>ULRG01012097.1_pt1 | contig 19892 bp, 9 predicted proteins | sample 1955211 | NCBI WGS metagenome assembly ULRG01 (sample SAMEA4835676, study PRJEB28245) | human gut metagenome | biome: gut microbiome; material: fecal sample | place: Denmark | collected 2008
TCGTATGTGCCTTGCGCCAATGCGGCATGTGCTGCGAACATCAGGCAGAAAGCCCCAAATGGGTGTTTCATAATATTCTCAGTTATAGTAACAGTTCAGGTACGGATCCTCCGGATGGACACAAATATACAAAATTTATCACAACGGCGCAACATAGTATCCTATGTTTCAGACCCAAACTGCCCCAAATATGAGTGACGCGACAGCTACCGACATAGCCCATTACCAATGAGAAGACGACCGTGACGGAGGCATCGCGGAAGCCATAAAGCCGGATTGTGGCGACAGGAAAGGGCCGGAAACAAAAAAGGTGAGGGCATATCCGATGCCCTCACCTTAAATTAGCTGAAACCAGTAATGAGAAAAACCGATTATTTAACCATTACTTTCTTCGCTGTTCCGTCAGTGTACTTGATGATATTGATACCTCTCTGCGGAGCGTTCAGCTTAACACCGTTGATGGTGTAGATGCCTGATATCTCACGTACGCCTGCTTCTGACTCTACAGAACCGATGCCCGTCGGAACCATGTAGCCCTTCTTGGCAATACCAAGGATTGTAGGATAGCTGCCGCTCTTCATTGATGTGAATGTAACAGACTTGATCTTCTTGCTCTTGTCAGTAGGCAGTGTGTATTCATAGAGACGGAACTGATATCTGTCGTCAATCTCGTCGGTCTGATAGCCTGATTCGCCAGAAGTGATGATACGGCTTATGCCATAGACAGCTTCTGTACCAGAAGGATAGCTGCTCCACCAGTCTTGCGGATAGTATGTAGCCATGTCGCTCTGAGTTTCGTCCTCATAGTTAGCCACAACATTGAGAGTTGACTGGCCGTTTGCAGAAATCACGAGGAAGTAGATCTCCTCACAGTTGGCCGGTTCGTCGAATACGAGGTCCTTGCTTTCGCCATAAGACTTGAGTACAAGACCGTTGTTCTGATCGTAGTCAGCCAGTTTGAACTCTGTGCCGTTTGCTGTTGTCACGATGTGGTCGTCGCCGGCGATAGCGCCTTCAGACTGTACCGATGAGCTGTAGAGAACCCAACCCTGGTCGTCGAGCACGCCATTGGTGAACTCAGCAGACGGTTTGCTCTCGGCAATCACGTCATAGTTCCATCCGCTTACGGCAACAGGACCGTTTACAGGTATTGCCTCCTCATACTGTTCGTAAGCCTCAACCTCAGCAAGTGAAGGATAGAAGTACGGATTCAGTGTACATACGATTGCAAGATACTTGCAGCTCTTGTATTCAGGAAGTACATACTCAAGTTCGGAAACCTCGTCGAGGTTAGAGAATGTCTTGACAGCTGTCAGACGAGTAAGGTCGTTACCCATCATGATGCTTATCTCGTTGTTGACGATTCCTTCCTTGTCGTTGTCGTTCACGCCCTTGTTGTTGCCCGGGATATAAACCTTAACCTTAGCGAGATTCCAGTTCTTTCCTTCCGGAGCAGTGAATATAGACCAGAAGTCCTGCTTGTACATAGACGGTGTCTCGATGGCGAGGCAGCCCTCTTCTGTCTTGTTGCCGTCGGTGAGAGTGTTCACCTTGAACTCGTCGTAAGGAGCCTCGAATGAGTAGTCCTCCTTGTAGTGGCGCAGAGTTGCCTCTGTTCCGGCGAGTACGTTAGGACGTTCCTCAGAATCTACTGTAACGTTTACAGTGCTCTCCTTGTATGAACCGCCGTTGTTAACAGTGATCTTCACATTGTCAACACCAAGTATCTTGTTGGCTGTAACAGGCACTGTGAATGTGTTCTCAGCAGCGTTCTCTGTTATCTCACCGATTACTACGTTGCCCTTTGAAGACACAGCCTTGCATGTGAACTCGTCAGCACGCTCGTCACCATTGAGGTTGTACTTAACAGTAAGGTTCTGTGTCTCGCCTGCATTCAGCGTGAGGTCGGCCGGTGAAACATCGATTGTCATATTGACATCGTCCTTTCCGTAAACCTCGAATTCCCATATACGGAGTGTACCGCTGACGTGCGGAGACAGACGTACGAAGCGTGCCTTGAACGGAGCGATGTAATCTGTCTTGATGGTCTCAGACTCGCGGTCTTCCTCGTCAACCACTGTTGTCCAGTGCTCGCCGTCGTTAGACAGTTCAATTGTGTAAGAACGTATCTGGTCGCAGCCGCTCTCAGGACCCGAGTTAGCATCATAGATGCGGAAGCCATAGATGCGGTAAGCACCCTCAAGGTCGAATATGACCCAGTTGTCGGCGCTGACGTTGCACCATTTGTCGCTTGTGCTTGACGGATAAGTAACACCGTCGATAATCTTAGAAGGAACTTCACTCTCGTTTGTAGAACCGCTGTAAGAAACAACAGTCTTCTTCAGAGCTACATTGTAAACCTCGTTTATTTCACTGTCGTCCATTACGTCGAGCACTTCCTGAGTTGTCTCTGAAGTACCTACGACGTTGGTAGCCTTCACGGTGACGGTCTGACGGCCGCTCTTCAAACCTTTGACTGTGATGACATTGTCTGTCAGCTCACCGTCAACGAGTTCGAGAGATTCCGGAAGAATCCATTCCCATGCAGTCGGTTTACCTGTACCGTTGGCTGTGATAGTGGCAGTCTCACCCACCTTGATATAGCTCTTTGAGAGTTTGAATGTCACAGCAGGAATAGTAGGAGCAGGATAGTCAACCTTCAGTGTCTGTGCGCTCTGCTGCTTCATATCCTTCATTACAGGAACGACCTCAACATTAACGTATGCGTCGTTTGCGTTGCGTACGAATGTAGGAATGTAGAAACCTTCGTCACGTGTCTGGCCTACGAGTACGCGTGTGCCGTCAACTGTAACTGTGTAGATGTCGAAGTGATCGAAATCAGCTGTGTAGTCATAATCCCAAGTCAGACGTATGTCACCCTTCTCCTCGCCAAGGACGCTTGTAGTAGCGAGGTTGCTTATTGTGACAGCAGCAGGAGCATAGCCGGCAGGAAGCATTGCCATCTCGCCGAGTGACAGCTCATAAGCATTGACATCGGCAGCAGCCTTCAGATTGAGAGCAATCATATATACGGTCTTGCCGTTGAGAGAAGACAGGTCGTATTCAGCGACTGTCCATCCGTTCTTCTCAGATGTAGTAGGATTTGAGAGTGTGACCATCTCACCGTCAACCTTACTTTCCGTAGCGAGTTTCACCTCTACAGAACCGGCTGTGTTGGTCTTGTAAACCAGACGGAGTGTACCACCTGCGCTGACAGGTATCATGGTCTTGTAAAGACGCATCAGGTGATCGCCTGAAGTGAGGGTACCGGCAATCTTGATGGAGCTACCGAAGTTGTAAGCATCGTCCCAGTCGATTGAAGCTGTCAGGTTGCCCTTGTTCTCAATCCACCAGCGCCATGTAGGCATGATGCTCTGCACACCACTGTGATACCAGTCTTGTGAGCCCTGCTTCTCGCCTTCTACGAAACGATATTTACCAACACCTACGCAGAAAGATGTCTCGAAAGGCATAGAGCTGATGACCGAACGCTCAAGCATACGGCCCGACAGTCCCGGCCAACCGGACTCAGCCACGTAAGAAGGATCGCCCTGCAGGTTGACCCACATCTGCTCCTCGTTCTTGAAAGTCTTGGTGATGGCATCATAAGCACGCTGTCCGTTGTCGTCCTTTGTGCCGAGGATGTTCTTCACATTGTCCTTCCAAATGCGCTCTTCCGGGCAGAACAGGTCGAGAGAACCTGCGTGTCCGCTTGTAGGCATGGCGTTGTTGAGGGATGCTGCATATCCTGTGTGGCCTGAGCTTACCACCTGAACACCGGCATAGATCTTCGAGAAGGTCTCTGCCTCAGTGCATCCGAGCTTGGAAGCATATCCGCGATAGTCGCCGGTAGCGCCATACTCGAGGAACTGAGATGTGTTCTTGTGAGAAGTCAGGATTGTGTTATTAGGTGTCATGCTGGCGTTATACCACTGTATTTCCATCTGTGTGTCACCGTTTTCGTCGGCAATACGGTTGAATTCCTAAATGAATCCTACCCACTCAGAATTGGAGCCGCCACCGCTCTCTTCGTTTATGAACCAGCCATCGAAGCCCATATACTTTGCTATCTCATAGAGTTTGATGGCATATATGTATTTTCCGTCTTCTCTTGAAAGCATCTGGCGAACCCACTCCTGCTTTCCTCCATAATAAGAAGGCGGGAAGAAAATCTGTCCGAGAGACTTCACACCGCTCTGGTGTGCGGCGTCTGTCGCTCCTGCTGGAGGCGGTATGATGATACCTTCACTGGCCGAACCTGCCCAGTAAACCAGCTTATCCATATACTGCCAGTAAGTGGGCTGATAGCCGAGGAAGTTGTTGTCGCCCTGCGACGGGCACATAGAACATGTCGGATACAAGATTGTGGCATTGCAAATCTGTCCCTCATAGAACTGATTTTTATTTGCCTTCATGAGCTCCGGCTCCTTGAAACGTGCTGCCAAAGGAACCTTCGCACGGTTGAACTTGGCATCAGGATCGGTCTCGGGAGACCAGTTTTTGATGTCATCGGGATGCCAACAGCCACCATAAGGCTGCTGTGCGTTGACGCCTGTCGTCGCGAGAAGCGACAATAACGTCATGACAAGTAGTTTTTTGATCTTCATAAATTAAAAGATTAATAACAAGTTAATATATTATTATAGTTTCAGTTTTTAATCGCAGTCAGTAGCACCGTGAGATGCAAGGTCGGTTTTCAGTCTTTACATAATCATAACAACCCCGCAAAAGAAAATACTTACCACAATCTTATATTTTTTCTATATTTATTTGAAAATATCGTTTTAATCCAGAATAGGCGTTATTTCTTCTGCTGAAAAAGGAACAATATGGGCAACTTTCGATTTGTAACCGGATTTTGATTTTTCACTCTAAGTTTTCTGTCCTACCCCGAAAAATAAGCGCGTATTTGCGACCGGACTCTCCTTCGGACGCAAATACGCGAAAAATAAGAGGTTTTTATAACCTGTTGATTATAAGCGATTTATATTTGAACGATATTGCCCTGCATTGCGATATTGCCCATTTCGGCTTGCGAAATGGCCTGTTTCAGAGGCCGAAAAGCACCATATCGCACCCTAAAATGGGCTTTATCGCACCACGAAATGGGCAATATCGGAAAGCAGAATCCATTATTCCGGACTATGATATAGGGTATATCAAAGGACTGTATGGAGCAAGACAGGCTTCATATTGGTCCATTTAACATTCCTTCACATCTCTTTCGCGAATTTATTTTGTCAAAATAAAATCAAGAAAAATTGTAAGCAGCCTTGCCAGTTTTCCACTAAAAACGCGAATATCCGGTATATGTAAGAAACGTAAGGGCACAAAAAAAGGGACTGACTTTCAAAACAAGCTCGTCCCTTCTACAATTAATAACACTAAAAAAACCGTACTATTACAATTACTTCATTATTTTCGATAATGTTGAGCCGGTAGTTCTGAAGTTGTTGGGTTGTTGTCTGTTACCATTGGCATCGTTGGTATCGGCAACGTCCCACCACAACCTTGTGCCCTGAGTGTTGGCAGCCTGGAGCTCGCTGTGCTCGTTGAAATACTTGTTTGAGCTCTCGCTGTTAGGATAGAGCAGACGCTTTATCATCTTTCCTTCAGGCACATCGCCACCAGATACGTTGGTGAGCTGGTTGGCAAGAGCAGGATAGTCCGTACGGCGGAAGTCTGCCCAGCCTTCGTTTCCGTTGGGGAATACAGCCATCCACTTCTGTGTTATGATGGCCTCGAGTATCTTTTCATTGTCACCGCTGGCGAAAGTACCGTCGTTAAGCACCTTCAGGCCATCGATATACGACTGTGCCGCGCTCGAGTCGATCTCGTAATAATCCATTGATGCCTGCACTCCGGCACGGAAATAACCCTCGGCATCCATAGTGAGATTCTGTCCTTTCCATCCGCGCAGAGCAGCCTCAGCCTTGAGGAAAAGCGACTCCGAATAGCCGAGCCATACGGTAGGACGGGAGTAATTGAACCAATAATCCTTGTTCAGATTCTTCGAGGCAGGTTTCGGCTCGGTGCGGGTGATACTGTAATTGAGCACACCCATGTCGATGTCGGGAGCCTGTGCGCCACGCTTACAGCCCACGAAGTCCTCGCGCAAGCTCTCTTCTCCGGCTGCTATTGACGTGGAAGTCATCTTGGCACGATACCAGCACACGAGACATCTCGGGTCTATGGTCTTCTCCTCATAGCCTGTGCGGCCTGTCTTTATCTGATATTTTCCACCACCTGTACTGAGGTTTCTGTAGAACTGTTCGAGGTCCCACGACATCACACTCTCGCCTCCGTATGCCACAGAACACATGGCAAGAGCATTCTCGTCGCCTCCTGAATCGTTTCCACCCATCTCTATCGGCGCATACTTGGGCACGGTCTGCATGTTGTCAGCATTGCTCTGCATGAGTCCGTACTGGTTGTTTAGCGCGTTCTCTGCCTCCTGCTTTGCTCTCTCCGGAGCCACGTTAGAGATGCGCAGAGCCATGCGCAGGCGCAATGTGTTGGCAAAACGCAGCCACTTGTTCACGTCGCCGAAGTAGCAGATGTCATCGCTGTCTATTTTATATTGCGACGCATCGTTGGGATTGATGCTGTCAACTGCCTGCTCAAGCATTCTGAACATGGCGTCGTAAACCTCTTCCTGAGTGTCATACTTCACGTTGTTGGTCTCGGGGATACGTGCCTGGGCATACTCGCGGAACGGCATTGCACCGTATGTATCGGTGTTGGCGAGGGCGAGGAACACATAATATATACGTGTGATATAGAACATGTTCTTGTATTTTCCAGGATTGTCATTAAACTTGTAAGCCCTCAACAGCGTGCGGTATTCCGAGCTGCGCTCGTTGTAGAAATGTGCCCAGCGCTGTCCCGACCATCCGTCACCATAACTGTAGTCAGGCGTCTTGAGCGAGTGCTTCGGCTGGTTGTTTGCCACATATCCGGCATAGATGTCGTGGCTCAGGTTGGTTGTTATCTGATAATCGTTGTAATATCCCTGATAAAGGAAATTGCGGAATGTACCCGGAGCGTCTGCCAGCGCGGTCTTGAGTGTGGCAGAGTCTTCCTTGCTGACGGTGAAGTCGATGTTCACGTCGGCATATTTCGTGTTGTCCTGTTCGGTATTGTCTATGTCACCTCCCGCGCCGGTGTTGTCCTCTATTTCATAAGGATTGTGGCTCATCTCGTCGAGATCATAACACGAGCTGACGGTGCAGGCCATGGTAAGTGCCAGGAATCCGTTGAATATTATTTTGCGTTTCATTGTTGTTTTAAATTTTAAGAATTGCTTTTTGCTTCTTTGTTATTTATGGATAATGTCCTTCTTGACAATCGTATGTCCGGTTACGGCATCAGAATCCGAGATTTATTGAGAAACCGAATGTACGTGTGTAAGGCACAGCCATGTAGTCGAGAGCCTGTGAGAACATTGTAGTGTCATATCCTCCGTCAGGATTGCCCGGTGTATGTTTCATCAGGAAGCACAGGTTGCGTGCCACGAACGAGAGTCTGAGCGATGTGAGCGGAGTGCGCTTGAGCACCGACTGCGGGAATGAATAGCCTACTGACAGTTCCTTGAGCTTGATGTACGAAGCGTCGTGAACGAACTCCTCGGCATATCCTTTCTGCGATTTGTACAGACCGATGGTAGAATAATAAGACTGCGCACTTACAGGAATATCGTTAGGAGTGCCGTCTTCCTTCACGCCGGGAACTACGAGATAGTAATCCTTCACGCCGTTTATTTCCTTGAATTCGCCACGGTAAGCGGTGCGTTCAGACGTTCCGACAGCCGTAGCCATACCTTCTGACACTGAGACGATGTCGCCACCGAACTTCATGTCGAACATAGCCGTAATGTTGAAGCCTTTGTATGTGAACGACGGAGTGATGGACATGAGCAGGTCCGGCTGTATGTTTCCGATAGGATGATCAAGCAGATACTGCTCCAGATTGCCGTCGCCGTTCTCCGGTTGCGGCAGACCGTTTGAGCCGACGATGATGTTTCCCTTGTCGTCGCGCTTCATAAGGTTGTTGGCATAGATGTCGCCGAGCTTTCCACCAGCCACAGCACCTACCTTGACAGGCATGTTCGGGTCGCCGTTGAAATATACTCTGTTCACGCCGTCAGCAAGTTCTTTTACTGTAGAACGGTTGTGGGCGATGTTCATAGTCAGGTCGAAGGTCATGTCTTTTGTCTTCACCGGTGTACCGTAAAGCATGAATTCAACACCCGAGTTGGTTATCTTACCGGCGTTCACCCACTGCTGTGTCCATGGAGCGGAAGCATCAACGAGCATCGCCTGGTTCTTTGTGCTGTTGTAATAATAGGTGAAGTCGAATCCGAGACGGTTGCCAAAGAACTTCATGTCGAGTCCTGCCTCATACGAAGTCTTTATCTCCGGCTTCAGATTTCTGTTCATCATGATAGTGTTTACAACCGGCTGACGGATTCCCATATCATAAGTGAACTTGCGCGTATTGTACAAGCTGTATGGCGACGGATCCTTACCTACCTGTGCGGCAGACAGACGCAGCTTTGCGAATGTAATCCACGACGGCAGCGGTTTGTTGATTGAGCGCATGAAGTCTGAGAATAAATAGCTAACGCTTGCCGACGGATAGAAGAACGAGTTGTTCTTTGCCGGAAGTGTGGATGACCAGTCATTACGTGCGGTGATGTCGAGTGAGAGATACTCATCGTAGGCGAGCTGTGCCGAACCGAATACAGAATACATGGCACGTTCGTGTCCGTCGTTATCGGCGGAAACCAGACGATAACCTGTGTTGAATATCCAGTTGTCCTTATCGAGCATATCCTGAACACCGACATTGAGCAATTCATAATTCAGATACATTATGTTTGCGCCGACGGTATATCCCAAACGCAGTTTCGGAGTGAGCTGATTGTCACCCATCAAGAGGAACTGTATGTTCTGCTCGAAGTGGTTTTCCTCGCCACGCTGCATGTTATCATTGGTCAATGCCTCCTGCCAGCTCTGATCCGGAGTGCTTATGGCCTGGTCGCCCAGTCCGAGATCACTCGTCTGTATGCGTGTACGGTAATAGTCGAATGAGTATTTTGCGTTGAACTTCAGCCAGTCTGTCAGGTTGAGGTTTGCAGAATAGTAACCGAATGCTCTCCATCTCTCGTCAGAATTCTGGAAGCGATGGCGTACATAGTAAGGGTTAGAATACTGCTGGTCCGGACCGAACCAGTTCTGATGCAGACGGTCTGCCGATGTGTAATTGTTGGCAAGGTCGCTCAGTCTTACGTTACCAGGGATGAGCAGCAATTGTGCCACCTCACCGTTAAGACCTGTATAAGGACGGTTCTTTGCCTTCATGTGAGAGAGCGAAATCTTACCGTCGAACGACAGATAGTCGTTTATCACTGTTCCGGCATTGAGGTCGGTGGTCAGCTTATCGAGCGTCTCATCCTTGAAAAGACCGTTGTTGCCGTTGAATCCTACAGACACACGGAAGTGTGATTTCTCTGTTGTGTTGCCCAATGCCACTGTGTGGAACTGTGAGAAACCGGTATTGAAGTAATCCTTCAGCTTGTCACCGTAATACTTATAAGGTATCATCTCACCAAGCCATGACGGTTCGAGATGACCGTCGAGAGCCGGACCGAATGAGAGTTCGCCCGTGATGGCTGTCTTGTTACCGTCATCATCGTACAGATAATTTATCTTTCCGTTTGAGCCCTGGCCATACTTGTTCTGCATCTTTATTGTCTCTGCAGCCTGGCTCCATGTGAAGTTTCCGCTGTATGTGACGCCGAATCCCTGCTTGTGAGAGCCCTTCTTTGTTGTCACGAGAATCACACCGTTACCGGCACGTGAACCGTAGAGTGCAGCAGCGTTAGGACCTTTGAGCACCGATATGGACTCGATGTCCTCTGGGTTGATGTCGAACGACGTACCGCCACGGTCGTATCCGCCGTATGCCGAAGCATCCGATGTCTGGTCGTCAGTGAAAGGCACACCGTCAACAATCCACAAAGGCTGGTTGTTATCGGTGAGCGAAGAGTTACCACGGATGGTTATCTTCGTAGAACCTCCAAGACCTGTGCTCGCCGTATTCATCTGCAAGCCGGCCACCTTACCCTCGAGAGCGCCCGTGACAGACGGGTCACCGGTGGTGTTGAGCGCGTCACTCTTGATGTCCTGCACCGAATATCCGAGCATCTTCTTCTCACGCTTTATACCGAGCGCAGTGACAACCACCTCGTCGATAGACTGTGAGTCGAGCACCATCTTGGCATTCACCACTCCACTCTTGTCGGCAGCCTGCTTCTGAGTCTTATATCCAAGATATGTGAACTGAGCCACAGGATTCTCCGCATCGGTCATCACCGTGTAGTTGCCGTCAATGTCTGTCACGGCTCTGTCGGTGGTTCCTTTTATTGTTACACTCGCACCAATCAGCGGTTCACCGTTCTCGTCGAGTATGCGTCCCGTGATTTTTCTTTTCGTCGTGTTGGTCTTTTTATGCTGCGGAGCCTGCTCCTTGCGTTTCAGATAGACCACCTTATCCTCCACCTTGAACGTCACGCCCTTGTCTTTAAGCAACTGAGTGAGGACCTTCTCGAGCGAAGCGTTTTTCACGTCGATGGCTTTCACGCGCATATCAGCAAGTTCATCCTCATAGAAGAACTTGAATTTCGACTGTGCCTGGATTTTCTTTATAACCACACCCAGCGTGGTGTTCGGAGTATTCAGAGTGACCTGTGCGAACGCACCCTGCATGGGGGCCACGGCAAGCATGAGAGCCATGAAACCACGCGCCATCCTTTTACTCCACTGATTCTTGTTGTTCATAAAAAATTGTTTAGTTATTTTTAGTTTTTAATTATCTGGATAAGAAGCTTTTGGTATTAGAACAAAAATACTGATAGAATTACTTAACCACAATGAATATTTTTTTACATTTCCGTGTCCCGACCCGTCTGAAACACGCCTGAGGGCATCCCTGAAAACAGTCTGACCGGCGCAACCATGAGTGTTGCGCCGGTCAGACCTACATTTTTGCCTCAGCTTATTCCGCCCTTGCGATGTTCCTTCGCGCGGACATTCCGCATGGCGTCAGTTGTTGGGCACGAGATATATCTTTCCGCCCTTCTTATAATAAGCCACTGGCAACGTATTCTTCAGCAGATTGAGCACACTGTCGATGTCGTTTTTGTGCATTATCTGTCCGGAGTAGGTGCGGTTGATGTCGATGCCTGCATCCACAACAATCTTCACGCCATACAACTGTTCGAGCGTATTGGATATCTCGCGCACGTCGGCATTATAGAAAGGTATGAGTCTGTTGTGCCATACAGCGTCGAGACGCACGTCGGCGTTCTTCACAATGATGTGACCCGACTCATAATCCACGCATGCCTTCTGTCCCGGCAGGAGCATCACCTTGCCCGACGAGCGGTGTTCAGTCACCTCCACCGAACCTTCTATGAGGCTCACCTCGGCTATTTTGCGGTCGCTGTTCACGTTGAAGTCGAACACAGTGCCCAATACCTTCACGTCAACATCTCCTCCCGACACCACAAAAGGCTTGACCTTGTTTTTCGTCACTTCGAAATATCCCTCTCCGTGAAGCTCCACACGGCGTTCGTCCTTGTCGAAAGTCTTTGGGTATCTGAGCGACGAGCCGGCGTTGAGCCACACTTTCGTGCTGTCGCTAAGCGTCACCTCACGAGGCGAGTCGAGCGAAGCCTTTGCCACGATAAATTCGGTTGCGTCGAGATGTCTTACTCCTCCGCCGAAATACCACATGCCCGCACCCATGACAAAAAGAACGAGCACCGCTGCCGCATAGCGCATCATACGCCGCATACTTATCCTACGTGCACGCACACGGTATATCTTTGAATGGACACTTGCCAAGGCTTTCTCCACTTCCCTGCCCGACATTGCCATTCCTCTCAGACGATTATAAGTCTCCTCTAGCCTGAACAGCTCTGCTGCGTTTTCCTCCGAAGCGTTTATCCAGTTCCTCAAATCCTCGAGCTCCTGGTCAGAACAGCATCCGGTTAGAAACCTTATTATAACATTCTCGTCCGGTTCTTTCATTACGATACCTATTTCTATAAAATAAAAACAAAAATAAAGATTTTTACACTAATAACAATCTTAATTGAAAAAACACTTAATTATAAATTGGAAAAAAATAACAATCATTGTAAGATATTTCCCAAGATGTTCGCGCAGGAAGCGCAAAGCACGATACATATGGGCCTCGACAGTGCGCACAGACAGCTGCAACTCCTCGGCAATATCGCTGTTGTGCATACCGCTGAGATAGCTCATGCAGAACACCTGACGGCACTTATCCGGCAATCTGTCGATGGTTTCGTTGATCATGCGGCGCAAGTCGGCATCCTCCATCTTGCGTGCAGGATCGTCCGTCACGCTGCTGTGATACTCCATACGCTTGTTGTTTATGTCGTCGATGGCAGCCAGGCGGCCGGCGTTCACGTTGCGGCGCTTCAGCGTATTGAGCGATCTTGTATATACCGCACGATAGAGAAACGAGTCGATCTTGTCGCCCAAGTCCACCTCGTCCCTACGTTTCCATAATTCTACAAACACTTCCTCCACCACGTCGTCAGCGTCACTGTCGTCTCCCAACAGGCTGAGGGCGTAAAAATAAAGTTTGGAGTAAGTCCTGCGAAATATGGTATCAAAGACTTTGCTTTTGTTTTCACGCATGCTCTTATATGTGTAACAAAGTAAGAATTATGCAAGTATGACGAAAAGTGCGGACAATATCCATGAGCATAACCCTTGGTTTTATGCGCCGGACACTGCCGAAACAATTCCTATACTCGGCAAATATAGTAAAAAAGGGTGAATTACATTATAAATATATTAAATTTTTTTGTCATTAATTTTCACATTTTTAAAACCGGATATTTATTCATCCCGATGTATAATTATTCACCCTCAACTTCTCAAAACCCGCGGATTTTCGAGCAAGAACACTTCCGATTGCAAATACGCGAGTTTTGAGAGGATATGGTCAATGTGCTGAATGACAGACGCTTACGCCGAAATCAGGTCGCAAGACACTTGTCGTCACGCTGCGATAAAGCCCGTTTCGCATCACGAAAAAGGCCATATCAGGGTGTGATATGGCCTTTATTGACGTGTAATACAGCCTTTATCACGGCACGAAAAGCACCATATCGCGGGCACGGTATCCGAACATCGGGTATAGACAACCCCCTCAGACCGATGCCGGAGAGCCGGAAAAGGCTGTCGCATCTTTCTATTTCGCGAAAAATTTTTGTAAAGAAAAAGTCAAAGACGGAATGTATATTTATTCATTTCCGGGCTGATACGGGCTGTTTCATATCCCCGTAGCCAACGCCGTACGCCATCAACGCATATACATCTCTATGCGCGTAGTTCCCTGCACGAGTTCAGTGGTGCGCGCCTTCCGACCAATGCGACGGCCGTCAACCGTGCACCTTTCCACGCCTTCAGGCAGACGCAGCGTTGCCGTCACGCCAACAGGCAGCTCCACATAGAGCCTTATGCCTTCCGCCGTACGCTGCCAGCGGGTGCGCACACGGCCGTATGGAGTCTCTCGCGAAGCCTGTGCCCAGTCGAGATGGTCGGCATACTGCGGGTCTATCGTCAGGTGAGCGCATCCCGGCGCATCCTCGTCGGGCACTATTCCGCCCAAAGCCTGATAGAACCATGTGCCTATACCGTTGTAGCAATTGTGCACACGGCTGCGGTCGGCGTTCCAACTCTCCCATGTGGTTGTGGCGCCGTTGTCTATCATATAAAGGTAACCGGGATAGTCGCGCTGCTTCAGTATGTCATACATCAGTTCGGTCTCATGGTTGCGCGTAGCCCACTCGGTGAACACAGGCACGCCCGTCAGACCTACGGCTATGTGGGTGCGGTACTTTCCGCGCGACAGTTCCACCAGCTTGCGGTGCACGCCTTCATAAAGCGAGTCGGGCACTACACCGGTGAGCATGGCATACGACATGTCGAGCGGCGAGCCGGTCGCGTATGTGGAGTCGGCGGCGTTGTAGAAACGGTTGTGTATGGTGCGGTTTAGATTCAGTCTCCGTTGTTCAAAAGCATCGGCGTCGGCGGTGCGTCCCAATATGCACGCCATCCGCGTGATCGACTCCAGACAGTCGCTCACGAAGCAGTTGCTCACCAGTTCCACCGACCGTCCGTCGCCGGCATCCACGCCGGCTGGAGTGAGCCAGTCGCCCAGATACCAGATGCGGTTGTGCGTGTCTGGCCAGCGGCCGAGCAGTCCGTCGGTTGTGTAGCGGTCGACATACGACAGCCAACTGCACATGTCGGCATAGCGCAGGCGCATGGTTCGGTCGTCGCCATAGTTGAGCATGGTGCGCCACGGAGCCTTTATTATGAATCCACACCAGTAAGGTCCGCCTCCACCGCCGCCCGCCGGAGCCACGTGTGGCAGCGAACCGTCGGGATCTATCACGTCTCCCCACGCCTGAAGCCAGTTGTAGTAGGTCGGCGCGACGTCGTACATGGTCTGTAGGGTCATGGTAGACGAGTTGCCGTCGCCTCCATATCCCGTGCGCTCGAGGTGCGGGCAATCCACCATATAGCCGCTGAATGTCAGACAGCGCAGGGTGCGGAATATCATATTGTGTATGGCGTTGAGATCGGCATCGGAGCACTCGAAGCTCGCGGCGGGCTCATATCCGCCCGATATCTGCAAGCCCGTGCAGCGCGGACGCTTCTCCGTACCGGTGACACGGACGTACCGGAAGGCGTGATGATTGAACTTGTTGCAGAACGTCTCGCCCTGTCTGCCGGCGGTGATGTATATGTCGCTCTCGCCCTGCGACTCAAAACCTTTGTCCGGGAATATATGGTCGGCATACTCCATGCGCACCTCTCGGCCGGCGGGCATGTCGCCAGGACTGAGTCTCAACCAACCCGTGAGCACGCGTCCCATATCGATGAGCCACGCGCCGTCGGCGGTCTTGGTGACCGACACAGGGCGCACGGTGCTGATGATGGTGTTGCTCTCGCACATCTGAGGCGTGGCCTGCATGCCCGGCACAGCCACCTCTGCCACACGATACCACGCACGGCGGTCGAGTGCTTCGGTGCTCATGTCGGTCGGAACGATGCGGCCGTCCACACGCTCGCCGCCAAACTGCAAGGCGTTCCATGTGCCGGTGTCGGCATATCCGCCCGATGCTGCGGTCCAGGTGGTATCGGTGCGTGCTATGGTGCGCCAGCTTTGACCATCCACCTCGTCGATGTCTGCCCTCACGAGCGGGCCTTCATATATAGCACCGAACGTCGTCGGCTTATACCATCCCTGCCCCGCCCATATCACAATGTCGGCCTCTGAGGCGCCGGAAGACAGGCAGGAAGTTATGTCGTAGGTGACAATGAGTGAGCGACGGTCGAGCTGCGACACGGCCGGCGAGAGCACGCTGTCGTCCACCTTGCGCCCGTTGACGTACAGCTCATGATAGCCCAGCGAGTTGACATGGGCGAGTACGGTAGCACCGGGCGTCACTTTTATCTTCTTGCGGATGAGTGGCGAGCGCATGTCGCCGTTGCCTTTGGCCATGCCCACGAAGCGTCCGGTGAGTCCGCCGAGTGCTCCCACGCTGAAGCGCGACACCCTGCTCCATGCCGAAACCACGCCGTCCTTGTTCCATGAACGCACGCGCCAGTAGTATATGCAGCGCGGCATGAGCGTGCGTCCGGCGTATTCCACCATCACACTCTTGCCCGATGCCACCTTGCCCGATGCCCACATGTCGGGTCGTCCGGCGGAAAGCAGCGCGGCGTCTGACGCCACCTGTATCTCGTATGCTGTCTGACGGTCGCCCCGACCGGGCGTATGGAGCAGCCAGCTGAAGTGGGGCGTGGTGTTGTCGATGCCCAACGGGGCACGCATATTCTCACACTTTAGGCCGTCAACGGTGAACGGCGACGACTTGGCGGCAGCCTGCACAAAGGCGCAGGAGAGCACCGCCAGAAGGAGGGCATAGACTCGGTTTCTCATCATAGGTAGGTTTTATGGTTGTCTGTTTATATTTATTATATGTATGCCGGAACGTGATTGTATGTATGTCGGGGCGCTCCGGCAGAATGTCAGCGTGCCGTGGAGTCGGCAGTACCGAAGTTTTTGTTCGGTTGCGGGCCCATGTACAGCACGAGCTCACCGCCCGCCGTGATGTCGCTGAAGTCGATATGGCAGTCGTCGAGAGGCTTGCCGTTGAGCTCGGCACGCTGTATGTAGATGTTCTCCGGCGAGTTATCTACGGCCTTTATCACGAACCTGCGGCCGCTGTAATAGTCGCTGTCGAGCCGCACCGTGACCTTATCGAACACCGGCGAGGTTATTTCCACACGCGTGTCTCCGGGACAATACTGGTGCAGACCGATGGCCGAGAGCACATACCACGCCGACATCTGACCCACATCCTCGTTGCCGCACAGTCCTTCCACCTTGTTTGAGTAAGCCTTGCGGCAGATGTGGCGCGTCCATTTCTGCGTGAGCCACGGTGCTCCTATGCGGTTGAAGAGATATGGAACAAAGTGAACCGGCTCGTTGGCATGGTTGTAATAGAGGTTCCACATCATGTTGTCGGGCGTGCGTTCGAACATATCGTTGAGGTCGGCTATCACCTTTTCGCGGCCTCCCATGAGTTCAACCATGCCGTCGGGATCGTGCGGAACGAACCATCCCTGCTGCAAAGGATTGCACTCAACACAGCCATACCACTCCTTCAACCGGCCTTCCTCGGGCCACGGTTGCCACGAACCGTCAGCCTCACGCGGACGGAACCAGCCTTTGTCGGGGTCGAAAATGTTGCGGTAGGCCTGCGCTGCGGCGTATGCCTTGGCTGCCTCATCAGACTTGCCGAGCATTTCCGCCATACGTCCCAAGCACCAGTCGGCGTAAGCATATTCAAGTGTGTAGGACAGACATTGGCCTCCGGGAGTGTAACCAAGAGTGCCGTTGCCGAACTTCTTTGTGGTGGCTACGGCGTAGCGGTAGGCTTCATCGGCATCCCATGTGCGTATGCCCTTGGCCCAGGCATCGGCCATCACGGGTATGGCCGGATTGCCAAGCATGCATCCGGAATATGCGTTGAGCATCTCCCAGCGTTCATAATAGCCGTTGCCGCTCTCACGGGCGAGACTTGTAAGCGAATTGATCATGTCGCTGACCACGCGCGGATTGATAAGCGTCTGGAGCGGAAACTGCGAGCGGAAGACGTCCCAGCCACTGAAGATGGTGCGCTTTGTGAAGCGCGGGTCGGCGGTATGTACTTTATAATCGCCGCCTATGTAGCGGCCGTCGCAGTCGGCATAGGTGCGCGGATCGATCATTGTGTGATAGAGTGCGGTGTAGAACACCGTACGGTCGTCAGCCGTTCCGCCCTCGACACTGATGCGCGAGAGAGCCTTGTTCCAGCTGTCGGCGGCGCGTCGGCGTGCCTTGTCGAAACTGAGACGGGCAACCTCGGCATCGAAATTGCGGCGCGCGCCGTCCATATCGACGAACGACAAGCCCACCTTGACATCTACCTGCTCGCCCTCTTTCGTGGCAAACTCGGTGAAAAAGCCTATGTGCCTGCCGCTCATGGCGACCGTGTCGCGCACGATACGGGCGGCAGCCACACGCTCAAGATAGGGGCGGCTCACCACGTCGTCGCGCTTGCGTGACCAGTCAGACGGTATGTCGGCTGTCCAGAAGCCGTAATGTTCGAGCGGTTTACTGAAACGGGCGTGAAACCAGACGGTGTAGCGCGCCTTGCCGTCGCCGTTGCCCCAGCCTCCACCTTCGGGCGTGCAGACCATGTAACCCTCGATGGTGTGGCTATCGACAACGCGCACCGACTGCTCGGTTGAGGTGCCTCCGACACGGCGTGCGAGGTCTATCTGTATGCGCGAGACACTGTTCTCGGGATAGGTGAAGCGCAACAGGCCGCAGTGAGGCGTGGCTGTGCACTCGGCACGGATACCGTAATCGGTGAGGAAACACGAATAGTATCCGGCGCTGGCGGTCTCAGTCTTTTTGTCATAGCGCGAGCGATAGCCCGGCACCGAACCGTCGGCAGTCCCGGCTATGGTCTTTATGCCGGTTCCGGTGGTAGGCATGACGAGGAAATTTCCGAGGTCGCCATACCACCCCACTCCGCTCATCTGAGTCATGGCAAAGCCTTCTATGGTGGTATGTTCGTAGCTGTAGCCCGAACCATTGTCATCACCGGTGATGGTGTTGGGACTTACCTGAACCATACCGAAAGGCGTGGCAGCACCGGGAAAGGTCTTTCCCAGTCCGTGATAAGCGCCGGCAGCATCGACATTGGTGCTGGCTCCGATGAACGGATTGACCGAATCGGCAGGACGACTACCCTGAGCCATGAGCACGGAAGGCATGAAAACCACAACGGACATGACTGAAACGCGAAAAACATGTAAGAAAGATAATTTCATAATATGGTAATGGCTAAATAGTAATACGACGCCTTCCTGAATGGCGCGGCGACATGCAAATATACTAAAAAAAAGCTGCATAAAAAGTTTTAATGCAAAGACATGTCAAAAAAACGAGATATATGGACAAAAATATCACATATATCAAAAATATGAATACAAAAAGTTCTCATTTATGTTACAATTTCCCCGAAATATGGTCTTAATGAAAACATATCATAAAATTACGGCAAATAATAACTCTCATTTTTTGTTTTTACATTTGTTTTTTTTACCTTTGTTTCCGATTCAGTTAGCCCGTTATGGGCTGGTGGGTTGATTTTGTCAGAAAAAAAGGACGTTTACGAACGTCATCTTCTGCGTACAAACTTCGCAAACTTGGACGATTATCAGGAAGATGCGGCAACGGAACGTTCACGACGGGTGTATTTTCACTCAATGGACACGGGCCACGGCCCGTGCCATGCTAGAGTAGAATATATCACGGCGTGGGCTAACTGCGTTGCTTATCCCTGATGAAGGCATTGCGAAGGCCTGTGCGCAGGATAAGCGGAGAGTAGATTTCCCCACGTCTTTTTTTTAGACAATTCACCCGGAAAAAGAGAAGAGAACTTAACCCATACCGCCATAGAAGGCGAGAACCGAACGACTACCAAAACTACTTTAAACATGACATTCGCAGAAAACCAAACGGTGATAGACCTAATCAACCGTGGAGACGAACAAGCAATGAGATTTCTATTCACGACGTTCTATCCGCGACTTTACGGATATGCAATAAAATTCGTAAAGAACGACGACGCAGCCAAGGACCTCGTGCAGGAATGTTTCATACGATTGTATGAAAAACACGGTGAGCTGAAAGACATATCACTGAAATCAATGTTGTTCACTATGGTGAGGAATCTGTGTCTGAACTACATGAAACACGAACTCATAACAAAGAAACACATATCAGACATTCTGCAGAAATGCCCGGGAGAAAAACTGTACAACGAGGACTTCGAATATGAAAAGAGTTCGGACATGATAATAGAAGAATTGGAACACAATATTGAAACAGCCATAAACAGCATGCCGGAAACGACAAAGAAAATATTTATCATGTCAAGAGAACAAAATCTGAAACAGAAGGAGATATCAGAACAGACCGGCATGTCATTATACAACGTGAACAAACACCTGAAGCTTGCGATGACAACAATAAAACAGCAGTTGGATAACTCATAAGATGATAATATAGAAAAAAATGCGGTTTGTTGTCCGATAATGTTAAACATAAATAAAAACAATAAAAATCTATCCATGAAAAGCAAAAATTAGCGTGTTCTGTTGTTATAGATTATAAAATACTCAAGTTTCGGATTTAGACTTTGAGGTTGAATTTATTGC
>ULRG01045840.1_pt1 | contig 19574 bp, 9 predicted proteins | sample 1955211 | NCBI WGS metagenome assembly ULRG01 (sample SAMEA4835676, study PRJEB28245) | human gut metagenome | biome: gut microbiome; material: fecal sample | place: Denmark | collected 2008
GGGGTAAGGGGATTTTGTGTCTGCGCCATTTCTGTTGTGCAAGAAATATGTACAATAAAATGAATATTGTCGCTTTGCAAGCAAAATCCCACTAAACCCTATAGGTTGCGGATTTGAGGATCGGTACTTTTTGATTCAAAACGAAGGATATATTGATTATTTTTTGTATCTTTGTCACGGTTTAATCGCCTAATATATTAGGCTGGTACAAAAACAAAATTAAAAACTTTAAAGTATGAAACGAATCTTATTTTTTACGGCATGCTTCTTTGCTGGTATGAAACTGATGGCCCAATCTCCTGTCAGTTTTTATCCACAGGAAAATGCCCTGGACATTAACATTGATGCTCATCTGGTCATTGAGTTTGACAAGGCGGTGAAAGCCGGCAACAAGGGCGTTATCACAGTTACAGACAAGACTACGCGCAAGGTGGTTGATAGAATAGACATGAGTATTCCGGCTGGCCCTGTAGAAGGACAACCCAAGAATCCCAAAGCTATCTATACTCCGGTTCCCTATATATATAAAGTGGAGAACATCACCAATCGCAATACCCGTCCTGGCACTCCATCGGGTGCTGCCAAGGAAGATAAGCGCAAGTATCAGAAAACCATCATAGGAGGATTCTCTGATGCATTCCACTTCTATCCTGTTATCTGCCATGGCAGCAAGGCCACCATTTATCTGCACAACAACATGCTGGAGTACGGACATGAGTATGAAGTGAAGATAGGCAATGGCGTTATCGAGGGATGGAAGGGTAAAACCGCCTGGAAGTTTACTACCAGAAAAACGGCTCCATCTAAAGATAAATGCCATATTGTAGTAGCCGCTGACGGAAGCGGAGATTTCTCTACCCTGCAGGGCGCTATGGATTGGATGCCAGACTCTTTGTCTTCAGAGAAAGACAGAAAAACGGTATTCGTGAAGAATGGAGACTATGAGGAGCTGGTGTATTTCCGCAACAAACGTTTTGTTACTATCCAGGGAGAATCCATGGATGGGGTAGTGGTTCATTACCCTAACAACGAGGTTTTCAATCCTCATCCTGTAGATATCAAGACCAATGAGCTGAAAGGAACCTTCCCTTCACGCCGTGCAGCAGTAGCTGCCGACAACTGTGCTGACATGATATTCAAGGATATCACCTTCAAGACAGACTGCAAGGGACAGGCAGAAGGATTCCTACTCAACGGAGAAAGAAACTTTGCAGAGAATGTGCATGTTATCGGTGATGGTGACGCTCTTCAGGTGAACGGATCTGCCTACTGGCTAAACTGCATCATTGATGGAGGAGGAGACACGGTGCTGGGTAGAGGTCCATCCTACTTCAATCACTGTACCCTTTCCAGCTACGGCGCTTTCATGTGGATCAGAAACACCAAGGAGAACCATGGTAACATTTTCAATGATTGCACCTTCAAGGGATTGGGTAAGGATGCCGTAATTGCTCGCCTGCCAGATAATAAAGGAAAGAACTATCCTAATGCGGAATGTGTAATGCTGAACTGTACGCTCGATGGTGTGCCTTCTGAAGGTTTTGGACCAGTAGATGAGTCTGCATCTACGGCTAATCTCCTGGAATTCAACAGCCATGACAAGGGAGGTAAAACTATAGATACCAGCAAGAGAAACAAATATGTACGCCAGCTTGATGCCATCAAGGATGCTGAAACTATCGGCAAATACTCTGATGCGAAATGGGTATTGAATTGGAAATGAACGCAAGAAGAGGGTGTGTCATAAGTCTGTGACGCACCCTCCTTTGGGTTTCATGTTCCTTGCCGATGGGCAGGGGGAACAGAATATTTGCAGAAAACAATCTTACACGAGTGTGGCGACAATTTCCTCGCGAGTGCCGGGGAGCATGTCGATGACTGGAATCTCGGGCATGGTGTAGCAGCCTGGCTGCAGACGGAAGGTGGCGCGAGCCACGTTGACCAATACCTGAGCAGTGAGAGCAGGGTTGTTGATGCTCATGTTGAACTCGAAACGCTGGTTCTGAGTCTTGCCCGAAACGCCCTTGCGAACGAGGTTCACACCATGGCCCATGTCCTTGACATCATCGACTGAGGCTACAGCAAAGACGTGGGTCTCGTCGTGAGCGAAGTAAGGGTCGGCCTTAATCTCGGCAGTTACGTCCTCGAGCTTGGCGCCTTCCTCCAACTCTACGTACACCATGCGGCGGTGAATGCCCTCGCCCAATGGGATGGTGACAGAGAGAGCCTCCTTGACACCCTGCTTGCTGCGTACGCAAACAGAGTGGCCCATGCTCATACCAGGACCGAAGTTGGTATAGGTAAGACCCTTAGGAGCAAGGCTTTCCATGAGCACGCGCACTACTGAGTCAGAACCTGGATCCCAGCCGGCAGAAATGACGCTCACCTTGCCTGCCTTCTTGCAGTTTTCCATCTGGCTGGTACGATAGTCGAGGATGCCGGTATGGATATCGTAGCTGTCGACGGTGTTGATGCCGAGAGCCACGATCTTGGCAGAGTATTCTGGGCAGGAACGGGTAGGAGTGGCGAGGATGGCTACATCCACGTCCTTCAGCTTGGTGATGTCGTCTACTACATCATAATCAGCCAGTTCGGCTGGTTTGTTCTTGTCGCCCTGACGGCGTACGATGCCTGCAATCTCAAAATCGGGAGCTGCCTCGAGTGCCTCGACGGTGAACTTACCGATATTGCCGTAACCTACTACGGCTGCTTTAAATTTCTTCATTGTATTCTTTCTTTTATTTGTTGTTTGTTCAGTTTCCGGTTGCAAAAGTATAGCTTTTATTCGAGAAAACGAACGTTTTAATAGTTTTTTAACTATAAGAACCGACAAAAAGTTGTAAAATCATAGCTTTTAGGTATGTTTTTGTAGGATAGTGTAAGGATGGTGGGGTGAGAATGCTTACAGATTGAAAGAAGGAGGGCAAATGCAGGAGTTGAATTCTTGAGCATCTCTAACTTCTTTTAATTTTCTCATTTGCAAAAGTGGAGCAAAAACATTTTCCCCCTCTTTGGCAATAATAGCGCCGAATCTGCGTTTATTATATAATCGTATGCGCATGGGCGCGATGACGAGAGATGTGAAATCATAAAATTATTAACGACAATCATGATTGAATATATACATGGCGACCTGACCGAGCTGACGCCGACACAGGCCGTTATCGAGACCGCGGGCGTGGGTTATGCGCTCAGTATCTCGCTCAACACATATACTGCCATACAGGGTAAGAGAGAGGCTAAACTGTACGTTCACGAAGTACTGGTGACAGGTGGAAGAGACGACTCGTTCACCCTCTATGGCTTTGCCTCGAAGCAGGAGCGAGAGCTTTACCGTCTTCTCATCACCGTATCGGGTGTGGGAGCCGGCACGGCGAGGATGATTCTCTCGTCGATGTCGCCACGCGAGCTGTGCAACGTTATCTCCACTGCCAACGAGGCGATGCTCAAGGGCGTGAAGGGCATAGGACTGAAGACAGCCCAGCGCATCATCATCGACCTGAAGGACAAGATCGTAAGCATGGGAATAGCCGACGAGTTGCCTGCCAACGGAGGAAACGTGGACATGGTGAACAACGACGTGAAGGACGAGGCGGTGAGCGCACTCACCATGCTCGGATTCTCGCCAGCGCCATCGTCCAAGGTGGTGGTCGACATCCTTAAGGAACAGCCCGACCTGAAGGTGGAACAGGTGATCAAGACGGCTCTGAAACGAATAAAATGACGAAAAAGAAGAAACGAGTGTAGATGTTGATAAGACGAAAATATAAATATGCCTTTCTGTTGATGGCATTGCTGATGGTCTCGGTCATCGGCAATGCCTTTGGCTTGTCGTACTGGCAGGACAACAGGACGCGGCAGCGAGCTGCCCAGAACCGCAATGCCAGCGCAGCCAGTAGGAAGCAGACGGCTGCCACGACGAAAAAGGCTGCCACGGCAGCAGGAAAGCCCGGCATCACGGCCCAGCCCATCCTCGCCGACGAGGACACCATACCCGACTCGCTGCTGCACACACGATGGCCTGTACAGCGCACACAGCCCATCAGCACGGGCGACCTGTATCAGAGTCCGTTAGACCTGCAGCGCCCCGACAACATGAAATACCACGTGGAGTACAACGGCACGCTGAACCGCTACGTCATCGGCAACAAGCTGGGCGGCGCATGGCTCTCGGCTCCCATCATGATGACGCCTGCCGAGTACATGGCATGGAGCGAGCTCAACGAGCGACGTGCCTACTACCGCAAGCAGAACGACGAGATATACAAGGCCAAGGGAAAGGAGAAATTTGACTTCACCGACATGCACTTCGACCTGGGACCTGCCGAGAAAATCTTCGGTCCCGGAGGCATCCGAGTGCGCACGCAGGGAACTGCCGAGCTGAAGTTTGGCATCAACAAGAAGAGTGTGGACAACCCCTCGCTGCCCATCCGCAACCGCAAGACCACGATGATGGAGTTTGATGAGAAGATCAACCTCAACGTCAACGGAAAGGTGGGCGACAAGGTGAACATGAACCTCAACTATAACACCGACGCCACCTTCGACTACGACGCGCAGAACATGAAGCTGAAGTACGACGGCAAGGAAGACGAGATCATCAAGCTTGTGGAGGCTGGCAACGTGTCGTTCCCCTCCAACTCGTCGCTCATCCGCGGTGCCAGCAGCCTCTTCGGTGTGCGCACCGATATGCAGTTTGGCAAACTGAAGCTGCAGACCGTCCTGTCGCAGAAGAAATCGTCGTCGAAGAGCGTGTCGTCTAAGGGAGGCGTGCAGCTCACACCCTTCGAGATCAATGTGGCCGACTATGAGGAGAACCGACACTTCTTCCTCTCGCGATACTTCCGCGACCACTACGACGCATGGATGCAGAAACTGCCCAACCTCACCACTGGCGTCACCATCAACCGAGTGGAGATTTGGGTAACCAACAAGACTGCCACCACCACCAACACCCGAAACATCATAGCCCTCACCGACCTGGGCGAGACCTCGAAGATAAGCAACCCCATGTGGGCGGCTGCAGGAACGGCCGTGCCCTCCAACAGAGCTAACAGCGAGTACGATGCCATGGTGAACCAGTATGCCGCAGCACGCGACATCGACCAGGCCGCCACCGTGCTCGAAGGAGCAGGACTGAAGGGCGGCGACGACTTCGAGAAGCTGGAGAGCGCCAGACTGCTCTCCTCGTCGGAATATACGGTGAACACTGCCCTCGGCTACGTGTCGCTGAGGAGCGGACTGCAGACCGACCAGGTGCTGGCTGTGGCCTACGAGTACACCTACGGCGGTGTTACCTATCAGGTGGGCGAGTTCGCATCCGACATCACCGACACCCGACAGGGACTCTTCGTCAAGTCGCTCAAGAATACCAGCAACAACCCGCAGCAGGGCAACTGGGACCTGATGATGAAGAACGTGTATTACCTCGCATCGCAGGTGGAGAAGGAGAAGTTCCGACTCGACGTGAAGTATCAGAGCGACTCTACGGGTGTCTACCTCAACTACATTCCCGAGGCGAAGGTGAAAGACCAGCCCATCATCAAGGTGCTGGGAGCCGACCGACTCGACAACAACAACAATCCCCACAGCAACGGCTACTACGACTACGTGGCTGGCTACACCGTATCGGAAGGACGCGTCTTCATCCCCAAGGCCGAGCCTTTCGGAAGCTATCTCTACACCTATCTCAAGGGCAAGGGCATCGCCGACGAGGTGGCGAAAAAGTACGCCTTCACCGAACTCTACGACAGCACCAAGACCGTGGCGAAGCAGATAGCCGAGAAGAACAAATTTCAACTCGTGGGACAGTTTCGCGGAACCTCCGCCAACGTCATCTCCTTAGGCGCATACAACGTGCCACAGGGTTCGGTGCTCGTCACGGCAGGAGGTGTGACCCTCACCGAAGGCTCCGACTACGCGGTGGACTACAATGCCGGCGAGGTGACTATCCTCAACCAGAGCATCATCGACGCTGGAACACCCGTCAACGTGTCGCTCGAGAGCAACACCGACTACGGACAGATGCGCAAAACCATGTTTGGCGTGAACTGGGAGTACGACTTCTCGAAGAACTTCCAGATCAGCGGAACCCTGCAGCACCTCACCGAACAGGCCCTCACCACCAAGGTGACCATGGGCGCAGAGCCTCTCAGAAACACCCTCGTGGGCTTCAACCTCAACTGGAAGCGCGAGAGCCAGTGGCTCACCAACATGCTCGACAAAATACCGTTCCTGCACCTCACGCAGCCATCCTATATCTCGTTCACAGGCGAGTTTGCCAAACTCTTTGCCGGACAGGCCAGCGGAACGCAGGACAACGCATCCTATCTCGACGACTTCGAGAACACCAAGAACACCATCGACGTCATGTCGCCCACATCGTGGGTGCTCTCCAGCGTGCCCTCGTCAAACTTCCGTCAGGACTACAACGACAAGACGGGGCTGACCAGCGGATTCCGACGCAGCCGTCTGGCTTGGTACACCATCGACCCGCTCTTCACACGACGGGGCAGCTCGCTCACACCAGGACACATCAAGAGCGACCTGGCACAGCTGTCCAACCACTATGTGCGTGAGGTCTATGTGCGCGAGCTCTTCCCACTGCGCCAGCAAAGCTCCTACAGCGGAGCCACCAACACGCTGAGCGTGCTCAATCTCGCCTACTATCCTGCCGAGCCAGGTCCTTACAACTTCAACCCCGACCTGCAGCCCGACGGAACCCTCGCCATGCCACAGCAGAACTGGGGAGGCATGATGCGCAAACTCGACACCAACGACTTCGAGCAGGCCAACGTGGAGTACATCGAGTTCTGGATGCTCGACCCCTTCATCTACTCGCGCGAGCAGGCCGATGCTGCCCAGTATGGCGGCGACTTCTATATCAACCTCGGCGAGATAAGCGAAGACATCCTGCGTGACGGAAAGAAATTCTATGAGAGCGGAATGCCCGTGGACGGAACGTCAAACTTCACCTACACACAGTGGGGAAAGATTCCCGCACAGAGCACCGTGACCTATGCCTTCGCCACCACGAAGGGAAGCCGCGCACTGCAGGACGTGGGATTCAACGGACTCAACGACGAGGAGGAACGCGACTACTACAAGAACGCCTATCTCAGCCAGATACAGGGCAAGGTGAACCAGGCGGTGTTCGACAGCATCTACAATGACCCTGCTCGCGACGACTACCACTACTACCGTGGCAGCGACTGGGACCAGATGAAGGCACCCATCCTGTACAGATACAAGTTTATCAACAACCCACAGGGCAACTCGCCCGACAGCGACAGCCGCACCGAGAGCTACGACACTTCCTACAAGTCGACACCCGACGTGGAGGACATCAACCAGGACTTCACCCTCAACGAATACGAGAAATACTATCAGTATCACGTGAGCATACGACCCGAAGACCTGCAGGTGGGCTCCAACTTCATCGTCGACAAGCGAAGCTACACGCCCACACTGCGCGACGGCAGCAAGCCCACCGTCACCTGGTATCAGTTCCGCATTCCCGTAGACCAGTACGAGAAGAAGGAAGGCAACATCAACGACTTCTCCAGCATACGCTTCATGCGCATGTTCCTCACCAACTTCCGCAAGCCCATCGTGCTGCGTTTCGGCACACTCGACCTGGTAAGGGGCGAGTGGAGAACCTACGACCAGCTGCTGGGCGCTGCCAACAGCGGCACGCTCGAGGCCAGTGCGGTGAGCATAGAGGAGAATGCCGAGAAGACACCTGTCAACTATGTGCTGCCACCGGGCGTACAGCGCGAGCAAGACCCCACACAGCCACAGCTCGTGGAGGCCAACGAGCAGTCGCTCAGCCTCGTGGCCAAGAACCTGAGCACGGGCGAGGCCAAGGCGGTGTACAAGAACACCACCCTCGACCTGCGACAGTACAAGCGCATGCAGATGTTTGTTCACGCCAACGCCCTGGAGCAGGACGTCACCTCGCTGCAGGACAACCAGGCTTCGGTGTTCATCCGTCTGGGAAGCGACTACAAGAACAACTACTACGAGTACGAAATACCGCTGAAGCTCACACCGGCACGCAACAACTACAGCCGATACAGCTACGAGGACTGCCGTGCCGTGTGGCCCGAGGAGAACATGCTCGACGTGGCGCTCACCGTCTTCACCGCACTCAAGAAGGCGCGCAACCAGGCCAAGTCGCAAGGCATGGCTTCCTTCTCGGCACCCTATTCGGCCTACGACTCCAACCATCCCAACAACAAGATCACCATCATGGGTAATCCTACACTCGGAGAGGTGAAAACCATGATGATAGGCGTGCGCAACAACGCCGGAGAAATCAAAAGTGTGGAGGTGTGGGTCAACGAGCTGCGTCTGCTCGACCACAACAGCAAGGGCGGATGGGCTGCCAACGGAAACCTCAATGTGCAGCTCTCTGACCTGGGAAGCGTCAACGCCACAGGTAAATATCAGAGCGAGGGATTCGGCGGTCTGGAGGACGGAGTGGCAAGCCGATCCACCGACACCTACAGCTCGTACAGCGTCACCACCAACCTCGAGCTCGGAAAGTTCTTCCCCGACAAGGCCAAGGTGAGCATACCTTTATATTACAGCATCACCAAGGAGAAGACCTCGCCCAAGTACAACCCGATGGACACCGACATGGAACTCAAGGACGCACTCGACGCGGCTGGATCGCGACACGAGCGCGACTCCATAGAGAGCATCGCCGTGACAAAGGTCACCAATACCAACTTCTCCATCTCCAACGCAAGGGTAGGAATCTCCACCAAGCGTCACCCCATGCCATACGACCCTGCCAACTTCTCCTTCTCCTACAGCCACTCGCACCAGCGAACCACGGGCGAGACTACCGTTTACGAGAAAGAGGACAACTGGCGTGGAGCGCTCGACTATTCGTGGACTCCGGTCTACAAGGCGTGGGAGCCGTTCAAGAAGATAAAGAACCGCAGCAAGTGGCTCGACATACTGAAGCGATTCGGACTGAACTGGCTGCCGCAGAATGTGGCGTTCAACACCGAGATGACGCGCAACTACTACGAGCTGCAGGAGCGCGACATGGAGTCGACAGAGAATACGCAGCTGCCGCTCTCGTTCAGCCAGCAGTTCCTCTGGAACAGAGAGTTCGCCGTGCGCTGGGACCTCACCAAGAACCTGCATGCCAATTTCCGAAGCGCTACACACGCACAGATAGAAGAGCCTTATACACCTGTCAACAAAGACCTCTATCCCGACCAGTATCATGCCTGGAAGGACTCGGTGTGGACAAGCATCAAGCACCTCGGTACACCGCTCGACTACAATCAGACGTTTACCGCATCCTATCAGTTGCCGCTCAACCTGCTGCCCGTATTCGACTGGGTGAACGCCGACGCCAACTACAACTCGACCTATTCCTGGAACAAGGGAACCGACGACGAGGACGGTAACAACTACGGAAACACCATCAACACCAACCGCGACGTGACACTCAACGGATCGTTCAACCTGGTGAAACTCTACAAACACGTGCCCTTCCTCAAAAAGGCCAACCAGCGCTTCGACCGCGAGCCGTCGAGATCGCAACTGCAGCGCAAGAAGCAGGATAAAGCCAAGCAGAGGCAGGAGGCACAGCGACAGAAACAGGAGTTGCAAAAGGTGAGAAAGGAAGCCGAGGCTGCCGGAAAAGACCCCGACGAGGCTGAGAAACAATGGCGGAGCAAGCAGAACAAGAAGGCAGAGCAGCAGAAGAAAGCACTGCCCAAGAACCGCCGTGCCTTCGAGAAGGAAGTGGTGCTCATGCCCGACACCATCATCAAGGTGAACCACGGCAAGAACAGCAAGCGACTCATCGTTACCGCCAAGACAGAGGACGGAAAGGTGATGAAACTGAAATACAAGAAGGTGAACGCCAACCAGATAAAACTCATCTCGAAGGTAGACACTGCCACCAAGGTGAAACTCACCGTGCTGCCGAAGGAACCGCTCGAGAACCAGGGCTGGTACAAGACCATGCAGGCTGTGGCACGCACGGCCATGATGGTGCGTAACATCAGCTTCACCTATCGCAACAACTATCAGCTCACGCTGCCAGGATTCCTGCCCACCATCGGCGACGCCTTCGGACAGACCAAGCAGGGCGTACTCTCGCCAGGCCTCGACTTCGCCTTCGGTATGGTGGACGACAGCTATATAGACAAGGCACGACGCAACGACTGGCTCTTGGTGAACGACACCATCGCCACACCTGCTGCCAGCAGCACCACTAACGACCTGCAGCTGCGCATGACGCTCGAACCGGTGAGAAATCTAAAGATAGACCTCAACGCCTCGCGCACCAAGACTGTGCAGAAGAGCATGCAGTACATGTACGAGGGAACGCCCACCACGGAGAGCGGAACCTTCACCATGACTACCATCTCGATAGGCTCTGCCTTCGAGGGAATGGGCTCGGCAAGCAGTGGCTACAAGAGCAAGACTTTCGAAAAGTTTGTCAACTCGCTCGAGTCTTACCGCAACAAGGTGGAGGCGCGTTATGCCGACGCAGTCTATCCGGCAGGGTCGGCTCTGGCTGGAGGCAAGTTTGATGCTTCGCGCACGCCTGTCAACAAGTACAGCGGCGACGTGATGATTCCGGCGTTCCTTGATGCCTATACCAGCATGGGAGGCTCGTCGCTCTCGCTCTTCCCCGCACTCAGCCGTCTGCTGCCCAACTGGACTGTCCGTTACAGCGGACTGGGCAAGCTGCCCTGGCTGCGCGACCACTTCAAGAGCATCAACATCAACCACTCCTATAAGAGCATCTTCGCCATAGGAAGCTACAACACCTACAGCACCTTCCAGGAGTATATGAACGGAATAGGCTTCATCGACGACACGGCGACAGGCAGTGTCACACCGAGCAGTATGTTCAATATCTCGCAGGTAAGCATCAACGAGTCGTTCTCGCCACTCATGGGTGTCGACATGACGTTCAACAACAATATGACGCTCAAGGCTGAGTATCGTCAGACGCGCGTGCTGAGTCTCAGCATGACGAGTGTGCAGGTGAACGAGGCACTCAGCAAGGACTGGGTCGTAGGAATGGGCTATCGTCTCAACAACCTCAGCCTTTTCGGTAGGGGAAAGCGAGCCATCAAGTCGAAGGGAAAGAACAAGAATCAGAGCAACGCGGCCGCCAGCAACCGCAACTCTGGAACCAACCAGAATCTCAACCTGCGTCTTGATTTCAGCTTCCGCCGTCAGGCTGCCATCGTGCGCGACATAGCCTCTATGGTGAGCAGTGCCAGCAGCGGAAACAAGGCGCTCAAGCTGAGTTTCTCGGCCGATTACACCCTCAACCGGCTCCTCACCATGAGCTTCTACTACGACCGTCAGACCAACACTCCTCTGCTCTCGAGCAGCAGTTATCCCACCACCACGCAGGACTTCGGTCTGAGTGTCAAGTTCTCGCTGACGAGATAAGGATGTTTCGGGAAGATAGTGAAGTGAAAGAATAGGGGCGAGATTGCATCTTTGCAGTCTCGCCCCTATAATATAATAAGGTGTACAAAATATCAAAAATAGTGTAGGTTGTAGATTTTTAGGACAGTCAAGATTTAAATTCTCTTCCGGTTAAAACATGTTATACATAGCGAGATTGCAGCCAGGATAGCTCCCACAGCGCACACTCCCGTCCATGCATGGTGTGTCCATGCCAATCCGGCACAATAGGTGCCAAAGGAACCGCCTATAAAATAGGTAGTCATAAATATGGTGTTGGCTCTGTTGGAGGCTTGAGGCATCTCCTGAATGCAGCCACTCTGATTGCTTAGTTGCAGACATTGCAAGCCTATATCTACCAAGATGATGGCTACGACAAGTCCCATGAAAGTGTCGCCAAACAGACAGGCCGTAGTCCACGCCACAAGTTGCAGGCACGCTCCATAAAAACTCATCTTTCTGATGCCCCAGCGATTCACAAGTTTGCCCACACCGCTTGCGGCAATGGCCCCGGCTATGCCGCACAGTCCTAACGTGCCTACCATCTCGCTGCCAGAAAAGAACGGAGCTTGTGCCAATCGAAAGGCAAGGCACGACCAAATGGCCATCATGCTGCCAAAACTAAAGGCGGCACGCATGGCATAAAGGCGTATGCGTCCATTGCTCCTCACAATATTGAATACACTGGCCATCAAGCCCCTATATGTGCCCACATAGTTGCTCTTTATCTGTGGCATAATCTTGAGAGTAAGAATCATGCACAGCACCATCACGACAGCAGAGATGAAGAACATTTCGCGCCAACCCAACCATTCTCCAACATAACCGCTAACCACTCTCGATGCGAGAATACCGGTTAGCAATCCCGACAGAACGATACCCATATTCCTACTTTTGTTTTCCTTCTCGGAATATTGTCCTGCTATCGGTATGAAAAATTGCGGAATGACGGAACATGCTCCCAAAAACAGAGAGGCTCCCCAAATAAGCCATACCTTGTGGGCAACAGCAATGACAATAGCCATTATTGCTGCCACAGTCATGTTTACTACAATTATGCGACGGCGCGAGTAGAGGTCGCCCATTGGTATAAGGAAGCACAACCCCAGCGCATAACCTATTTGTGTGACAACGGTTATGAGGTTCGCCCCATGCTGGCTCACTCCTATGTCGTGACGTATCATCTCAAGAAGCGGTTGGTTATAATAGCAATTAGCCACTGTCAATCCCGCTATAACAGCCATTGCGAGCAACAAACTGCGCTCTATGCCTTCATTTTCTTTAAGTTGTTTCACCCTAATTTACGCAACACTATATTTTTATCTATTTTATAAGCACCCTGAGCAACCATATGTTGCTCGGATTGGGCCATGTCAGAAATTTCGCTTGTCTTCGTGTTGCAATAAAAAGACCAATAAAACTCTGAATGGTATGGCAAAAGTACAAATAAAATCCGAGAATCTCACTCCTTTAGGAGGCTTTTTTGATGATGGAACAATTAAGTGACGGTCAAGAGTATGATTTTGACCATCTATTCATTGAGGCGGAGAATTATATAAAATTGTTGAAATTGCAGCACGGGCTGTAGGTTGGTTACTGAACTTTCGCATGTAGCTTAAGTACGGGCTAAGAGCTTCTGCCCCTTCTACAGGGCGTGTGGGGTAAAACTTGCGAAACTTGAGTTGGTTTGAGAAAGGTAAGAAAATAAAAATAGGAAGAAAACAGATCTGTTTTCCTCCTATTGGATAGAGTTATCTCAGACTGAGAGATTACAATGTAGACTTGATGGTCTGTGTGTTGCTTCCCTGTGTCAGCTTGAATACATACACGCCGTGGGGCAGGCTTGACAGACTGATGGTCTCGCCGTTGTTGTTGATAGGTGCAGAATACATCAACTGACCAGTGAGGTTGTAGACGGCTACACGAGCCTGACCCTTGTCGCTGCCAATGTAGAATGTGGCGGTGCGAGCCTGGCGGTCGGTTATGATGCGATACATAGACTCAGTGGCCTTGACATCATCGATGCCTGTTGTGCCGAGCAGTTGCTTCAGACCCTTGATGGCATTGATACGGCCATAGCCCCATGTGTTGTTGGGGAAGGTTTGTCCTTTTGTCATATAATCGTCATTCTGGACAGCTGTGTTGCCGATGACTTCGAGCACCTGTTTAGGTGTCAGGTTGGGGTTGGCCTGCAGCCAGAGAGCTACGACGCCTGCCACGTAAGGCGAAGCCATAGAAGTACCTACGTCGTTGGTATAGAGATCGTTGCCAGTGCGGGCAATGACATTGGTGTCGTCGCTCCATCCTGAGCAATATCTTGAACCTGCTGACACGATGATGCAGCCAGGAGCTGTTATGTCGGGTTTGACGCGACCATCGGCAGTAGGACCGTAGCTTGAGAAGGCTGAGTGCTCCAGGAACTTACCCGTCAGTTCCTCGTTGAGGCCGTAAGCATTTTCTGTACCCTGCAAATTGATGGGCTGGTACTGTACCTTCGAGTTGAACGAACCTACAGAGATGACATCAGGACTCTCGCCGCCCAGCTCGCCTACAGTGCAGTTGGTGTCGCCGTCGGTCCAGCCACGCTTGTTTAAGCTCGTGAACTCGCCAGAGGAGGCATTGTTCCACATGTGTACGGTCTTGCCAGCCTCGCCAGTCACCACAACACCGATGGCAAAGCCAGTGTTGATGGAAGTGGCACGGCTCATGAGCAGCACGTTGGTGCGACCGTTGACAGGGTTTTCCTGGAGCGACAAACCTACTTGAACCACTACGCCACTGCCGTCGGGGGCAACCCAGTTCACTTCTTTCGTACCATCGTTGGAAACTTCGTCAGAAGATGCGATAATCTTACCGTTGAGTGTGTTTACGACAACAGCCTTAACGGAAATTTTTGAGTTCTTCTCGGCCCAGATGTCGACGTAAGCCTGCTTGTAGGAACTGTTGGCCTGTTCGCTGCCATAGGCAAACATGGTTTTCATTTGCTTGTTGGTGGCGGTAAAGGTCTTGCTGGCGTGCAGTTTGTCAAGACCTTCGTTGCCTGCGGCACCAACGATGATGCGGCCCGGACCAACCAGGTTGTGAAACGAGAAATCGGTGTCGGAGCTTCCGTCGTGAGGACCCATGTGTGAGCCGAGGCTGATGTTGACAACAGCAGGCTTTCCTACGCTCTTGGCATAGTCGAATACATACTTGATTCCATCTACAATCTGTGCATTGGTGCTCTTGAAGCTCACGAACACGAGGTCGGCATCGGGAGCCACTCCGTAGTAAGGTGTGCTCTTGTCGCTGCCCGAGGCAATGCCCGATACGTGGGTGGCATGGAAGCCACTGGTCAGGTCATATTTGGCAGCTCTTATCTCGGCTGTGGTTTTGTATTCAGCTCCATAGCCGAAACCTTCGGGAGCATTGCCAGTGCCGTGCTGATCCCATACGCGCTTGATGCGTGTGTCGCTCTTGTCGGCATTGAGAAAGTCTACATGGTCGTACTGGAATCCGTTGTCCACGATACCGATGACTACGCCTTTGCCGGTGTAGGGACCGTTATTCTCTGTCATTTGGTGACATTCGTCTACGCCCAACAGTTTGCGGGCGTTGTCCATCAGCAGTTTGGCCTCAGTACCTACCGAAACCGAAACAACCTCATCGAGATTGGAAATAGGTTCGATGGCAGACAGAGGCATGTTGGCAGTGACGAGTGTCTCGCTGATGCGCGAGTTCACTTTGGCTCCCAGAGCCTCTATTTTGGCAATGGCATCCTGCGACTTGACGGTGATGAATGCGCTGACAGTCTGTGGGGTAGCATTTGCAACCTTGGCTTTCTTCTGTGCTGTTCTTGCTTCGTGAAGCATCATGCTTGTGCTTGGCGACAGCTTCTGCGCAAAGCTGAAACTGCCGACAAGCAGGAATGATGCCATAAGAATGGCTTTCTTATTCATTTCTTAATTCTTACTTTTTCTTTTTAATCTGTTTATTAGTATGCTTCTACTGCTCCGTTGTAATTGAATACAAAACGCTCCTTGTTACCTGCACCATTTGGTGTATTTTTGTTGGTATAAGTGTTGACAACATCCAGTGAGATTTCATAGTTGCCGGCAGCGTCTTTTTTGATGGAGAATGTACCGTTGTCTGGAGTGTTGTTAAATCCACCATATTTGGCATCGGGAGAATACAACTGTACGTCTGAGTATTTCACCTGGAAGTTGTCGCCGTCTTTCAGCTCAGCCAAATTGATGGTTCCAGCATTGATGAACTTCTCGTCTACCTGCAGTGTTACCTTTTCGCCGCTGTATTTGCTTGAGAACTCGCCGCCATAAAGGTAGAATGTGTAGATGTTGTTCTTTTGCTTAAAAAGCACCTTGCAGATGTCCTTGTTTATAAGGGGGCTTCCGTCAGGGTTGTACAACTTATAGCTGTTGCTTACCACAGCAGGAGTCATTCCGTCGAGGCTCTCTACGGCAGTGGTTGCACCGTAATACTCCAGCTCGATGGTACGGTTGTCGTCGAAGGTGGCGTTGATCTTGATGTAGAGCTTGCCGTCCTTGTCCTTTGCGGTGGTGATAGTGCCGGCCTTAACCTTCTCGTAGGTGACGCGTGTGGCGTAGTCGATGTACTTCAGGGTGTAGCTGTCGGCATCGGTAGCCAGGTCGATGGTTCCATTGTAGAGCTTGGAAGCCGAGATGCTTACTGCAACGCCAATCTTGCCTGCCAGCAAACCGTCGGCTGTGGTAGCCTCGACATCACCGAAGGCGAAGGTTGTTGCCGCACCTGTAGTGGCTGGGTTGAGCACGAGGGCAGAAGCAACGTCATAGGTCTTCACGTCGTTCACATTGGTGGTCTTGATGCTGTTGGTGGCAGAGTAAATCTGGGTGAACGCGCTGTTGGTCCACTTGCAGCGCAGGTCGCTGTAGTCGGCAGTCTCAGCCTCAAGTGTGATGGTGACGTTCTTCTTGCTCTTGTCGAAACGAGCCTGGAGCGTACCAGTCAGCTTAGGAGTCTCGCCATTGTAAGCCACCTTTACGTCCTGAGCGTCGTCAGAGCCAAGCGTAATCTTCTGACCCATAAGACTCTGTGGAATGGTCAGCTCGAATACAGGTTTTGTATCGCTGTCGCTGCCATAGAGTGCGAACTCGTATGAGCCGTTGACATCCTGCATGGTTACCTTGCTGAGGTCCTTTACGTCGTCGTTGTATGCCCACTGGTTGCTGAGGGTTGCGAGAGCCTCGTCGGTAAAGGTGACTTTCTCTATGCTGTTTACCTTATATACTTTGGTTGTGCCGTCCTTCTGGTGAACGGTCATCACGCGTCTTGTCTGTGCGAATGTGGGGAGCACTGTTGCGAGGCAGAGTGCTGCTGTAGCTATATACTTTTTCATTTCTTTACGATTTTAGTAGTTTTGTTGTTTGATTTTACGATATAGATGCCGCTTGGCAGGTTGGCGATGCTGGCAGCCTTGGTGCCGTCGATGGTCTGCATGAGTTGTCCACCAACAGAGTATATTTCGGTCTTGCCGGTAAAGTCGGCCTTGATGCCTTCGATGCCAGTGATGGAAGATGGTTCGTAATTGTATTCCATCTCCTTGTCGAACTCGCCCGTAATCTGGAAGCCTTTGCCGTCGAAGAGGTTGATGACAAACTTGTAGTGTGTGTTGTCGGTCTTGCTTACGCCCACGGTTCCTGAGTAGACAGTAGCCCACTTGTCAACTACCCATGGCAGACGGGTGGCTACGTCGGGGTTCAGGCGGAAGTGCTCGTAGCGTGTGCCTGTGCGCTCGCCGTTGTTGAAGAAGTAGCCGCGGGTCATCATGAATGGAGCATACATGTTGGTCCACAGATGGCTTTCCTCCATGAGGGTGTAGGTGCCTTCGGGAAGATACTGGCTGCCTTCGGCTGCCTGGAATTCCATGCGCAGCAGATCCTGGTCACCAGTATAGTCTTGGTCGTCCTTGCCGCTTGGCGAACCGAGGTCGACAGAGAATACCTGAACACCGTTCTGCACGCCGAGCGAGTAGATGCGTGACTTCTCCACGCGGTCGAACTTGAGATGTACATCCTCCTCGAGGTTGGAGTCAACGTCCTTGTCGTCTTTCTCCGACTGATCGTAGTAGATAAACGAGATGCCCTTGGCTGTACCTGTCACCTTGTGTCCGCGGTCGGTGGTGCAGTCTACGGTAATGTCGAAGGTTCCCTCTTTCTCGCCGTCGGCGATGGTGATGGTTCCGTTGGTGATGTAGCAGTAGTCGTAGTCGGTGTCCATTCCTGTCACGGCCTTGCGGCGCTTCACGTAGGTTCCCATTACGACAGTCATGCCGTTGTAGTCGATTTCCATACCTGGGAAGAAAGTGCCTACCTTGAAGTTGCGTGCTACGGTATAGGTGCCTGGCACGACAGTGGCGGTCTTAGGGTCGCCAAAGAGACGGTTGTAGAGGTTGATGACGAGGTCGTGTCCCTTGCCTGTCATTCCGCCAGTCTGGGTGTCGTACTCTCCGTCGTAGAGGTTGAGCACCATGTTGCCGGTCTTAGAATCCATGAGGTTGCCGTAATAGTAGCCGATACCGCCATGGAAAGTGGTGTTGATGTCTGTCGAAATCTGAGGATATACATCAGAGCTTCCCGCTGACATATTGTTGAATACCATTTCGCCGACGTACGAATACTGTGTTCCATTGGCATCGCTGAACGAGAGCGTGTAGGTTACGATTCCGTCGTTCTCTGCCTTGCTCACGGTGATTTCGTTTTCTATGACCACACCGCCGTCGCTGTTACCCTTGTCGTCGAAGTTCTCCACGTAAGTAAGATCGGGATTGTAGTAAAAGTTGCCTTCAGAGGCTGCGAAGGTTCCTGCAGGCAGGTCGATGCCTGTTCCTTCTGGCGCATAAAGGTCAAGTTCGGCTACAGTAGCGCTTGTGGCTTTGATCTGGCCTTCGTTGACATTGTAGCTTACATCTTCCTTGTCAGAAAGAACCAAGTAGTAGTTTTCGTATCCTTTTGCTCCTGAGCCGGCAGCAGGATAGTAAGCCAGCAGGACACTGTTGTTGATATTGGTGACAGCCTGTGCGGCTGCGGCAGCTTTTCTTTTGCTAACTACGGCAGCGTCAGCGCCACGTTTTTTGATGAGCTGAAAGGTAACGCGCTTCTTGACTGTTTTCTGCTGTGCCAGTACAGGCATGGCTATGAAGGCAAGAAGGCATGTGAATAAAAGTAAAGTTTTCTTCATTATTTCTTGATGATTTTAAAGGAATGTTCGTTGGTCAGATTAAGAATGTACACACCCGGTGCGTAAGAGGTCACATTGATGGTGGCGTTTCCGCCGCTTACCTTCTGTCGCTGTAGCAGCTTGCCGTTGGCATCGTAGAGCACAGCTTCGCCAGCCGCAGAACCGCTGATGCGGATTGTGGCGTTGTCGGTGTAACTAAAACTCATGGTGGAAGGATTTACCTTTTCCTCAATTCCTGTGGAAATGGCTGTGAAATAAAACTCGGTTACATCGCTCTGTGGATAGTCGGTGGAAATCTCATAGGATGTAATCTGCAACTTGCCATCAGAAAAAGCGATGACGGGTCGCGTACTAAACTTGAACTCTGCCGTCTTGGAGTCGGCCATCTTTAAAACCAAGAATTCTGCTTGCTCAGTCTCGGCTGCATGGATAAGCCCAAATGGGGGGGCAAAGCAACAGAGCAGAGCAAGGCTCAAAACTCTCTTTCTCATGTTGATAATCTCTTTAGAGGGAAATTTAATAGTATAAGAATTCTCTATGTGAACATTGTTTTGTCTTTCGTCTCACCCTCGTACATATTAACGAATGTCAAATAAATGTGCTGCAAAGGTAGTTAAATCTTTTAAAACATGCAAGAAAATACAGGAAAAATTGTATTTCTTGTACCTGATTATCTTACGTTTTGTTATAAAACGCATATTTATTGTAATGAAATGAAGATGATTGTACTACAAAAGCGAGGTGGCGTGACAAAACAATAGATATGGATGAATTGTGTCTGTTGCAGTGTTGTAAAAACAAATTAGGGGCGAGACTGCTAAGTGCAGTTCGCCCCTATATATATATTGTTCTTAAGTAATTCAAGTTTCGCAAGTAAGCCCCACACGCCCTGAAAGGGC
>ULRG01038795.1_pt1 | contig 19424 bp, 19 predicted proteins | sample 1955211 | NCBI WGS metagenome assembly ULRG01 (sample SAMEA4835676, study PRJEB28245) | human gut metagenome | biome: gut microbiome; material: fecal sample | place: Denmark | collected 2008
TGCCGCACCACCATTTCGGATTTCTCATTTCTAATTTCTCATTTAAGCGAAGATTTCAAACGGAATCAAAGGGCAGTACGCCCCAGAGGCTAACCATGAACCCGCCAACCTTTCCCATTTTCCTCTTGCATTTTGCTTTAAATCCTGCTATCATACTAACGTATATGTACAAGCAAAGATGGGAAGAAGCTGGGAAATTTCTCACAGAGAGCCGCCGGGGCTGGAAAGGCGGCAGGAAGGAAACAGCGGGTCACCCCGGAGCTGACAGCGAGATCTGTCCGCGGCGCACGTTACGCGCGAATGAGCGATCAGTTACTGATTATTTAGGTGGTACCGCGGAAGCACTCTTTCGTCCTATGTGGATGAAGGAGATTTTTTTATTGTAGGAGTGAACGATATGGCAGAAGACATGAAAGATCTGGGAAAATACGATCCCAGTCAGATCGAACAGAAATGGTATAGCTTCTGGGAAGATCATGGTGTATTCCATGATGAACCAGATCCTGAAAAAGAACCGTACAGCATCGTGCTGCCGCCGCCAAATGTCACCGGCCAGCTGCACATGGGGCATGCGCTCGACAATACCCTGCAGGATATTCTGATCCGTTACAAGAGAATGCAGGGCTACAATGTCCTGTGGCTGCCGGGCAAAGATCATGCCGGCATCGCAACGCAGGTCAAGGTCGAAAAGCAGATCGCTGAAGAAGGTCTCAATAAATATGACCTCGGCCGTGAAAAATTCCTGGAACGTGTATGGCAGTGGAAGGAAAAATTCGGCAACCGCATCGGTCTGCAGATCCGACGCCTCGGCTCTTCCTGCGACTGGTCCCGTGAACGTTTCACCATGGATGATATCTGTGCGCGTGCCGTTCGTGAGGTTTTCGTTTCCCTCTATGAAAAAGGCCTGATCTATCAGGGCTTCCGCATCACGAACTGGTGTCCGCGCTGCCAGACAGCACTTTCCGACATCGAAGTCGAACATGAAGATGAAGTCGGACATCTCTGGTACTTCAATTACCCGATCGCTGGCGAAGAGGGAAAATACATCCAGATCGCGACCACCCGTCCGGAAACCATCCCGGGCGATACCGCTGTCGCTGTGAATCCGGAAGATGAACGCTACAAGGATCTCGTCGGCAAGAAGGTCGCACTTCCCGGCACCGGCCGTGAGATCCCGATCATTGCCGATGAATACGTTGACATGGCTTATGGTACCGGCTGCGTAAAGATCACACCGGCGCATGACCCGAATGACTTTGAGGTCGGACAGAGACATCAGCTCGAGACCATCGTCATCATGAACAAAGATGGCACGATGAATGAAAAGGCAGGCAAGTATGTCGGCATGGATCGCTACGAAGCGAGAAAAGCCATCATTGCTGATCTCAAGGAAGCCGGTCTTCTCGTCAAGATCGAAGAAACAAAGCATGCGGTCGGTCACTGCTCCCGCTGCAAGACCGTCGTCGAACCGATGACCACCAAGCAGTGGTTCGTCAAGATGAAACCGCTTGCCGGTCCTGCTATGGAAGCTGTTACCTCCGGTAAGACCAAGTTCGTTCCGGAACGTTTCTCGAAAACATATATCCAGTGGTTGTCGAACATCCATGACTGGTGCATTTCCCGCCAGCTTTGGTGGGGGCATCGTATCCCGGTCTGGTACTGCGATGACTGCGGCGCTGTCTCTGCATCCCGCACCGACCTCACAGAATGCCCGAAGTGTCACAGCCAGCATATCCATCAGGATCCGGACGTACTCGATACCTGGTTCTCCTCCGCGCTTTGGCCATTCTCCACGATGGGCTGGCCGGATCAGACACCGACGCTGAAGCAGTGGTATCCGACCTCCACCATGGTCACCGGCTACGACATCATCTTCTTCTGGGTAGCCCGCATGATGTTCATGTCCATGGAATTCATGAAGGAGATCCCATTCAAATACGTCTTCATCCACGGCCTTGTCCGCGACTCTCAGGGACGTAAGATGTCCAAATCCCTCGGCAACGGTATCGATCCTCTTGAAGTCATCGAAAAGTACGGCGCAGATGCGCTCCGCTTCACCCTGGTGACCGGCAACACCCCGGGCAATGATATGCGTTTCTACTATGAACGTGTCGAAGGAAATAGAAACTTCGCCAACAAGCTCTGGAATGCGACCAAGTTCACCCTGATGAACCTGGATGACTATGACAAGGATTTCGTCCCGACCAAGGAACAGCTGACGCTGGCAGACAAGTGGATCCTCGACCGTCTCGCCTACACCGAAGACTATGTAGGCACGAACCTTGACAAGTATGAACTCGGTGAAGCGGCAGACAGCATCTACAACTTCGCATGGAACTATTTCTGTGACTGGTACATCGAAACGGCGAAGGGCCGTCTCTATGGCCAGCACAATACGGATAGAAAAGTCACCCAGTATGTCCTCGTGTACACCCTGACCCGCATGCTGGCACTGCTCCATCCGTTCATGCCATTCATCACGGAACATCTCTGGCAGCATCTGCCGCATGAAGGTGAAACGCTGGCAAGAGCTCCGTGGCCAAAGGCGGACGAGGCGCTCCGTTTCCCGACCGAAGCAGAACAGTTCGATCGCATCATGGACTGCATCAAGGCTGTCCGTAACATGCGTGCCGAAGCGGGTGTCACCCCGAATAAAGCCTGCCATATCCAGATCGCTATCCTTCGTGATGACCTCAAAGCCTGCCTTGAAAACAATAAGGAATACTTTGAAAAACTCGGTCATGTCGAAGGCATGAAGCTCCTTTCAGCAGATGCGGCAAAGCCGGAAAATGCAAATGCGGCTGTCGTCACAGGTCTTGAAGTCTACCTCGAGCTCAAAGGCCTCATCGACACGGCGAAGGAAAAGGAAAAGATCCAGAAGGCGAAAGATGCTTTGGCCAAAGATATCGCCCGCACGTCCGGCAAACTTTCCAATCAGGGCTTCCTCGCTAAGGCACCGGAAGCTGTCGTAGCGAAGGAAAAGGAAAAGCTGGCGACCTTTGAAGAAAAGATGAAGTCTTTGGACGAACGTCTCCAGTTCCTGGAAAAGCTTGGCTAAAAGACCGTTGGCTGCGAGCAGCTAACTATAGTAAGGAGAAATCATGAATTACGAAGAATCTATCGCCTATCTGGAAGCAGCGGCATCCTTCGGGATCAAGCCGGGCCTCGAACGCATTGAAGCCATCCTCGAACGTCTGGACCATCCGGAAAAGGCTTACAAAGTCATCCATGTCACCGGTACGAACGGCAAGGGCAGCGTGGTGGCTATGATCACCAGTGTACTGGAAAATGCGACACTCAAAGTCGGTCGCTACATTTCCCCGCATCTCATCGATTACACCGAGCGCATCCACATCGCAGGCCATGATATTCCGAAGGAAGACTTCGCGAAGGCTGCGACCGTCGTCCGCGAAGCCGCAGAAAAAGCCATCGCTGACGGCGTCGAAGCTCCGACGGAATTTGAACTCCTGACGGCTATGGCGTTCTGGTATTTCAAAGAACAGAAGGTCGACTACGCTGTCATGGAGGTCGGTATGGGCGGGCTCTATGACTCTACGAATGTCATCATCCCGGTCGTTTCCGTCATCACGAATGTAGCGATGGACCACGAGAAATACCTCGGCAAGAATCTGGAGGAGATCGCACATCAGAAGGCCGGTATCATCAAAGAGGGCATCCCTGTCGTCACCGCAGCCCAGCATGTACCGCTGAAGCAGCTGAAAAAAGAAGCGCATGATAAGAAAGCGCGCCTTTATTTCTATGGAAGAGACTTTGAGATCGATACCCGCAGTAAGTACGGTCATGGACAGGTCGTCGTCGTCAAGCGCAAGGACATGCCCAAGGAACTCGAAAACTGTCTCCTCTTCGTGCCCTTCGTCGGCGCGCATCAGGCAGTCAATGCGGCTGTCGCGACCATGGCGCTCACGCTCATCATGAAGCAGGATGAGAGAGTCAATGAGAATGACCTGCGTGAAGGTCTTGCACGTGCCCAGTGGAAGGGCCGCTTTGAGATCCATGATCTGGGCGGTATCCCGTTCGTCATGGACGGCGCACACAATCCGGCGGGCGCTGAAGCGCTGAAGGAAGCGATCGAGGAACAGTACCCGGACAAGCGTCGCGTCCTCGTCTTCACTTCTCTTCAGGACAAGGATACGGAGACCGTCATCCAGCTCCTCATCCGCAAGGGTGACCGTGTATTCCTGACGGAAGCACCGACACCGCGCACCAGAAAGCCGGAAGAGATCGCTGCCATGATCGATGAGCAGAAGATCGCAGCCGTGCATACGGCAGAGCCGTCTGTCACGAAAGCACTGGATGCGGCACAGAAAGAAGCCAAAGATGGCGATGTCGTCATCATCTGCGGCTCCCTCTACATCCTTGGCGAAGCCATGGAGTGGATGGCAAAGAAGATCGGAAATTGAACTAGTAAGGAAAACGGTTACACCGCCAGCGGGCGGTGTAACCGTTTTTTGTCTTGGGGTTCAAGGTTAGCCCACGAGGCGTGCCGTCCGATTGACTGCAGGCGAAAAGGGGGGAGCGGGTTCTATGGGTTCAACGGGGGTGGTGCGGCGCATAAAATATGGAAGCGCCGCGGAGTACAAATAGTGGCGATGCCAAGGTGTCGGCGGATAGCAGGTTCCCCGTTTGGGATTTCCAAACATCGACCGCTGAGCCGCGAATGACAAAGATTTCTCGCTTACGCTCGAAATGACAATACGAGAGAATCCCTAGCTACTAATCCCTAATCCCTGGCTACTCATCCCCGCTTTCAAACTTCGGGGTTCAGCGGGTTGCGGTAGCCGCTTTTTCATAACTTTCGGGCTTCGCCCCATATATATTCGCGGCGAAACCGCCACCTTCATTTCTGATTCCTCATTCGGGCAGAGTTTTCAAACGGAATCAAGGGCCAGCACGCTCACGGGCTAACCCAGAACCCAGAACCTTGAAACCATCATCTCTAAAATAGATAAAATTATCTAAAACAGTTATACATACATCTGTTCATATGTTATAATGGGAACACGAAATAGAAGACTATTTCTACTTGTGGCATGGCTGCGATTTCCTATAGGAGGACCTCAATATGATTACCGAACGTGAAATATTCCTGACCGATCCTGAAGAAAAAGCAAAAGTTGTCGAATTCCTGAAAGGCTTTGATCTGACTTTTACGGGGATCATTGACTATACCATGGGACTTTTTGACGATGGCAAGCTCATCGGCACCGGTTCGCTCGGCGGGCGCGTCATGCGAGATATTGCGATCAGCAGCGATTATCAGCGAAAAGGTCTGACTCACCGCATCATCAGGAACCTGCAGGGGGAATCCAACCGCCGCGGGATCAATGGAAATCAGATCTTCACAAAGCCGAAGAATGTACCGGTCTTTGAACACATGGGCTTCAAGTGTGTGGCTGTCGCTGAGCCGTATGCAGCGCTTTTAGAATCAGGTACAGATACACTCGAGGACTATCTCGCGCGTGTGCGTACCTTTCTGGGCAGCGGGGAAGGGAAGAACCGCGGCGCGATCGTCATGAACTGCAATCCTTTCACCTTGGGACACAGAAGCCTTGTCGAGTACGCGCATAACAACTGTGATGAAGTCATCATCTTTGCCGTGCAGGAAGATAGGAGCGTCTTCCCCTTCTCGAACCGATTCACCCTCATCAAGCAGGGCGTGAAGGATATGAAGGGTGTCGAAGTCATTTCCGGCGGGGATTTCATCATTTCCAATGCGACCTTCCCGACCTACTTCATCAAAGGCACGGATGAGCTCGCCGCGCAGACGAAACTGGATGCGACCATCTTTGCTACCCGCATCGCACCTGCGCTGAATATCACCGTCCGCTTCGTGGGCGAAGAACCGACCGACAAGACCACGCTGGCCTACAATCAGGCAATGCGTGAGGTCTTCGCTGAAAACGGGATCGAGCTCAAAGTCATTCCCAGAGAGCAGAAGGGCGATCAGATCGTTTCCGCCTCTTCGGTGCGCCGCGCTCTCGCGGCAGATGACTGGGAGACCGTTTATCGCATGGTACCGAAGACCACGCTGACGTACCTTCGAAGCGAGGATGGGCAGAAAGTGATCCGGAATATCAAGATGCAGGAAGCATTCAAACAGATGGAAGGAAAAACGAAATAATGAGAAAAGGCTAAGGCTAAGCTATCATGGGATGGCTTAGCCTTTCCTTATTCCTGGTGACTAGGGATTAGTGACTAGGGATTAGGAGCAAGCGGTGACTGAAATAGCGCAGTTGGCACGCTGACCGTTCTGCAAGGAAGATCTCTCGCCAACGCTTCCGGTGACGACGGCGCGAAGCGCTATCAAAATTCCGCGGCGCTTCCATATTTTTATGCGCCGCACCACCACTCCTAACTAGAGCAAGCGAGAGGCTTTCAAACGTAATCAAGGGGCGGGACGCCCCAAGGGCTAACCCTGAACCTGTTTCTAATGTCAATCCTGCTTTATAAAATAGTTGACCAATGGTTTACAACTGATTATAATAAGGAAAAATAGTAAACCAAACATTTCCTGTATAGGGGGCATTTTTATGCGAAACGAAATTCTGGATTATTTCCGCAAAGCCAATGGTCAGTTTATCTCCGGCGAGCAGATCTCCCGGGATCTGCATGTGTCGCGGACGGCCATCTGGAAGCATATCAATATTTTAAAAGAACGCGGTTATATTTTCGAGTCCAGTACGCGCAAGGGCTATCGACTGATCTATGCGCCCAATCTTTTGACACCGTTGGAAATCGATAGCGCGCTGCACACGGAGACCTTTGGCCGTCATGTGGTCTATCTCTCTAGCACCACATCGACGAATGAAGAAGCGAAGAAGATCGCGCGCGAGGGCGCGGAAGAGGGGACCATCGTCGTAGCGGAGGAACAGACGGGCGGTCGCGGACGTCTCACGCGCTCCTTCTATTGCCCCTTTGCGAAAGGGATCTGGTTTACGCTGATTCTCCGTCCGAAATTCTTCCCGATGGAAGCGTCCAAATGTACGCTGATGGCAGCCGTTGGCGTCTGCCGTGGGATCCGCCGTCTGGGGCTTCAGGACGCGGGCATCAAGTGGCCGAATGATATTCTTTATCACGGCAAGAAGCTGGTCGGCATCCTGACGGAAATGTCTGCCTCCATGGAAAAGATCGACTACATCATCATCGGTGCCGGTATCAATACAGGGATGAAGAAAAGCGAATTCCCGGAGCTCTTCCGTGAAAGCGCCACCTCTTTCTTGGCAGAGGGGATCGATGTTTCCCGCAAGGATCTCCTCGCTGCCATTCTGGCGGAGCTGGAGAAGGAGTACGAGATCGCACAGACACAGGGCTTTGACAAGGTGCTTGAGGACTGGAAAGCGCTCTCCGTCACCTTAGGTCAGGATGTCCGCGTCATCATGGGCGAGGAAAACTATACCGGCAAGGCGGTCGACATCGATAAGGATGGCTGTCTCCTCGTCGATACCGGTGAAAAGGTCGAGCGCGTCATCGCAGGCGATGTCTCCATCCGCCCGATCGATGCGCCGCTCCCGAAACGATAAGCTCGGTTGGCAGGTAAGTGGTGAAAAACAAACGGGTTCTGAAGGGTCAATGGGTTCAACTAGGAGTGACTGGTAACTAGTGACTGGGGTTCTCTGGCATCGTCATCCCGAGCGTAGCCGAGGGATCTTTACTGCACTGCAGAAAATCAGCGTGTATGTGCTGAGGAAAAACGGTGTCTTGGTGCTGTCTCACATCAGGCAATGAGCTTACTGCCATAGAGATTTCTCGGCTACGCTCGAAATGACGACGGCGCGAAGCGCTATCAAAATTCTGCGGCGCTTCTGGTTTTTATGCGCCGCACCACCCCCGCCCTACCTATAGAACCCGCTGAACCCTGAACCCTTATTCCTCATTCACGAAAGAAGGTCTTTCCTTTGGAAAAAGGACATATGCATGATATGATCAGTGCCGCTTTATTTGCGGGCATTATGGCGATCCTGTCACAGTTTACATTCCCCATCGGCGCTGTGCCGATCACGCTGCAGAGCTTCGTCTGTGCGCTGGCCGGCGGTGTACTGGGACGGAAGTGGGGCGCGATCTCCATCGGACTATGGCTTCTCCTTGGAATGCTTGGCATCCCGATCCTTACCATGGGGAAGGCTGGCATCGGCATCTTCCTTTCTCCGGTCGGCGGCTACTATCTGGGCTTCGTTGTCATGGCCTGGCTCTCGGGCTTCCGCCTGGCACAGAAGGGACACTTCGTGCGCCAGATCGCCTGCGCACTGGCCGGTCTTGTCTGCTGCTATGCTCTGGGGACGGTATGGTTCATGGGCTATTTCCAGTACGGCCTTGACAAAGACATGCCGCTGTGGACGGCGCTCACCATGACGGTCTTCCCCTTCATCGCCTTTGATCTCATCAAAGTCATTCTGGGTGTCCTTGCCGGTACCCGTATCCGTCAGGCGCTGCATCAGGCAGGATTCTATCCGTCCTTGGAGCATTGATCGTGTAAAGGAAACGCTGATTAAATCGCAGAGTCGAATTTCATATGGATTTTTATACATAGCTTCGTCATCATCCTCCTTAAATAGCTCGCTATTCGCGTCAGATGATTCCTTGCTCTGTCTAAAAATCCAAGAATGAAATCTGACAACGATTGAATCAGTGTTTCCTAAAGACGTATTGATCTCACCAGAGAAGCAGTGCGCCCTAAAAACGTTTCATCTCATTTTGAGGTGAGACGTTTTATTTTGGACTCGGTATCAGACCTTCTTGCTGCCAGCCAAGCATCCCTTCGTATCTCTCATCCCACCTTTTTTATTCATAACTCTTTCTGCATGGGATTTTTCATTCATATCAGAATAATCATTTTTCTCTTGACAGAATGGAAACTTTGTTGCATGATACACATGGTAACAAGGGGGATGATTTCAGAAGGACAAGAATACCCCTTGAAATTATTGGCTATGCGCCATTCACTTGGAGGAGATGCACATGCTTCTTGCTTTTGATGTAGGAAATACGAATATCGTCTGTGGTGTATATAAGGATAGAAAATTGATCCGTCACTGGAGGGTAGCAACGGATACCCTGCAGACCGCGGATGGATACGCTGCACTGCTGGGCAATCTTTTCCAACTGACTGGTCTCAGTTTCAAAGAGGTAGAAGATATCATCATTTCTACTGTCGTCCCTCCGATCATTCCTATTCTGGAAACGATGTCTCAGCGCTACTTCCATACCAAGCCGATCCTTGTGGGACCTGGCATCAAGACAGGGCTGAATATCCTCTATGATAACCCGAAGGAGCTTGGGGCTGACCGTATCGTGAATGCCGTAGCTGCCGTGGATGAGTACAAATGCCCTCTGATCATCATCGACATGGGTACTGCGACCACGTTCTGCGTCTTAGATACCAAGGGCAACTATCTGGGCGGTGCTGTCGCACCGGGCATCGGGATCTCCATGGAAGCCCTCTTCCAGAGAGCTTCGAAGCTTCCGCGCATCGAGCTGGTCAAGACGCCGAGCATCATTTGCCGCAATACCGTTTCCGCGATGCAGGCAGGGATCTATTACGGCTTCGTCGGACAGATCGATGAGATCGTGAACCGCATCAAAGAGGAACTGAATGAGAAAAATGTCAAGGTCATTGCGACCGGCGGTCTTGCCACTCTCATCGCGAAGTCTTCGAAGACCATCGACATCGTGGATCCGATGCTGACACTGAAGGGGCTTCTTGTCCTGTATGAAAAAAATAAAGCGGATAAGAAGAGAGAAGCGTAAGAGAATGCCCGATTTACAGGCCCTGCGGTGTTTCCCGCAGGATCCTTTCGTCATGAATCCATGAGGCCTCCGGGTGAATACGGATCCAATCATGACTTGATGGGATCTCGCGGTTACCCGGAGGCAGATATTTCTGCATTTTTTCTTTTTTCCCTCTTGCAATTTCTACCCGTGTCGTGTATAATTATTTACACATGGCCGGTTAGTCAAACGGTTAAGACGCTGCGTTCTCAGCGCAGAGAGTATGGGTTCGAATCCCATACCGGTCACCAAAGTGAAAGCGCCTCGATTCGAAAGGATCGAGGCGCTTTTTGCATGACAGGGGGGCTAAAGAGACACCAAGGTACATGGGGCGATGCCCATGAGGGAGTCTCAGCCCCCTTCAAGGAAACACATACTGCACAAGTCCCATGTAAAGGATCGTGCCGGCGGCCATGGAGAGCATCATTTGCCGTTTCCAGAGGTGGAGCAGCATGGTCACAAGGAGGGCGATGGCTTCCGGGATACCGTGATTTCCTGACAGCAAAGAAACATCCTTCAGGCAGTACACGACGAGGAGTGCGAAGACAGCAGACGGCAGCGCTTTCCCCAGATAACGGATGTAGGAGGGAAGAGATGCCCCTGGCTTAAAAAGGAGAAAAGGAAGGGAGCGAGAAAGCATGGAGGCGAGAGAGCAGAGTGCGATGATGACGCACTGCTGCCAGAAGGGAAGCGGGCTCATCAAAAGCCTCCTTTCTTTTCCAATGGCTTACGATACAGTGTCATGATGAGGAGCATGAGGCCCATGGCGGGCAAGATGAAATTCTCTTTTCCGAAAAGAAGAAGGCTGCCGATGGAGGAAGCGAGTCCGATGAGGGCCGTGTAGTGCTTCTTCTCTTTCATCCACTGCTCAAGGAAGATAACGAGGAACATGGTCGTCATGACGAAGGAAAGGCCTTTCGTATCAAAGGAAATAAGGCCGCCTAAGAGACCGCCGATCGCTGCACCCGAGCACCAGTACAGGAAATTTAAGAGAGAGACCCAGAAGTAGAACCAGCCTTTGTCGATCGAGTAGGGGATGGTGGCAGAGTAGTTCAGCGCGAATGTCTCATCACACAGCATATAAATAAGGAAGGGTTTCTTCCAGCCGGTGCCGGCGTATTTCTCCAGCATCGGGATCCCGTAGAAGAGGTGACGTGCCTGTACGGTGAAGGCGACGACGAATGTCTCGATCGGGGCAAAGGAAGAAAGCAGCATGGAGATCGTGACGAATTCCAAAGAGCCGCCGAAAATGATCGCGGCCATCGCCATGGGATAGACCCAGGAGAAGCCGAGCGTATTCATATAGAAACCGTAGGCAAAGGCGATAAACCAGAATCCCGCGAAAATGGGGAGTGTCAGTGGAAAGGCCTCTGCCAAAGCCGCCATGGCGGCGCCATTTTTCCTCATCATAAGAGTCCTCCTAAAAAACTGTTACGATGGATGAGAGTTGAATACCATCATAGACTATTTGGGGGAGAATGACAAGGGAAAAGGGATCAGGGGCAGCCGGTGGGGCGGGGCGGCCCTTGATTACGGATGAAAGCGCTGCTTCGAGTGAGAAATTAGGAATGAAGGCAGCAGCTTCGCCGAGATCGAGGGCTCAGGTCGCAGCTGTTCTGGCATTCGTTATCTCACATACGACGTTTCTCGCCGCTCAGGATGACGAAACGGGGCGATGCCCGAAGGTGGTATTCAAGTCACCAGTCACTGATCGCTCGGCGCTCCTAATCCCTAATCCCCAATCCATAATCCCTAGGACCCTAAAATTGTGGTACAATGAAAAAAAGACTTACCAGCGATCAAGAATAAAGGAGAATACCTATGGAACCCAGCGTTGTCACGAAGGTCGTCACAGACGAGCTCAGCATCACCACCCGCTTCATCAATGGACTGAAGGAACTCGCCATGACGCGCGGGATCGATTTCCTTGAAGCACTCATCATTTTCATCATCGGCTACATCATCTGCCGCTACATCCGCCGCGCTGTCGCGCATATTCTGGAGAAGAGCGAAGTGGATCCGTCAGCAAAGACCTTTATTGAAGAGATCATTTTCTTCTTGTGTCTGGCCATCGTCGTGCTGGTCGCTCTGGGGACGGCAGGCGTCGGTACAGGGACTCTCGCGGCTGCTTTCGGCGGCATGGGTCTGGCTATCGGTCTTGGGCTCAAGGATAATGTCGGCAATGTAGCCTCCGGCATTTTCATCCTCATCTTCCGTCCCTTCCGTGTGGGCGACTACATCCAGGTCGCCTCGAATCAGGGGACAGTGACGGAGATCAGCATCATGTACACCATGCTTTCGACGCTGGGAAATCAGCGCATCGTCATCCCGAATTCCTCTCTGACGAGCAGCGTCATCAAGAATTTTTCTGCCTATGATACCAGAAATCTGGAGATGACCTTCGATGTCGGCTATGACACGGATCTGAAATCCTGTGTGGAGCTCCTCAAAAAGATATTCACAGAGGATGCGTATGTGGTCGAGAAGGAAAAGCTCACCATCTATGTGAGCGGCATGGCTGACTCCTCCATCCGCATCTATGTCCGCGCTGCCGTAGAACGTGCGAAATACTACGAGGCGCAGAATGACCTTTACATCCGCGTGAAGGAGGCCTTCGATGCAGCAGGGATCGATATTCCCTTCCCGCAGCTTGTCGTGCATCAGGCAGAAAAGGGATGAGGGTTCAACGGGTTCTGTAGGTTCAGAAGGTTCAGCGGGTTAGCCTCGGGGGCGTCCTCCCCTTTGATTCCGAATGAAAGCCTCGATCGAATGAGAAATGAGAAATGAGAAATGAGAAATGGTGGTGCGGCGCATAAAATGATGGAAGCGCTGCGGAGATTTGAAACTAGCGCTTTTCTCGTATCGCAAACCTAATCCCTAGCCACTAATCCCTAGCTACTCATCTCTGTCTTCAAACTTAGGGGTTCAGGGTTCATCGGATTCTGTAGGTTCAGAAGGTTCAACGGGGTTGGCGCGGCGCATAAAAATAGAGAAGCGCCGCGGAGTATATAGTGGCAATGCCATGAGCTGGCATTGTAGTCATGAGTCACTAGTGGCTAGGGATTAGGAACCTCGAGTGACTTGTGACTTGAATACTACTCTCGGGCATCGCCTCATATACTTGCGGCGAAGCCGCCACCATGAACCATGAACCATGAACCATGAACCTTTCCTTCATTTGCCAAATCTTCTTATTTACGCTATAATCTATATAACGATAAATTTCGATATAGAGAAAGAGGAGGATACCTATGACAGATGTGATCATTATCGGAGCAGGCCCGGCGGGCCTGAATGCAGCGCTCTATGCTGCGCGCAAGGAGCTTTCTGTACAGGTCGTATCGACGGACATTGGCGGGCAGATGCTTCTCACGGGAGAAATCGAGAACTATCTGGGGCTGCCGCATATTTCCGGCTTTGAGCTGGCAGACAAGATGGAAGCCCATGCGAAAGAGTATCCGGTAGACTTTGTCTTTGCCGGCGTTCTTTCCACAGAAAAAGATAGCGAGGGATATTTTCTGGTGCATCTTGATGATGGCAAGGTGCTTACGGGAAGAACCCTGATCGTGACGGCAGGAAAACGTAGCCGCACACTCGATATTCCCGGCGAAATGGAATATACCGGCCGTGGCGTCAGCTACTGCGCGACCTGCGACGGTCCTTTCTATCGGAAGAAAGACACGGCAGTCGTCGGCGGGGGAGACAGTGCGGTGCAGGCTGCGATCGAGCTGTCACGTCTGGCGAACAAGGTCTACCTCGTGGTCCGAAGCCGCATCCGTGCTTCGGAGATCATTGCACGTCGCCTGGAGGGGCTTTCCAATGTAGAGATCCTTCTGGGGTATACACCGGAAGAAGTGAAAGGCGAGAAGAAAGTCACGGGGCTGGTCGTGAAGGATCGCGCTGACGGTGTGACAAGAGAGCTCTCGGTGCAGGGGGTCTTCGTCGAGGCGGGCGGCTTGCCGAATAATCAGTGCGTTCCTGCAGATGTCAGGAAGAATCCGGCGGGAGAAATCGTGACAGACAAGGGTGGATGTACGAATGTAGCAGGCCTCTTTGCAGCAGGGGATGTGACAGACTCTCCCTACAAACAGGTCATCATCGCTGTCGGGGAAGGCGCAGCGGCGGCACTCTCGGCCCATGAATACTTGCTGAGGCAGTAGGTTTCAGATCAATGATTGAAAGAAAGTGAACAGATGCGAGTTACGAAAAAGATCAAAGAAGAGCAGCTGAAGCGTCTCTCTGAGGTATACCATGACGATGGTACGATGCTGCATTTTACCAGCCCTTTTACGTTGCTGGTGGCGGTGATCCTGTCAGCGCAGTGTACGGATAAGCGGGTGAATGTCATCACCGGCCGCATTTTCCCGCGGCTTGCGAGTCCGGAGAAGATGGGAGCGCTCCGTCAGGAGGAGCTGGAAAATGAAATCCGGGACTGCGGTCTCTATAAGGCGAAGGCGAAGAACCTGCTCGGCATGTGTCACATGCTGATCGAAAACTATGGCGGCGAAGTGCCGGAGGATTTCGATGAGCTGGTGAAGCTGCCCGGTGTCGGACGAAAGACGGCGAATGTCGTCCGCTCTGTCGCGTGGGGATATCCTGCCATTGCGGTCGATACGCATGTCTTTCGCGTGGCGAACCGACTGAAGCTGGCTGTAGGTACGACGCCCATAGAGGTGGAGAAGGGGCTCATGAAGGCCATTCCGAAGAAGGACTGGTCCGCTGCACACCACTGGCTCATCTGGCATGGCCGGCGCGTGTGTACGGCGAGGAAGCCTGCCTGTGAGACTTGCTTTCTGAGTGATATATGCCCGTCATGCATGGTGGGAAAGAAATAGGGGGAGGCGGAATGATCGTTTGGGTCATTCCGTCTTTTTCATTGAGGGAGATGGGTTCAGGTTGACGGGTTCAAGGTTGTGGTGCGGCTTACAGCGCTGCGAGTTTGAACATGTCAGTATTCCTGTATCGTCATTTCGAGCGAAGCGAGAAATCTTTGTCATTCGCGGTCAGGTGGGCAATGTTTGGAAAGTTAAAAATGGGAAACCTGTTATCGAGAGACTTTGGGGCATCGTCCCATAATAATTGCGGCGAAGCCGCCACCACCATTCCTCATTCCTCATTCCTCATTTCTCATTCGGGTCGAGCTTTCATCCGCGCTCAAGGAACGGCACGTCCCATGGGCTAACCCTGAACCCCTTTCCCTGCCAGCGCAAATATTGTATAATTTCATAGATACATTCTACGCATTAGCAAAAGAGGAGACGTCATGAAGAGACTGTTTTTAGCGATTACCAAAGGGGAAGAGATCCGTTTCCTGGGACATCTGGACTACCTGCGTACCATGGAGCGCGTGGTGGTTCGTTCAGGGATCCCGATCGCCTTCTCGGAAGGCTTCAATCCACATATGAAGATTTCCCTTGACTCGGCGCTGGCCGTGGGGGTCACAGCGGATCCGCTCTATATGGAGATCAAACTCGAAAAGGATATGCCCATCGAAGAAGTGAAGGAGCGTATGCAGCGCGAGATGCCAAAGGGCATGACCATTTACCACATCGAAGAAGCGGCACAGGAATGGCCGAAATTCGTAGCTTTTTTCAATGAAGACGCTTATGAAATGGAAGGTCCTGTGACGGAGGGGGCGGATGCCGAAGCGGCAAAAGAGGCGATAGCCCGTTTCAATGCACTTCCATCCTTCATCTACCAGCGTGTCACGCCGAAAAAAGTCCGTGAGATGGATGTAAAGCCGATGATCATGGAGCCGATGAAGGTCCGTATCGAGGGGGAAAGAGCGTATCTCACCTTCTCTCTCATCCGCAGCAATACAGGTACGGTGCAGCCTAAGGATGTATGGAAGATGCTTGCCGAGTCCTTCGGACTTCCTTGGACGCCGGATGCCTTCATCTGCTCGCGTACCGGGACGTATCGGAAGGAAGCGGGGGAGAGAAAGACGCCCTTTGATCCCGGTGTCTTTGATGCGTGGGTCAAAAAGAAATGAAACAGATACTGCTCCATGTGACAGAAGAGGAAAAGGTGCTTGCTGTCCTGGATGAGGGCGTACTTTCGGACATTTCTGTCGAAAAAGCAGAGGAAACGGATCTGGTGGGGCGTGTGTACAAGGGCGTCATCCGGAATGTCGTGCCTTCGATCAATGGGATGTTCATCGATATCGGTATCGGTAAGAACGGATTCCTCCGCACGAAAGATATCCTGTCAAAAGAGCCGCATACCGAGGGGGCATCTGTCCTCGTGCAGGTGGAGAAGGACAGCACTGAGACGAAAGGCCCACTCCTGACGGAGAAGATCTCCTTTGCTGGAAAATATGCGGTGGCTCTCCTTGCAACGAACTATATCGGGATATCCAAGAAGATCCGAAGCGAAGAGAAACGCGCATCGCTCAGAGCTATGGCGCGCGACATATGTCCTTCCGGCATGGGAGCCATCGTGCGCACCGCGGCAGAAAAGGCGGAGACGGAAGAGCTGCGGCGCGATCTGTCTGCGCTTTCTGCCGTCGGAGAGATCGTCAGCCGTCGCTTCAAGGTGGAGAAGGCACCTAAGCTCCTCTACCGTGACGGCGACCTCGCGGTGAAAAGTCTGCGTGACTACATGACGCCGGACGTCGAAAGCCTGATCACGGATGACAGGCCGACCTTTCAGCGTTTGAGGCAGCTGGCGGAAGGAGAAGGATTCCCCGCAGAAAAGATCCGCTGCTATGAAGGAAAGGAGCCGCTCTTCCAAGCCTCTCATGTCGATGAGCAGATGAAAGCACTCTTCGATCGCGAAGTACCGCTCCCTTCCGGCGGCTCGCTCGTCATCGACTACACGGAAGCACTGACTGCGATCGATGTGAATTCCGGTTCCTTTCGGGGGAATATGCCTCATGGGGAGTTGGCTTTCCTTCTGAATCAGTCCGCTGTGAAAGAGATCGCCCGCCAGATCCGCCTGCGTGGGATCGGCGGCATCATTCTCATTGATTTCATCGATATGGAAAGAAAATCGCAGGAAGCCCGTCTGGTCGAGCTTTTGAAAGAAGAAGTACGGAAAGACCGTGTGAAGACCGTCGTCTGCGGCATGACCTCGCTGGGCCTTGTCGAGATGACGAGAAAACGGACTGTCCATCGTCTTTGGCAGAATTACTATGAAACATGCCCTCTTTGTCACGGACAGGGCCGCATCCTTTCGGCAGAATCAGTGGCCCAGCAGATCATAGAGGACTTGGAGCGGCAGAAAAGCCGTGCGCCTTTCCGAAGCGGTATCCTCATCCGCTGTGAAAAAGAAGTGGCGCATCGCCTCCATGCACCGGATATGCAGGCGCGCCTTGAGTCCCTCGTTCATCATGATGTCATCATCGAAGACAATGGAAGCATGATGAGAGAAGGATACAGCATACTGGGAGCTGGCGACTAGTATTGTGTTTTCTGAATAACTGACATTTAAGTCGATTTTCGAATCAAGTTAGGAGTGAGAAGTTAGGAGTGAGGAGTGAAGGTGCGTCGCATAAAATTTGGAGGCGCCGAGGAGTTTTATATAAATAGCGAACAAGCTGTTTTATATAATGGGGGATTGGGGCGCTATATGAATTTTGCACCCCCTTCCAACACTTCTCACTTCCAGCTAAGTCCAAAAGTTGACAAATCCAATACTAGGGAAACGCTGATTCTGAGATGGAGACAGCGTTTCGCTGGCATTTGACATCCCGTGAATGAAAGGAAGAATTGATGATGATCGAAGACATTCACTCCGCCCAAGACATGGACCGTCTCGTCGCAGAGGGGGAAGGCTATGTGCTCCTGTGGCTTTGGGCGGCCTGGTGCCGCCCTTGCCAGGTCATGGCACCTGCCGTGCAGGCACTGGAAGAGCGTTTCGCGGGAAAAATACGGGTGGTGCGCATGGAAGTCGATGAGCAGGAGGAGCTTGCGGAAGGCTTCGGTCTCGTCGGCGTGCCGACCTTTATCCTGTATAAGGACGGCGAAGAGAAAGGCCGCATCATCGGTTATCGCATGAAAGCGAAATTCTTCGAAGAACTCGAAGCGATGATGAAGGAGAATAAGGGCTAGGGAAACGCTGATTCAATCGCAGAGTCGAATTTCATATGGGTTTTTATACATAGCTTCGTCATCATCCTCCTTAAATAGCTCGCTATTTGCGTCAGATGATTCCTTGCTCTGTATAAAAATCCAAGAATGAAATCTGACAACGATTGAATCAGTGTTTCCCTAGGAAACGGTGGCTCGCCGCCTTCGCGGCTTTCCTTGTGGAAGGCGCTGAACCCGTGAGCTCTTTTCACCGGATACGCTTGAAATTTTCAAGCGTATTTTTTTATTCAATTTTTCTATACAAACTTTTCCTTTTCATGCTATAATGACATCATAAAATGATACGTGCAAAGAGCCCTGTCTTTGCATGAATGAATTTCTCGACAAGTGAAAGCTTAGCGAGCTGAAACGCCAGTATCTTTTGCGGCGGATGATTTATTCATGCGGAGGCAGGCTTTTTTGATGGTATCGATCAAAAGCTGTTTTTGCTGAGGAGGAATCATCATGGCAAACGAAGTGACTATGGAATTTGTACAGGGTATGCCGAAGGCAGAGCTGCATCTGCACATCGAAGGAAGTCTGGAACCGGAGCTGAAGCTCGCACTTGCCCAGAAGAACCATGTGGATATCGGACAGTCCACCATTGAAGAAGTCAGAAAATCTTATCAGTATGACGATCTGGCTTCCTTCCTCGCTGTGTACTATCCGGCGATGAATGTGCTTCAGACGGAAGATGATTTCTACGATCTCGCGATGGCCTATCTGAAACATGCGAAGGAAGAGAATGTCCGTCATGTAGAAATTTTCTTCGACCCGCAGGCACACACCAGCCGCGGCATCGCATTTGAAACTTTCATCAAAGGTCTCTACCGTGCGACGGTCGATGCGCGTGCGGTGAACATTGATGCTCGTCTCATCATGTGTTTCCTGCGCGACCTCTCCAGAGAGTCTGCCAGAAAGACGCTCGAAGAAGCCCTGCCGTACAAGGATATGTTCATCGGTGTCGGCCTCGACTCGGATGAGCACAACAATCCTCCGATGAAATTTTTCCCTGTCTTCGTCGAAGCGGAAAAGGCCGGACTGCGTCTCACAGCCCATGCGGATATCGACCAGAAGGACTCCATCGAGCATATCCGTGACCTTTTGGAAGTCATCGGCGTAGAACGTATCGATCACGGCACGAACATTGTCGAAGATCCGGATCTCGTCGACTATGCCGTGAAGCATCAGATCGGCTTCACCTCCTGCCCGCTGTCGAATTCCTTCGTTCGTCCGGAAATGAAGGGCCCAGAAATCAAAGAGCTCCTCGAAAAAGGGGCGAAGATCTGCATCAATTCGGATGATCCGGCATACTTCGGAGGCTACATCAGCAAGAACTACTATAAGCTGGCCCGCCAGTTCGACCTCACCAAAGAACAGGTCGTTCAGCTTGCCAGAAATTCCTTCGAAGCCAGCTGGATCAGCGAAGAGCAGAAAGCGATCTATATCGCTGAGCTCGAAGAATACGCGAGAACGCATTAAGAAATGAGGAATGGGAGATGACTATCCTCCTCCCCCTTCCGTAACAATGCTATTAAGTTAAGCGGCAGAACGTTCTTGGCTCCCCAT
>ULRG01014518.1_pt1 | contig 19308 bp, 17 predicted proteins | sample 1955211 | NCBI WGS metagenome assembly ULRG01 (sample SAMEA4835676, study PRJEB28245) | human gut metagenome | biome: gut microbiome; material: fecal sample | place: Denmark | collected 2008
CCTGGAAAGCGGACAGTACGATGACTGGATGGAAACCCATCAGAATCTTGAAAAACACATCAAAGAAGAGACGGCGTCACTGGGTGAGCTCCAGAAGAATCAGGGAGCGGTGGAAAATGAGATCTTCCGTCTGGCGGGGGATAATACCATCACCGATACCCTGCAGAAAAAAGAAAAGATCGAAGCCGAGCTTGCCAATGCACTCTCCGAATGGCTGACCTACATGTACACAGAAGAAATCCTGAACCGTGCGCAGGCCGCCTATGAGTCCGGCCGCCAGCCGCAGATCATGAAGCAGGCGAATACTTTCCTCTCTGCTATGACCAGAGGCAAGTATGCCCTACGGATCTCCGAAGACGGGAAAGATATCGGCATCGTGGACAGCGAGCACCGCGTGAAAGAGGCCAAGATCTGGTCCTCTGGTACAGGCGATCAGGTCTTCCTTGCCATTCGCCTCGCCATGGCCCTCTCCTTCGGCGAGCAGCTCGAGCCGCTTCCCATCGTTTTGGATGATATCTTCGTGCGCTTTGATGAAGAGCGCCAGCGTGAGACATTGCGCTTCCTCATGGAACTCGGCAAGACCCAGCAGATATTCCTCTTCACCTGCCACGCACAGACCATGCGCATCGCAGAAGAAGTCGGGAAGGAAAAAGCGACCGGTGAGTTCATCCACCTGAAGTCCGGGACCATCGAGCTCGGAGCGTAGATTTGAAGTGACTAGTGATGAAGGAAACGGCGTTCCTCCAGTATCGCCACCTTCCCCGCGGGGAAGGCGGCGAGCGGAGCGAGCCGGATAGGAGACTAGCAGAATGAAAAAATGAAAAAGGTCGTTGCGAAGAAACAGCGGTACGAAGGAGAAAATCAATGGACAATCAGGAGTACAACTCGATAGTCAGTTTTATATGGGGAATCGCAGACGACTGCCTGCGCGACGTCTATGTCCGCGGCAAATACCGTGACGTTATTCTGCCGATGACAGTCATCCGCCGCCTTGATGTAATGCTTGAAGGAACAAAGGAAGCCATCCTTACCATGAAGAAGCAGCTGGACGCTGCCAAGATCGACAACCAATGGCCTGCTCTCTGCAACACTGCGGGGCAAGCATTCTGTAATGCTTCGCCGTTCCTTTTAAAGGATCTGACGAGCCGCTCGAAAAAGCAGACACTTGAAGCCGACTTCAAGGCGTATCTTGACGGCTTCTCTCCGAACGTTCAGGAAATCCTCGACAAGTTCAAATTCCGTGACCAGATCAGGACAATGGTGGATGCAGATATCCTCGGCTCGGTTATCGACAAGTTCACCTCACCGGACATCAATCTCAGCCCTAATCCTGTCTACAAGGATGCTGAAAAGAAAATCATCAAGCTGCCGGGCCTCGACAACCACGGTATGGGGACCATCTTCGAGGAGCTTATCCGTCGTTTCAACGAGGAGAACAACGAGGAGGCCGGCGAGCACTGGACGCCGCGTGACGTCGTAGAGCTCATGGCAGACCTTGCGTTTTACCCGGTAGAGGACAAGATTCTGGATGCATCGTATTCCTGTTATGACGGGGCGTGCGGGACAGGTGGAATGCTCACAGTTGCACAGGCACGGCTTTTGACTCTCGCAAAGCGCCGAGGCAAGAACGTCTCCATTCACCTGTTTGGGCAAGAGATTAATCCGGAGACTTATGCGATTTGCAAGGCGGACATGCTCCTCAAAGGCGATGGTGAGGAAGCTGAGCACATTTCTTATGGATCAACCTTGTCGCTGGACGGAAACCCCTCTCGTCAATTCGACTTCATGCTCTCCAATCCGCCGTACGGCAAGAGTTGGAAAACAGATGCAGACAAGATGGGTGGCAAGAGTGAAATCATAGACACTCGTTTCAATGCATATCTTCCTGGCGGTGAGGAGCTAAAGATGATCCCGCGCACAAGCGACGGACAGCTTCTCTTCCTGCTTAACAATGTATCCAAGATGAAAAACGACACCGAACTCGGCAGCCGTATCATCGAAGTACATAACGGCTCATCCCTGTTTACGGGCGATGCAGGAAGCGGCGAGAGCAATGCCCGCCGGTATATGATTGAGAGTGATCTGGTAGAGGGCATCATCGCATTGCCTGACAACATGTTCTACAACACGGGAATTGGCACATACATTTGGGTGCTTTCTAATAAGAAGGAAGAACGCCGCAAAGGCAAGATTCAACTCATCGACGCGACGAATATGAAGTCTTCTCTGCGCAAGAACATGGGCAAGAAGAATTGCGAATTCACGCCGGAAATCCGTAAGGAAATTGTCCGCATCTTCCTCGACATGGAGGAAAGCGACGTAAGCATGATATTCGATAACAGTGAGTTCGGCTACTGGAATGTAACTGTCGAGCGCCCGCTGCGCCTGCGCGTATTCCCAGAACGAGAAATCCCGGAAGATACGTTCAAGAAGCAGTCAGAGCTTGATTCAGTTCGTGAGGCTGTTGCCAATGTTCCAGTCGGAACACCACTGGACGATTGGGACGCTTTTGCCAAGGCGACAAAGCTCAAAAAGACACAGCTCAAGAAGATCCGTCCGTTTATCACGGAAACGGATCCACATGCAAAAGAGGTTGAAGGCGAATCCGATCCGAAACTCCGCGACTCGGAAAACATTCCGTTCAACTACAATGGTGGGATCGATGCATTCATCGAAAAGGAAGTCAAGCCATATGCACCGGACGTTTACGTGGATGAAAGCAAGACAAAGATCGGTTACGAAATTAGCTTCACGAAGTACTTCTATAAGCCGGTACAACTCCGTGATATGAAAGACATCCTTGCCTCGCTTAAGGAGCTTGAGAGGGAATCGGATGGCGTCATGGATGAGATTATTGGGGGAATGAAGTAATGGCTGAATATGAAAGCTATCAGTCAACGTCGTATCGTTGGCTTCCGAAGGCGCCCTCCCATTGGCTCAAGAAGAGCATCCGACAAATAACATCTGTTTTGAGTGAAAGATGTGGGGATAGAGATTACCGACTATTATCTGTTTATCGCGAATATGGTGTGATTCCAAAGGATTCTCGTGACGACAATCACAACAAAGAAAGCCTCGACCTTTCAAATTACAAGGTTGTACATATCGGTGACCTCGTTTTAAACAAAATGAAAATGTGGCAAGGATCTCTTGGTGTATCTCAGTATGAGGGAATCGTCAGTCCAGCTTATATCATTTGCAAAGTGCTCGATAAAGATATCAATCTTGACTATCTGCATTTGTTACTTCGCTCTGCGTGTTTTAAGTCCTATTACAACCAGTATTCGTATGGAATAAGGGTTGGTCAGTGGGACATGCACTATGAGGATTTTAAGAATCTGAAAGTCTATATGCCTCCCCGTACCGAGCAGGATCAGATTGTGCGCTTCCTCGACTGGAAGGTTTCAAAAATCAATAAAAAGGTCGCATTAAAAAGGCGTTCATTAGATTTGATTAAAGAATTGATCAATAGTGCTTTTGCTGCTTTGGTAGAAAACAAGGCTGAAACCGTACGATTGAAGAGAGTAGTGTCGCTCGAAAATGATTACATTGAAATTAATCCGGATGAATCTTATAGAAAAGCGGGAATGTACAATCGAGGAAGAGGTATCTTTCTGCGTGAAGCTGTAAGTGGAAAAGAAATGGGCGATTCAAAATTTCAAAGAATCCATAGTGGACGTCTAATGCTAAGTGGGCAGTTTGCTTGGGAAGATGCTGTTTTTGTAACTTCTTTCAAGGATGAAGAGGGAGTTGCTTCTCACAGATATTATTTGTTGAAAAGCGAAAACAAAGATGTTCCTGTTGAGTATTTGTTTGGATACTTTATTTCCCAAAAGGGATTCACGGATTTACAGCAGTGTTCACACGGATCCGCCGGAAGAAATCGTCCATTGAATATAAATGAGTTACTTCGGATTGAAATACCGATTGTGCATAATTCTGAATCCATTCGGAAATTATGTAATCTCGTTCAGGTTTATATGGCTATGCGGCCACTTGTTCTTCGCGAGGAAGAAATATTGGACGAGTTGCGCAATCGTATTATCTCCGATGTTGTCACCGGCAAGATCGATGTCCGCAATGTCACTATTCCCGAATATGAGCACATCAACGACATCTACGATGACAACAATGAGGACAGCGAAGAAACAGACGAAACAGAGATCGATGGAGAGGAGGTTTGAGCATGGCTTTTACGGATAAAACTGAGAAGGGTTTTGAAACGCTCATCGTGAACTGGCTCGTAGATCAGAATGGCTACGAGCAGGGAACGAACGACGACTACAGCAAGGAATATGCCGTAGATGAAACTCGCCTCTTCCGATTCCTGAATGATACGCAGCCGAGGGAAATGGCAAAGCTTGGTGTAAATAACAACGATCAGAAGAAGCGGCAGTTCCTAAACCGCCTCTCTGGAGAGATTGCCAAGCGCGGCATTATTGATGTGTTGCGAAACGGCGTGAAGGCCTACCCGGCGGATTTCATCATGTTCTACTTCACGCCGACTGAGAATAACGAGAAGTCAAAGCAGATGTTTGAGAAGAACATCTTCAGTGTGACAAGACAGCTTCGCTATTCTATTGACGCTTCGAAACTTGCGCTCGACCTTTGCCTGTTCATCAACGGTCTTCCGGCCGTCACGATTGAGCTCAAGAATCATTTCACCGGTCAGTCGACAGCAGATGCCGTTGAGCAGTATAAGGAAGATCGCGATCCGCGGGACACGCTGTTCTCGTTTAAACGGTGCATGGTGCATTTCGCGGTAGACGATCAGACCGTCATGTTCTGCACGAAGCTTGCTGGTAAAGACAGCTGGTTTCTGCCATTCAACAAGGGCTATAACGATGGTGCGGGCAATCCGCCGAACCCGAACGGCATCATGACAGACTATCTGTGGAAGGACATTCTGACGAAGTGGAAACTCTCCCGAATTATCGAGAATTACGCTCAGGTCGTCGTTGATGAAGATCCGGACACGAAGAAGAAAACCGTGAAACAGATCTGGCCACGATACCATCAACTGGACTGTGTGGAGAAGCTGCTCATGGATGTGAAACAAAACGGTGTCGGTAAGCGCTATCTCATCCAGCACAGTGCAGGCTCCGGAAAGTCGAATTCTATCGCATGGCTTGCTCACCAGCTGATCGGCCTTGAGCAAGATGGCCATCCGATGATCGATTCCGTTATCGTCGTCACCGACCGCAGGATTCTGGACAAGCAGATCCGCGATACCATCAAGCAGTTCATGCAGGTGAAAAACACGGTCGTTTGGGCGCAGCATTCCAGAGACCTGAAGAAGGCCATCCAGGATGGCAAGCGCATCATTATAACCACGGTTGAGAAGTTCCCGTACATCTCGCAGGAGATCGGTCAGGAACATATCAATAATCATTTTGCCATCATCATCGATGAGGCACACTCAGGCCAGAGCGGGCGCAATTCCGCGAATATGAATCTGGCGCTTTCCGGCATGGCTTCAGACAACGAAATGGACAATGAAGACAAGATCAATGCGATTGTCGAGGGCCGGAAGCTCGTAAAGACCGCGAGCTATTTTGCGTTCACCGCGACTCCAAAGAACAAGACCGAGGAGGTTTTCGGAACGCCATATGAAGAGGATGGCGAAATCAAGCACAGGCCTTTCCATATTTACACCATGAAGCAGGCCATTCAGGAAGGCTTCATCCTTGACGTCTTGAAGAACTATACGGCGATCGACAGCTGGTACAAGATTGCCAAGAAGGTCGAGGACGATCCGATGTTCGACAAGAAACGCGCCCAGAAAAAAATGCGTTCCTTTGTCGAGGGGAATCCGGATGTCATCGCCAAGAAGGCTGCCATGATGGTGGATCACTTCCATGAGCAGATCATCGCTAAGAAGAAGCTGAACGGAAAGTCCCGTGCAATGGTGGTGACCGCGAGCATCCCACGCTGCATCGAGACCTACTGTGCCATCAACAAGTGCCTTGCAGACAGACATAGTCCGTACAAGGCGATTATCGCTTTCTCTGGCGAGTGCAAATACAACGGACAGGAACCTGCCCTGACTTCAGCAGGACTGAATGGGTTCCCAGACGCCAAGATCCCGAAGGAGTTCAAGAAAGATCCGTATCGTCTTCTGGTAGTTGCAGACATGTTCCAGACCGGATTTGATGAGCCACTTCTGCAGACCATGTACGTGGATAAGCCGCTTTATGACATTGCGGCAGTGCAGACGCTTTCCCGTCTGAACCGCGCGGCTCCCGGGAAGGACGAAGTCTATGTGCTGGACTTTGCAAACAAGACATCGACGATTCAGGACGCCTTCTCGAAGTTCTACAGGACAACGATACTGTCTGGAGAGACTGATCCGAACAAGCTTTACGACCTGATCACACTCATGGAGAGCTATCAAGTGTATGACAACGACGATGTAGAGCACGTAGTTGATTTGTTCCTTGGTGGAGCTGAGAGAGACCGGCTTGATCCGCTGCTTGATCCGTGCGCGGCTACCTACGACGAACTCGAAATGGACGATCAGATCAAGTTTAAGAGCGCAGCAAAGTCATTTGTCCGTACATACGGTTTCCTTGGTTCCATTCTTCCCTATGGGAATGTGGACTGGGAAAAGTTGTCGATCTTCCTGAATCTGCTAATACCGAAACTTCCGTCACCTCGTGAGGATGATTTGTCAGAAGGCATTTTGTCTACGATCGATCTGGACAGTTATCGGAATGAAGCACAGGAGGCCGTGGCCATAAAACTGGAGGACGAGGACGCCGAAATTGCTCCGGTCCCTGCCGGAAAGGTCGGCCATATCGTCGAGCCGGAACTTGATCCGCTTTCCAAGATCATCATGGATTTCAACGATATGTTCGGAAATATTCAGTGGAATGACGCTGATAACGCACAGCGCCAGATCCTTCAGATTCCGGCGATGGTTTCTCGTGACGAGAAATACCAGAATGCCATGAAGAATTCTGATGAGCAGGAAGCCCGAACAGAAAGCGAGCGTGCCCTGCAGAAGGTCATCTTCTCCATCATGGCGGACAACATGGAGCTCTTCAAGCAGTTTCAGGACAATCCGTCATTCAAGAAGTGGCTTACGAACATGGTGTTCAATCTGACGTACAACAAGGAAGGGAAACCGTATGAAGCACCAGACGATTTAAATTCCTAGAAAGTCGCCAGCGACAATTTCACAAGCTATCGATATCCAACAGAAACGCCAAGAAGCGGAATGATGGTAGCTGATGGCAAAGTAACGTTTGGTGAAAAGAAGGAAAGCGATTCTAAAAAGTAGACAGACGCGGATAAAGGGAAGCATCAAGCGTGGAGTTATCCAAAACTGTAAAGGACAAGACATTCGATGATTACTTTACAGAGATGGAGCATTCCGAGTCGATCAGCGGAATGCTCCGCCCTGGTTCTCTGCGTCTTTTTTGCCTCAACGTCAGAAACGGAAACATCAAATCGTCCGATCTTGAGAAATTTACCATGCTCAACATCGGGCAGTATGTGGTCTCTCGGGCAAAGCAGGAGAACTATTGAAATGCAGGCAATTTCGACCTTGTGACGCAGCAAGCCCTGAGAGCCATGAGAAAAAGCACCAAGGCTCGAGACATTGATGCGGGAGAAACGCTCGGCGAGATCATGGCCTATGCCGTCATGGAAGAAAAGCTTAATGCTCATAAGCTCCTCAGCAAAATCGAACTCAGCGCAGATACTGCGCAGTGTGCAAGCGAGACCGATGGCATTCATTCTACGTTATCCCGGAGGAGCACAAGAACGCTTTCTACGGTACATCCTTCGGAGTGTTCCTCTTGACGATGACGGTAGTAACGCCGAAGAAAGAAAACGAGGTCTACCGGGATGCCGACCTCTACATTACGTATCTGCCGAAGAAGCAGGAAAAAAGCACGGCCATCTACGCCGTGCTTTTTACTGCGGAAGATTTGTTCCGGGATGGGCTGGAGGTCGGCGGCCGCTATCTCCCTGTCATGTCTATGAGTGAGGAGCTGATGGGGAAGGACAATGACGGTGGGCGCCTGACGCTGACCTTCCAGTACTATGACGCCCAGGAAAAAGAAGAAACGGCAGAAATCATGAAGGTACGGCATCAGTGCCATCGAACGCAGTGAACGCGGCATTGTCTCTGTATACGGCAGATGACATCCCCAAAGAACTCTCAGGCAGCAACCGTTATGAGATGGAAGAAAGTGAAAAGAAAAGCAGGCCACAAAATAGTGTAGCCTGCCTTTTTTTATTGCTTGCGGATATATGCTGTGGCCGGACCAGAGCCGACTTTGATGATATAGCCCTCTTTTACCAGACTGGACAAAGTGCGTTCTATCGTTCCCTGACTGATATCCGGGCAGCGTTCCATAAGATCCTTTTTGCTGATTTTCCCCAGTGTTTGGGAGATGATGGCTTTGATACGGTCTGGCTTGGAAATCTTTTTGGTTACCAAGTATTGAATCCGGTCTTCGAATTCATCATATGCTTTTATGATGATGCCCAAATAATATTTCACAAAAGGAGCATAGGTGTTTTGATTTTCGTGCCAGCCGAAAGAACTGGCCTGAAGAGCTTCAGAGTAAGTGGTTTTCGTTTTTTCAATCAGCATTTCCAAGCTGATGTATTTTCCGACGATGTAGCCGGCACGATATAAAAGAAGGAGTGTCAGAAGTCGGCTCATCCGTCCATTTCCGTCATTGAATGGATGAATGCAGAGAAAATCCAGAATGAACATGGGAGTCAGCAGCAATTTATCTATGATGTTTTCCTGCCAGGCATTCTGGAATGATTGACATAAAGAATCCATAGCGTCAGCTGTCTGAAAAGCAGGAACGGGAATAAACCTGGCCCTTTGATGCCCTTGTGCATCTGTTTCCGTAATGACGTTATCTGCGTTTTTATAGTCTCCTCCAATGGCTCCTGTTGAGTAAGAGTACAGATCTCGGTGGAGCTGCCTGATGACATTAGGGACAGGGGAAATATAGTCGTGATTTTCATGAATCAAGGCGAGTACTTCACGATATCCGGCAATTTCCTGTTCAGACAGATTGCGCGGTTCGGCTTTTTTGCTGACCAGTGCTTCTAATCGTTTGTCACTGGTGAAGATTCCCTCGATACGGTTGGAAGCCCCTGTACTTTGGATCATGGCAACGTCTACCAGTGTTTTCAGTTCGTCTGTATTCGCCTCCAGAAATAAATCCTGTCGTCCCTTGTGTTCATGGATACAGGTGAGAAGCTGGACGATTTCAGGTGTCAGCAAATTTTGTATTTCCTGCGAGTAGTTAAATGTCCGCATAAAGATCTCCCTCATCTTTCTATTATCTGCCACATTTTAGCATGAAATGTGGCAGATAACAAGAGAATGAGGCAGATAAATAAGGCAGATGTATTGTAATCCTACACTGGTGGATGATCCGCGTTCACTCCTTACTTGATTCGGAAATCAATTGATCGGTGTCTTACCACATAACCTCATAACAAAAAACGCTATCCACGAAAATGCGGATAGCGTTTTATCATGTCTAAAGTCTAATGTCTGATGCCTAGTCCCCAGTCCCTAGTCGCCAGCGATTAGTCCTGTGTCAGTTCCTGGATGAGCTCATGGACGGTCGTGATCTTATCGATGCGATAGGCGTTCGCACCGCAGAAGACGAGGCCGTGGTCTACATCGCCGTGGACGGCGCGGATGAGGGCCATGGTGATGCAGTAGGGGGTGGTCGCCGGGTCGCAGGTCTTGAGGCAGTGGAAGCAGCCCTGCGGCGGGATGCGGTGCTCGGTGAAGGCTTTGACGAAGGGATTCAAGAGTGCGCGGCCTGGCATGTGGACCGGGCTCTGTACGATGGTGACGTCGCTCTCTTTGGCATTCACATACATCTGTTTGAATTCGTCAGCGGCGTCGCATTCTTTGGTGGCGACGAAGCGGGTCGCCATCTGTACGCCGGAAAGACCGAGGGAGAGGTAGTGCTCGATGTCTTTCTTATCGAAGACGCCGCCGCCGAAGATGACGGGGATCTTCTTTTTGAATTTTTCTTCGAATTCTTTGACAACGGCAAGAATTTCTTTGATTTCCTTTTCGTAGCCGTCGCTTTCGTGTTCTTTCACCTGTTCTCTGGTGTAGCCGAGATGGCCGCCGGCTTTCGGACCTTCGATGACGACCATGTCGGCGGTACGGTGATGGTGGCGTTCCCACAGCTTCAGGATGACGCGGGCTGCTTTCGGGGAGCCGATGATCGGGGCGATCTTGGTGTCTGTGCCTTCCACGCAGGCGGGGAGATCGGCAGGAAGTCCCGCGCCGGAGAAGATGATGTCTGCACCGTTTTCTGCTGCGCAGCGGGCATAGTCTTCATAGTGATGGCCTTTGGACATGATGTTCACGCCGATGATGCCGGTCTTTGCTTTTTCTCTGGCTTTCAGCAGTTCGGATTTCAGTGCGCGAAGGTTGGCATTTACTGTATTTGTTTTGAAGTCTGGTTCATTGAAGCCTACGTTGGCAGCAGAGATGACACCTACACCGCCTTCATTGGCTACGGCACTTGCGAGGCCTGAGAGGCTGACGCCGATGCCCATGCCTCCCTGTACGATCGGTACGGTAGCGGTCAGGTTGCCAATGTGTAATGCTGGTAATTTCATGTGATTTTCTCCTAAAATATTCTACAAATCTCACTTTTAAATAACTATACGGTATCACAGATATGTTTGACAAAATAGCAAGCATGAAGTATCCTGTATTTACTGTAGTTTATGCCATGAGATGAAATAAGTCAATGGATAAGTTTTTAAACAATCCTGAATTTTTAGCAAACGAATTACGCAGAGCGTTTGAATTATCACCTGGTGATAAAATCTGAGGCGAAAAAAGTCAGTAAATGTGGGCGATTTCCCTGATTCGGAAAGAAGCACATCAGGGAGATGCTTTCCGAAGTATCTTTTGAAAATCGCTAAAACAAATGAAATTTTAATCTACGGATTCAGTGAGTCGCCCATGATATCGATGAAAATCTAAGGAATGTGAAAGAAATATGATTTTCTGCCTATGTCTCAAAGAAAGGCTCTTTGCTTATTCAATTTCTTCGTGCAATCCTTGACTGCTTGTGATATAGTATTATCAGCAGGTGATAAAAATGAGCAGAAATTTCAAAATGGATAAAACCCAAAGACGCGATGCGATACAGAGCCTGCTCCGCCAACATCCATGTCTGACAGATGGAGATCTGGCAGAGAAATTTTCTGTATCAAGAGCTACGATCCGTCTGGACAGGCAGGCGCTTGGCATCCCACAGATGCGTGACCGTATGGAGCACCTCGTGGCAGGAAGTCCGGAGGCGCGCGGGCTGCAGATCTTAGATAAGGATATCGGTATCAAAGGCGTGGGTCTCTTTCAGACCAGCGATGAGATGGCGGATAATCTCGGCGTGGTGGCTGCGGAAAAATTATATGGCGCAGCCGCTGCATTCGCCGAGTCGCTGGCCGGTGTGCCTTTTGCTTCGACGCAGGTCGGAAATATCAAATATAAGATCGCTGTCAAGCCCGGTACGGCGCTTGTCGTGAAAGGGCGGATCGTATTGGTCAGAGGAAATAAAAAACATATCTATATCAGTTTCTTTGACGGTGATAAAGAAGTATACCGCGCAAAATTTATTATGCAGATCCTGCAGTAATGGAGGCGTCCTGTGAAAAAAATAGCTGTTGACGCGATGGGCGGGGATTTTGCACCGCTGGAAATCGTGCTTGGCGCCATTCAGGCGGTCAAGGAATACAAAGTGCCTGTCGTTCTTGTGGGAGATGAGGATGAGATCCGTCCCATCCTGGAGAAGCATCATGAGGATCAGAATCCTCTGATCGAGATCCATCATGCATCAGAAGTGATCGAGATGGGAGAGCATCCTGGGCTGGCGTACCGCAAAAAGAAGGATGCGTCTGTCTCTGTCGGCGCTCGTCTTGTGCGAGAGGGGGAGTGCGGAGCTCTCGTGGCTCCGGGATCGACTGGGGCAGCCGTTACGGCAGGACTTCTCGGCATCGGCCGTATCAAGGGCATCGAGCGTCCGGCCATCCTGACGCCGATCCCTAACCAGAAAGGCGGTTATACGTACCTGATCGATTCCGGTGCGAGTGCGCAGCCGAAGCTGGAGACGTATATCCAGAATGCTCTTCTAGGCTATATCTATGCGACGAAGGTCGCGGGTATCCAGCAGCCGAAGATCGGTCTTCTCAATATCGGGGAAGAGGCGACGAAGGGGAGCCCTTTGGTCACGGAAGCGAATGAGGCGCTTTCCTCACAGAAGGTCATTCCTTTTGCGGGCAATGCGGAAGGCCGCGATGTGATGACGGGAGAATTTGATGTCATCGTCACGGATGGATTTACAGGGAATGTAGTCCTGAAATTTGGAGAAGGCGCTGGGAAACTGGTGGCTGCCCTTTTGAAGAATGCCGTCATGCAGGGGGGACTTCGCGCGAAGATCGGCGGGCTGCTCCTGAAGCCGGCACTCAAGAAATACATGGCAAAGCCTCTTGACTATGCTGAATACGGCGGTGCGCCGCTCATGGGCATCAAAGGCGGCCTCATTATCTGCCATGGCGCTTCGAAAGCGAAAGCGATCAAGAATGCCATCCATATGGCGATGGGCGTTTGTCAGGAGCATCTGGATGAGATCGTGATGGATGCGCTGAAACAGATGGAGACGCAATGAGAATGAGGTGCAGCGGGTTCTGAAGGCTTGAAAGGGCCGCTTCCCGCCCCCAAACGCCGCAGAGTTTTTGGTCGGGGAAACGTGATTCCAAAAAGAGGGGAAACCCGTTGAAAACATGGAACCATTTGAATCCTCTGAACTCATAGAAACTGTTTTTCAAGTTCTGGCGTCAGTTGCCAGTTACCAAAATTCTCTTTTCAACGAACGGAAAGGACATTATATATATGAGTGAATTATGTTCTGCAGGAATTCTGGGTACCGGACATTATGCGCCGGAGAAGATCCTTTCCAATGCAGACCTTGAAAGAATGGTCGATACCAGTGATGAGTGGATCCGCACCCGCACGGGCATCGAGACCAGACATATCGCTTCCCGGTCGGAGACGACCTCCGATCTTTGCGTGAAAGCTGCTCTTCCGGCACTGGAAATGGCTGGCCTTACCGCAGACGATATCGACTATATCATTGTAGCGACGGCATCCCCTGACTATGTGGTACCATCCACGGCCTGCATGGTGCAGGATAAGCTCGGATGCAAGCATGCAGGTGCGATGGATATTTCCGCCGGTTGCTCAGGCTACATCTATGCAGTAGCTCTGGCATCGAATCTGGTGAAAGCCGGGATGTACAAGCACATCCTGATCATCGGTGCGGAAATCCTTTCCCGCCTCGTGAACTGGCAGGACCGCTCGACCTGCATCCTTTTCGGTGATGGGGCAGGGGCCGCTGTCATCGGAAAGGTCGAAGATGGCTATGGCCTTTTGGCTTCGGATCTTGGCTCAGACGGCAGCCTCGGCAAGATCCTGAATATCCCGGCGAGCGGCGTAGCTGAACTTGTGACCCACCGCGCCATCGACTCCGGCCGTATCTATATCCATATGGAGGGGCCGGAAGTATTCAAAGCCGCTGTCCGTCACATGGGTGCGACCACGCTGAAGACCTTGAAAGCCGCCGGCATCACGAAGGAAGATATCAATATGTTCATTGCCCATCAGGCAAATAATCGCATCATTCAGGCGATCGCAAAACGTCTGGCTCTGCCGCAGGATCATATGTATGTGAATGTCAATCGCTATGGCAATACATCGGCAGCTTCCGTCGGCATTGCACTTGATGAGGTCGTCCGCGCCGGACGCGTGAAGCATGGTGACTACGTTGTCCTGACTGGCTTCGGCGCCGGTCTTACATGGGGCTGCGATGTCATGAGATGGATGTAAAATAGGGGAAAATGGTTCATGTTGATGGGTTCAGGGTTGTGGTGCGGCGCATAATAATATAGAAGCACCGCGAAGTTTATATAGTGGCGATGCCCGAAAGTGAGTGGGTAGCAGGTTCCCCGTTTGGGGGTTCCAAGCATCGACCGTTGAGCCGCGAATGACAAAGATTTCTCGCTTGCGCTCGAAATGACGATACGGGAGTCTGATGTCTCCTAGTCTCTTAGTCACCAGTCACTTGGCGCTCCTAATCCCTAATCCCTAGATACTAGTCACTTCATTTAAAAGGAGTAATAATTATGAAAACTGCATTTTTGTTCCCTGGACAGGGATCTCAGAAGGTGGGCATGGTACAGGATCTGTTTGAAAACTATGATTCTGTCAAAGCCCTGATCAAAGAAGCGGATGAAACGCTCGGCTTCTCGATTTCCAAAATGATGTTCGAAGGCCCGGATACAGAGCTGATGAAGACCGAATTCACCCAGCCGGCCATTCTGACGGCCAGTGTCGCAGTATGGCAGGTGCTGAAGGAACACGGTCTCACGCCGGATATCGCAGCAGGCCACAGCCTTGGCGAATACTCTGCGCTGGTCGCTGCGGGTGCGATCTCCTTCGCAGATGCCGTGCACACCGTTCATCTGCGTGGCCGCTTCATGCAGGAAGCGGTGCCGCTCGGAGAAGGCGGCATGGCAGCTGTCATCGGTTCCACCCCGGAAACCATCGTGAAGGTGTGCGGCGAAGTCTCCACCGAAGACCTTCCTGTTCAGGCAGTTAATTTCAACTGCCCGGGACAGGTCGTCATCGCGGGTGCTACGGCAGCTGTCGAGAAAGCCTGCGAAGCACTGAAGGAAGCAGGCGCTCGCCGTGCCATCATGCTGAAGGTCAGCGCGCCATTCCATTCCACTCTGATGGAACCGGCAGCTCTTCGACTGAAGGAAGTCCTTGACAAGATCGACATCCATGACACCGCCATCCCGGTCGTAGCCAATGTCAATGCCAAGGAAGAGACCAAAGCGGACGAGATCAGAAAGAATCTGGTCGATCAGGCGGCACATCCTGTACACTGGGAAGAATCCATCCGAAATATGGTCGCCGGCGGTGTCGATATGACTGTCGAAGCCGGCCCCGGCACGGTTCTTACCGGCTTCATGAAGAAGATCGCCCGCTCCGTACCCTGCCACCATGCAGAAGATGTAGCCACCATCGATGAAGTCGTGGCTGCACTGAAGGGAGAATAATGATGGAAACTATCGAAAAGACTGCTCTCGTCACGGGGGCTTCCCGCGGTATTGGCAGAGCCATCGCTCTTACACTGGCTGCGAAGGGCTATGCTGTCGCACTGAACTATGCCGGCAGCCAGGCTGCCGCAGAAGCGGTCAAGGGAGAAATCGAAGCCGCTGGCGGCAAAGCCTTCACCATCCAGGGCGATGTCTCCAAAGCAGAAGATGTGGATCGCATTTTCAAAACGATCAAGGAAGAATTCGGTCAGCTGGATGTCCTTGTGAATAATGCAGGGATCACCCGCGATGGACTTCTCATCCGCATGAAAGAAGAAAGTTGGGATGCCGTACTCTCGACCGACCTCAAGAGTGACTTCCTCACCATCAAAGCTGCTGCGCAGATGATGATGAGAAAGAAAAAAGGCTCCATCATCAATATCGCATCCGTAGTCGGCATCATGGGCAATATCGGCCAAGCCAACTACGCAGCAGCAAAAGCAGGCGTGATCGGTCTCACCAAGGCCTGCGCCAAGGAGCTCGCTGCAAGAAACATCCGTGTCAATGCTGTCGCACCGGGCTTCATCGCGACCGACATGACCGATGCTATTCCGGAAAAGAATAAAGAAGCCATGCTGACAGCCATCCCGCTCGGACGCATGGGTCTTGCCGAAGACGTCGCCAAAGCTGTCTCCTTCCTGGCTTCCGATGATGCAAGTTATATCACCGGACAGGTTTTAAAGGTGGACGGCGGAATGGTTATGTAATATAATCAGTAGGGTACAATACAAGGAGACGTCTGTCTTCTATGAGAAAGGTGGTGAAATGAGTAATGAGCACTTTTGACAGAGTAAAGAAGATCGTTGTTGACCAGCTGGGCGTTAGCGAAGCTGATGTCACCATCGACTCCACTTTCATCGATGACCTCGGCGCTGATTCCCTGGATATCGTTGAACTGATCATGGCATTTGAAGAAGAATTCGACATCGAAATCCCGGATGATGCTGCTGAAAAGATCAAGACCGTAAAGAACGCTGTAGACTACATCGACAGCCAGATGTAATGCGCATTCGCATTTCAACATCATATTGGAAGCGGGAGGGGGACCCCCCCCGGCATGCCATATGACTTCCTTTGGGGGAGAATATTTCAAAAAAGCGAATGACCGTCGTGGTTCGTTTTTTTGAGGTCTTGTCCATGCGTGATGGATTTGAAACAGGCGGAGCCATGCCTTTTCAAGTCCTATAATTTTTGCTTAAAAACCTAACACGCGATAAATAATGTTTAAAAGAAATTTATAAGAGAGGTGCCCTTTTTATGGAAAGAAGAAGAGTAGTAGTGACTGGCATGGGTGTGGTTTCTCCCGTTGGTATCGGCGTCGATGCATTTTGGAATGCCCTTTTGTCGGGTAAATCCGGTGTAACGCCGATCACAGAATTTGATCCCACGGATTTCCCTGTCAAGATCGCAGGCGAAGTCAAAGATTTCGACCCCGTCAAATATGTGGGTGACAAGAAGACCGTCCGTCACATGGATAGAAATGCTCAGTTTGCTGTTGCTGCCGCAAAAATGGCGGCCCAAGATGCGAAGCTCGATATGAGCGTAGAAGATCCGAACCGCGTCGGCACCATCATCGGTACCGGTATCGGCGGGATCAAGACCATGGAAGATACCGTGGAACGCATCGAAAAACGCGGTCCGGGAAAAGTGAATCCATTCGCAGTCCCGATGATGATCGCCAACATGGCCTCCGGCATGGTCTCCATCACCTTCGGTCTGCAGGGACCGGTCCTGACTGACGTCACCGCCTGCGCTTCCGGCAACAATGCTCTTGGCAGAGCGACCCGCATGATCCAGTGGGGCGATGCGGATGTCATGTTTGCCGGCGGTACCGAAGCGGCTGTCGCAAAGACGCCGATGGCTGGTTTTGCTGCCATGCATGCGCTCTCTTCCCGTGAATGCCCGCCGGAAGAAGCATCCTGCCCCTTTGATGTCCGTCGTGACGGTTTCGTACTCGGTGAAGGCAGTGGTGTCCTCATCCTTGAAGAACTTGAACACGCCAAGAAGAGAGGCGCGCACATTTATGCAGAGGTCATCGGCTATGGTACGAATGGCGATGCCTACCATATTACAGCTCCGCGTCCGGGTGGTGAACTCGCAGCTCGCTGCATGAAGAATGCTATCGCGGATGCAGGTATTTCTCCGGAAGATATCGACTACATCAATGCACACGGCACCTCCACCGGCCTCAATGATAAGAATGAGACCAAGGCGATCAAGGAAGTCCTCGGTCAGCATGCCTATGACATCGTCGTGAACTCCACCAAGTCCATGACCGGTCACCTTCTGGGCGCTGCCGGCGCGATCGAAGCTGTCGTCTGCGTACTCTCTATCATGAATAACAAAGTCCATCAGACACTGAACCTTCAGACTCCTGATCCGGAATGTGACCTTCACTACGCGGCGGAAGGCCCGGAAGACCGCAAAGTCGATGTGACCATGTCCAATGCTTTCGGCTTTGGCGGACACAATGCCGTTGTCATCATGAGGCGCTATGAAGAATGAGACATGCTGAAATGAGAAGAAGAGACCGTATGGCAGAAATTGAAAAGTTTGCTGCGGAAAATGAAATTCCCGTGCAGAATGCACAACTTCTCAATACAGCACTCACCCATACCTCGTATGCGAATGAACATAAAAATGAAGTCATTCATGACAATGAACGACTGGAATTCTTAGGGGATGCCATCCTGGATCTGGTCATCGGGGAATACCTTTTTCTGCGTTTCCCCAGCTGGCCGGAAGGGGAGCTGACCCGAGCGAAGGCGAGCGTCGTCTGCAAGCCTTCCTGTGCTGAATGCGCAGCAAAATTTCATGTGGGCGACTACATGCGTCTGGGCCGCGGAGAAGAAATGTCTGGCGGCCGCACCCGTATCTCGATCTTAGGCGATGCCTTCGAAGCTGTCATCGGAGCGATCTATCTCGATAACAACTATGAGGTAGCATCCCGCTTCATCTTGGGGCACATGAAAAAATTCCTCGATCTGATCGATCAGGGAGACTATGACCATGACTACAAGTCTGATCTGCAGGAAATGGTACAGAAGCACGGAGATGTGAATATCTCCTATGTTGTCACCAAGGACGAAGGACCGGCACATGACAAGACCATCTGGATGGAAATCCACATCAATGGCAAAGTCATGGGCGAGAGCGTCGGAAAGAATAAAAAAGAAGCAGCCCAGCGGGCTGCCAAAGAAGCCATCCGAAGGATTCAGCTTGGTGAAACCGTATGATAGAAAACAGGGTTTGAGCAAAATGATTTATCATTTTGCTCAAACCCTGTTTTTATTTTTTCAAATAAGGCATTCGTTTTAAGTCTCTATAAAAATTTTCATGAACCCCAAGCATGATCAGTGTCAAGGTGACCGGATCAAAAGTATACGCCAAAAGGTACAACTGCGCGTCAACTTTAAATTTGTACACAAAGACTTCGCTGAGATCACTTTTCTTTTGCTCACCGATCGATGGATTTTCGATAATAAGTCGAATCGCATGATCCACGCTTTTTCGCTGTTTTAGGAAAAGTCGCTTGTATGTGCTTTTAAAAATTCGAGTTTGCTTAATTTCCATGATCTTCCTTGAAGGTGAAAGGCTCTGTTTCCTGATTCTTCGCAATGAGAATGTCACGAATAAAATCTACAGGTAAATCAGGATTGGCGAGTGCATTTTTTCCGACCAAAGCCCAAAAATTGAGCTGCTGGGCTGCCGAACGAAATTCTGCTTTGCCTTCAATACTGGCAGAATCAAAAAGCGTTTTGTCCATGCGAACAGGAATCGTATTCATGATATATCCTCCTTTTTGTAGCAATTTACTACAATTATTATATGACTAAAATACATGAAAATCAATAAGAATAATAGAGACCTTATTTGAAAGCAGGGATGAGTGGCTAGGTATTAGATGCTTCAAGTGACTGGTGACTAGGGACTAGGCGACATCGGACTCCCGTATTGTCATTTCGATCGTAAGGGAGAAATCTTTGTCATTCGCGGCTCAGCGGTTGATGTTTGGAACTCCCAAACGGGAAACCTGCTACCTACTTACTTTCGGGCATTGTCCATATATATTCGCGGCGCTTCCTTATTTTTATGCGCCGCACCTGAACCCTGAACCCTTAAACCATAAACCCC
>ULRG01018686.1_pt1 | contig 19149 bp, 10 predicted proteins | sample 1955211 | NCBI WGS metagenome assembly ULRG01 (sample SAMEA4835676, study PRJEB28245) | human gut metagenome | biome: gut microbiome; material: fecal sample | place: Denmark | collected 2008
TTGGACAGATTGAGACAGATACCTATGGCAGCACCAGCGAAGCAAACCGCTGTAGCCTTGCCGAAACGTACCATCTCCTTCTTGCGAATGGCATCCACCAAGAAGGCAATCACCATGAAGAGGATGATAAAGAGGTAATAATAGGTCATCTGTACATGGTTGGCATAGACCTCGAAGGCGGTAAAGATAGCGGTAACGAGCAGTCCCCAAAGGTATTTTCCCCTGTAAGCCAACACGATACCAGCTATCATCGGAGGCAGATAGGCCAAAGCCATGACCTTCCAGATATGTCCTGCCGCAATGATGATAAAGAAGTAGGACGAGAATGCCCAGATGATGGAGCCCAAGGCTGCCAACGACTGTCGGAAATCGAAAGCCCTCAGCAGGATATAGAATCCTAAGAGATAGGCAAAGACATACCACACATTTTCGGGCAACCACAGATGATAGAAGTTGGAAGCCTGTTTCAGCACCGCACCACTCTTATAGGAAGGTGCCATCTGATAGGTCGGCATACCTCCGAAGATGGAGTTGGTCCAACGTGTTTCCTCACCTGTTTTCTTCTCGAACTGCGATCTCTCCTGTCCTGCACCCACACCGGCTGAGGCATCATGACGATACAGGATGCGGCCATCAATGTCGGCTGGCATAAAATACACGAAAGAGATAACCGCAAACATGACCACTGCTAAAATGTCAAGCAGATATTTCTTCAAAAATTTCATTATCTTATATAAACGTTTATATTTTCTCGTGCAAAGATAGTAATTTTCTCTTATAAGGAATGCCACAGATAAGATATTTTTTGTATTTTTGCATCCTAATTTGTTCCAAATAGCATTTTTACAGTATGAAAATAGGAATTATCGTTGCGATGGACAAGGAGTTCGCGCAACTCAAGACGCTGCTCAGCGACAGCAAGACTGAGCACAGGAACCATAAAGACTTCGTAACAGGAACCATCGGAGACAACGAAGTCATCATGCAGCAATGCGGCATAGGAAAGGTGAACAGTGCCATAGGTGCCGTGGAGATGATAGACGGCTATCATCCCGACCTTGTCATCTCGACGGGTGTGGCAGGTGGAGCCGACATCAGCCTCAACGTTACAGAGGTAGTGGTCTCTACCGAATGTGTCTACCATGACGCCTACTGTGGTGAGGAATGTGCCTTCGGACAGATTCTCAGTATGCCTGCCACCTTTGCCACACCATCTGAATATGTAGAGAAAGCACTCTCTGTCAATGACGATCCGGGCAACATCCACCCTAAGATTCATGCCGGACAGATAGTCAGCGGTGAGTGGTTTGTAGACAGCAAGGAGAAGATGCGCTCCATCCTCGACCATTTTCCACAGGCTATGGCTGTGGATATGGAGAGCTGTTCCATCGCTCAGACCTGCCATATCTATCAGACTCCCTTCATCTCCTTCCGCATCATCAGCGATGTGCCTCTCAAGGACACCAAGGCTCAGCAGTACTTCGACTTCTGGGCCAAAATGGCTGAAGGTTCCTTCCAAGTCACCAAGGCTTTCCTGGAAAGATTATAAGAAGATTTTTCTGGAGTTAAGGAATTAAGGAGTTAAGACAAATGCTTTGTGGACTTGAAATTAAACACTAAACATTAAATACCAAACATTAAAAAGAAATGAACAAGATACCCAGTTTCACTATCAATCACAACAAATTGCTCCGCGGCATCTACGTCAGCCGCAAAGACGAGGTAGGCGGAGAAACAGTAACCACCTTCGACATCCGCATGAAGGTTCCCAACCAGGAACCCTGTCTGCACAATGGTGCCATTCATACCATAGAGCATCTGGCTGCTACTTATCTTCGCAATGACGAAGAGTGGAAAGACCGTATTATCTATTGGGGACCAATGGGTTGCCTTACAGGCAACTACCTGCTGATACGTGGCGACCTGGAGAGCAAGGACATCGTAGAGTTGATGAAGCGCACCTTTAAGTTCATTGCCGACTTTGAGGGAGAGATTCCCGGTCAGGCTGCAAAAGACTGCGGCAACTATCTGCTCCACGACCTTCCTATGGCTAAGTACGAATCGAAAAAATATCTCGAAGAAGTGCTCAACTGCATCAAGGAAGAAAACTTGATTTATCCAACACAGGAATAAACACTTCCATTGGGCACAACCTTTCCAAATAACCATGAGTAGCCTTTTTGTGTTATACTCATAAACACATCTTTCGCAAATGTGGAAGTTAGATATCTTCTTTAACAACAACTTCTAAACTTGCGACGCCAAAATGGAAACACAAAAAAATGAGAATACATATATTTTTTATTACGCTTATCCTTTCACTTATGCTTGTTGATGTAAATGCATCGACAAGCATAAAGCATTTTACAGAAAGCGACGGACTACCCCAAAGCCTCATCACTTGCGTCACTCAAGATAGTAAAGGGTATATATGGATTAGTTCATGGAACGGACTGATCCGATACGATGGATACTCCTTTTCCAATTTCAAGGCCAGACAGGGAGACAATTGTCCACTAATCACTAATCGCATCTACTTTATTCGCGAAACGAAAGGAGGAGACATCCTATGCAAGTGCCCTGATGGTTATTATCTATTCAAGACTAACGAAAAGAAGTTTGTTGCACTAAAAAACAAGAAGACAGACAAAGGTGATCGCTTTCGCCCCACCCCACAACAGACAGCAATCATCAGTTCTCTACCCGAATACAAGGATATAGAAACACGCATATTGTATAAAGACAGACAAGGAGGCTACTGGATATACACCCACCGAGGACTCGATCGACTCACTTTCGGAAAGGAAAAAGTAGGTCCTACCAAGTTTAGCTATCATGGAGAGGAGGTGATACGATCATTGTTCTGCGACAAAGAAAACCGCGTATTCATAGCCGACAAGAATGGTTTCGTCAGGATATGTACCACAAAGGGCTTACCAATAGGCTACCTTACCAAGAATGGGAATATATCGAAGACCAGAATGTCATTCGGTGCAAGTGTGTATTCCATGTTGCAAGACTCACATGGTTTTCTATGGATTGGCACAAAGCCTAACGGACTTCTCAGACTAAAAGAATCAAAAGACGGAAGTTTCTCTGTAAAGTCATTTACTCAGAAAGCCAACTCTAACAGCATCAGTTGCAACAATGTGTATGCCATAAAAGAAGACCCATCAGGCAGAATCCTCGTGGGAACATTCAATGGTGGACTCAACATTATCGAGCATCCATGGAGCGACTGTCCTAAGTTCATCAATAGAAATCATGGTTTACAATTCCCCAAGGAGGCAAATTCCATATACGACATGCTTCTGACTCCAGACAGAACATTACTACTTGCCACCAATCATGGTATCTTTACTGCTCATATAGATAAAGATGTACAAAAGATTCGTTTTTTACAAAACAAGCGAATACCTGCCGACCCTCTGTCCATCAGCAACAATCAAGCTATGGCGCTACTACGTTCTAACGACGGAAAGATATATGTAGCAACTTATGGTGGGGGCTTAAATATTATAGAAAAGGAAAGCCTTCACACTCATCATCTCAAATTTTCGGCACTAACGACAGAAAATGGCATGATGTCTGACGTGGTACTCAACATGTGTGAGGACGCACAAGGCATGATATGGCTGGTATCAGAATACTGCCTGATGAAGTATAACCCCAAGAAACGTTCGTTCACCAACTATTCAGAAAGTCTCTTCACGGGCCATTTCTCCTTCTCTGAAGCAAAACCTCTCTATGTCTCAGAAGACCATACGATATTCTTCGGTACGACACAAGGCGCATTGACTATCAATGAAAAGACTATAAGAAAAAGTAACTTCGTGCCCAAAATACTTTTTGACGTTCCTTCTCATATAGAACTATCGCCCCAAGAGAAAAGTCTGAGAATTTCGTTTGCTGCCATCGACCTTAACAAGAATGAGCATATACAATATGCATATATGCTTGAAGGTACAGATACCCACTGGATGTATACAACCGATAACCATATTAATCTCTCTAACATCCCTGCAGGTACATTCCGTCTAAAGATCAAGTCGACTAACGGAGACGGAATCTGGTGTGACAATGAGACATTTGTCACTATTCACCGCACTCCTTATTTCAACGAACGTCCTATAGCCTGGATGCTTTATGGAGGACTCGTACTTATTGCATGCGTACTTTCATTCAGACTGTATAGATACATACGGCGATTGCAGAATGAGATAAAAACTCTGAAACTCTCTGCTGGCGAAAAGATGGAATACATCAAGGTGAGAGTGGCAGACATGATAGACCACAATGCTAAAGAACCCGCTAACACAGATTCCATCGAGTCATCTACCTTCAGATCTAAAGTGGAAAAAATTGTCCTCGAACACTTATCCGACGCCGACCTGAATGTAGATTTCATTGCCAAGGAAATGTGTACGAGTCGCTCCTCTTTATATATAATTATGAAGAAAGAGTTGGACTGCACCCCCAACAACTTCATTCTTGACATCCGATTGAACGCAGCTCACCAAATGCTCCTTGAAGAAAAGAACCTCAACGTATCAGAAGTAGCCTATCGTTGCGGTTTCTCTGATCCTAAATATTTTAGCCGTTGCTTTAAAAAAGCCATGGGAGTAACTCCATCCGAAATAAGAATGGACTGAACTATCCGCAGCTATACCAACATTGAGCATCAAAAGAGAAGGGAGGATGTTTCAAAGCCATTATTCTTTGAAGCATCCTCCCTATATGATAGATAAGTAGCTTACTTAGCCATCAAATATGTGACGTATTGCACGAGACCCTTATCTTTGCTTTACTGCACATATTTAATCCCATCTTTTATCACAATACCATGATAACTTTTGTCTACTTGCTGACCGCTGAGGTTATAGCAGGCATGACGGTTACCAGGAAAAGGCTTATCGACTGATACATCTACAATACCTGTAGTGCTACTCACAAGCATGATTTCCTCTCCAGCCTGAGTTGGGATATCATAAAGATAGGTATCTTCAAGCAGGGTTGCAGGAATCTTACTCTTATCTTTCACGATAGGCTCTGGCATTCCATAAGGCTGCATCAACACATTGGTATTATTACCTTCTGCTGTCTTAAGAGCAACACCACCGGTCTTGTAAAGAGGTGATGCCGAACGCAAGCGAAGATTTCCGCCAATGGTAGACTTAATCGTCAACTTCACAATTTTACCATCAGCCCATTGAAGGTCGGTCACCACAAATCCACCACGTGAACGAAGACCCTTAACCTCACCACCAGCTTTCCATTCAGAAGGCAAGGCAGGAAGGATGTGCAAGAATCCCGCATGCGACTGTACAAGCATCTCAGCAATGGCAGCAGTAGCACCGAAGTTGCCATCAATCTGGAATGGAGGGTGAGCATCAAACATATTGGCGTAAGAGCCTCCGTCCGAAGAAGCTATAGTGACATTAGGATCGAGCAAAACAAGCTGATTCTTCAGAATCTTCATGGCATGGTCGCCATCAAGCATACGAGCCCACATGGCCTCTTTCCATCCCATGGACCAGCCACGAGCTGCATCTCCACGTCCTATAAGACTCTTAAGAACAGCCTGATAGAGCGTAGGATTCTCGTAAGGAGATACCTGATTGCCAGGATAGGCACCCCAGAGATGTGAGAGATGACGATGGGATGACGTTTCCTTATCCCAGTCTTCCTGCCATTCCTGCACCTGTCCGTACTTACCTATTCTCCATGGGGTAATCTTTGATTTCAAATCATCGAGGGCATCAGCAAAAGAGATATCTTTATCCAAAGCACGAGCTGCAAGAGCCGTATTCTTCAAGAGGTCGTACACCATTTCATTATCCATTGCCACACCACCAAAAAGAGCTATACTTGCCGTGTTTCCATCACTCTTGGTGAATTTGCCAATGCCTGGATGGTTTTCTGGAGAGTTGCTTGGACAGACTACCATATAACCTGTTTCGGGATCTTTTACAAGAAAATCTTGGAAGAACTCGGCAGCGCCTTTCATCAATGGATACACCTCAGCAAGATACTTTTTGTCACCAGAGAAAAGGTAACGTTCCCACAAATGTGAACAGAACCAAGCATTACAGGTTGGCCATACTCCTACCGTACCATTATCTACAGCACCCGTGGTACGCCAAATATCGGTGTTATGATGCAGTGTCCATCCACGTGCGCCATACATCTTTTGTGCGGTTTCGACTCCTGTCACACTTACATCTTTCACCATCTCTACAAATGGCTCATGGCATTCTGCAAGGTTAGTAACCTCTGCAGGCCAGTAATTCATCTCCACATTGATGTTAGAGGTATATTTGGAATCCCAGGCAGGGTATTGGCGTGCATCAGGATTCCATATTCCCTGCAAGTTGGCTGGTTGCGTACCTGGCTGCGAAGAGGAAATAAGAAGATAACGCCCAAACTGGAAGTAGTTAGCAGCAAGTTGCGGATCGGACGTTTTGTGAAATTCCTTGATGCGAAGTTCTGTATCCTTAGCCTCTTGTACTGCATTGCCTTGGAGAGTAAGGTCTACTCGGTCAAACTGATTCTTATATATAGCTTTGTGGTCGGCCAGTGTCGTAGCATAATCTTTCCCACTTGCCTCGTAATCCTGCAAATAGGTGAGAGCTGCAGCGTTTGCATCACCACTCACATCATTGTACTTTTTGAAGTTTGTTGCCTGCGATATAATGATGGTAGCATGGGTGGCTCCTGTGATATTCAATCGGGGTGCATTGGTTGCAGCACCTGCCGTACCTTGTCCATAGATTGTAGTCAGGTCGTCATCGATACTACCATCACAATCTATCACACGAATATATGTACAGAGTTGCAACTTGTTATCCACATTTTCGCATTGGTTGCGAGCTGGACCCATCACTGCCTTGATGGTACGACTGTCATACAGTTCGTTGGAAATAAGTTTCTCGATATTCGTCTTGTTACAACCTGCATAAGAAACGTTGAAATCGAGTTTTCCTGCCTGGTCGGCCTCAAGACGTACTACCGTCACATTATCTTTAAACGATGTGAACACCGTGCGCTTATATCCCACATTCTTTATATGATATTCCACATGACTCGTGGCTGTATTCATGTCCAGATAGCGTACATAGCCCTGTGCATCAACAGAATTTTCGGTTTGGGCTCCTTCCATATCATCGAAGCGCTGACCAGGGAATCCGATAAGCATCACACCACCCGCACGATAGCTTGCTCCATGAGACCCTTGTGACATCCAATTGGTGATAGCAAGATTCTGCACCGAAGCATAATCTTTATTGAAAATACCTTGTTGTACTTGCTTCAACACTCCCAGTGCATGGGAATTGTAATTGGTGTTAGGTCCCTGATCCCAGAAGGTGTCTTCATTGAGTTGCAGTGTGTCACAGGCTACACTACCCGAATGCATAACACCCAGACGACCATTTCCCAATGGGAGTGCTTCCTCCCAATAACCAGCAGGTTTGTTATACCATAAGTGGTTTTTACTCTCAATAGCAGGAGCTGCAATAGGATCGGTATCTGCTGTGGTAAAGCCGAACTTTACGGCTTCTCCGCTTACATTACCAGAAAGGTCAATAACTGTATTCGCAGGCAACTCAAAACGATACGTACTACTCTTAGCAAGCGAAGAATAGGCAAAACGCAAGCTATTACCATTAACAATGGGTTCTATCACTGTCGTCTTATTGGTTGCAACGTTAGTGAGTTTTGCCATCGCACACTCTGCCAGTTGCACACTCTCATTGAAGTCGATTACTATAAAACCTTTCGTAGCTACATGAGTCTGCATATCAGCAGGACGACTTGTTAGAAACTTTGGAGCCTCATGGTCATCGGCAAGAATATTCACGTATTTCAGATTGTAGTTACTGTTTTTCGTTGCTTTGGTAATGAAAAGACGAACTATCACGCTCTCCTTATCATCAGCATCGAGGTCATATTTCGCATCTACATAAGTATTCCAATGGCTTCCACTCACATAGTCGTCGAGAATTTTCCATGTGACTCCTCCATCCACTGAATAAGCTACGCCAAAGGGTGTAGAACTACTCGACCCATCCCCTATCGAGAAGTTCAACTTCACATTACGAAGACTTACTGTCGGAAAGCTCACTTCAAAGTATTGATCGTGCTTAGAAGCATCATGATAGTCGGCCTTGGAGGTAAACTTATTGATAGATGCTGTGTTAAGACGCAACAAGTAACTATCTTTGCTTTGCTTCACCTCCCACTTTCCATCACTGGTCTTCAGCGTAAGTTTGTACTGATCCAAAACACCATTACAAGTATTTGGCAAAAATACGGGTTGCTTGGTTTTCCATGCGGTATTTGTAAGTGCAGTCCACCCACTACCATCTGGTGTATAAGTTACTACACTCCCATTACTCGATGCTTCCCATCCTTGTGAGAAGCCCCATGATGCCACTACGGTTTGAGCTGCCGCACATATTGACGGGCAAGCAACAATCAAGCCCAACAATACAAGCATCATGCGGCATAAACGTTTTGTCATTCTGTACATGATTTAGTTTTTTGATGAATGTTTTAATTATTAGTTATCTCTTGGTTGTATATTGAAAATCTGCCGCAAAAGTAGTGATAAATGGGTTTTCATATGTGGATTATCGTCTTTTCATGGTGGATTATCGTCGAAAAACACTATAAAACACGAAACTGTAAAGATTTCGATCTATTTCATACCTCTAAAGAGAAAAACATGCTGCAAAAAAAACAAAAGAAATACAAAACTTGATTCAATGGCTAACAATCAAAGACCATGTTGCTAACAAAGACCGAAGACTCTGCACAAAAAATGAAGAAAAACTGCACAACAACTGTCGGAAGGCTGCACAATAATTAATATGAAACCGCACAACAGATGATGTGCGGTAATAGGAGTAATATGAATTTTAAAAAACTCATATAACCTGTTTAGGAAGGTATCGTTAATTTACGCTACATTCTAAGCTAACTGTATTTTGATAACTATACTTTAGATAACATCATCACCATTTCAGGCGACCATACTTTTCCTTATACCATAGTTGCCAGCCATTGACCAAGTTCTGCCATACCACATAGGCACCAGGAGCCACGGCTGCCAAAGGATTGAGGAAAGTAAGGGTGAGCCATATACCCACAATTGTATTCTTCTGACCCAAAGCCTGTCCGGCACTGATGCTGGCATCCCAATGACGTCCCACAGCCTTGCCTATGGCAAACTGAACAAGACATACCACCAAGGGAACAATAAGCAACAGGGCAAGTATCCAACCCGAAACGGTGGCATGAAGGAAGTTGCGCAGAGTTTCACCCATGAGTATCGTCAGGTTGAAACACCACATATAGAATCCCAAGTCTTTCACACTCTTCACCTTATCAACAAAACGGGGCAGGAACTTGCGACTCAGCAGGGCAAGCAACAAGGGAACCACCAGCACGGTGGTGACATTGCGGAACACCATCATACTCATATAGAGAAATGACACATCGGCCCCCTTCTCTACCATCGGGAAAAGAGAAGGAATAATAATCATTGTGAAAATATTGGCTATCACGGTATAGGTGGTGAGGGAACCTATGCTGCCTCCCAACTTCTCGGTCACTACCGCCACGGCAGCTGCCGTAGGACAGATGAAACAGATGAAGGCTCCCTCAAGGATGACCTTTGCCTCATAATTCTTACCAAAAAGACAGATGGCAATCACCATCAACAATGCCAAGGAGGTGCGGATGAGTTGCAACACGAAATGCCATGCCTTAGGCTTCATCTCCTTAATCTCTATCTTGCAGAAGGTAACATACAACAGGGCAAAAAGCACCACCGGCATGAGTTCAACAAGGCGTGGACCCACCGCGTCACCCAATGGCTGCAAGAAAGGAACATTGGCAAAAATCAAATACCCCAAGGCACCCAAGACAAGGGAACAGGGCAAAGCAAACTTCCTGAAAAACGAAAACACCTTCATCATACGGACATGTTTTAACGAAAAGAAAAAAATCCTCCTTGGTCAACCAAGGCTGACTTCAAGAGGATTTTTTAACTCCATTTATATTAAAGCTATAGCTTAATCTTTGTTGCTGCGCTTACGCTCCAAGTGGTCAAGGATAACCTTGCGCATACGCATGTTCTTTGGTGTGACCTCCACATACTCGTCCTCGCGGATGTACTCAAGGCATTCCTCAAGACTCATCACGGTCTTAGGAATCACGCGAGCCTTGTCATCAGAACCAGACGCACGTACGTTGGTCAACTGCTTGGCCTTAGTAACATTGATGACCAAGTCGTTTTCGTGAACATGCTCGCCCACTACCTGGCCTGCATAAACCTCCTCACCTGGGTCGATGAAGAACTTACCACGATCCTGCAGCTTATCAATGGCATAAGCATAGGCGGTACCTGTCTCCAAAGCTATCATGCTACCGTTGCTACGGCGGCTAATCTCGCCCTTATAAGGCTGATACTCCTTGAAGCGGTGTGCCATAATGGCCTCGCCCTGCGAAGCTGTCAGCACATTGGTACGAAGACCGATGATACCACGTGAAGGAATATCGAACTCGATATCCACACGGTCGCCCATGTTGAGCATGGAGGTCATATCGCCCTTACGACGTGTCACCATATCAATCATCTTAGAGGCAAACTCCTCTGGAACATTGATGGTCAACTCCTCTACAGGCTCACATTTCACGCCGTCGATCTCCTTATAGATAACCTGTGGCTGACCTACCTGAAGCTCATAGCCCTCGCGACGCATTGTCTCGATAAGCACAGAGAGATGGAGCACACCACGTCCGCTGACAATCCACTTATCAGTAGTATCCTCGTAAGGCTGTACACGAAGGGCAAGGTTCTTCTCCAACTCCTTGTTCAGACGGTCCTGAATGTGACGGGAGGTACAGAACTTGCCTTCCTTACCGAAGAAAGGTGAGTCGTTGATGGTGAAGAGCATACTCATGGTAGGCTCATCGACAGCAATAGGAGGAAGAGGCTCAGGATTCTCGAAGTCGCAGATGGTATCGCCAATCTCGAACTTCTCCAGACCGACAACGGCACAGATATCACCTGAATCCACATGGTCGGTCTTCTGGTGTCCCATACCTTCGAAAGTGTGGAGTTCCTTGATCTTAGTCTTCTCCTGAGTTCCGTCGCGATGGCAGATAGTGATATTCATACCATCCTTCAAGGTACCACGGTGTACGCGGCCCACTGCAATACGACCCGTATAAGAGCTGTAATCCAAAGAGGTGATGAGAAGCTGAGGTGTACCCTCCAACTGTTTAGGAGCAGGAATGACCTCTACAATCTTATCGAGCAGATAGTCGATGTTGTCGGTAGGAGTCTTCCAGTCTTCAGCCATCCAGCCATTCTTGGCAGAGCCATAGACTACAGGGAAGTCGAGCTGTTCCTCAGTAGCGTTGAGGTCGCACATCAGGTCGAACACCATCTCGTAAACTTCCTCAGGACGGCAGTTAGGCTTATCCACCTTATTAACTACAACGATAGGCTTCAAACCCAACTGCAAAGCCTTCTGCAGCACAAAACGAGTCTGAGGCATAGGACCCTCGAAAGCGTCGACAAGAAGCAGACAGCCGTCCGCCATATTGAGTACACGCTCTACCTCGCCACCAAAATCAGAGTGACCAGGAGTATCGAGAATATTGATTTTAATACCTTTCCAATTAATAGACACATTCTTTGAAAGAATGGTTATACCACGCTCACGCTCCAAGTCGTTGGAGTCGAGAACTTCGCCACTGTTATCCTGGCCATCACGGAAGAGTTTGCCAGCGAGCATCATCTTGTCTACCAGGGTAGTCTTACCATGGTCTACGTGTGCAATAACTGCAATGTTTCTAATGTCTTGCATTTTTTTACCTTAAGTACTTTATGAATTTGGGTGCAAAATTACAAAAAATATCGGAAAAGTTTGCATGAATAACAAAAAAGTTGTAACTTTGCACCGCATTTTTAAAATGCACAATATTTTATTCAATCAATTATTAAGTTTTTAAGCAATGTATTTAGACAAAGCAAAAAAAGAAGAGATCTTTAGCAAGTACGGAAAGTCTAACTCTGATACTGGTTCAGCTGAGAGCCAGATAGCATTGTTCTCATACCGTATTGCTCATTTGACGGAACATGTTAAGCAGAACCGTAAAGATTATACTACAACACGTGCATTGACACAGCTTGTAGGAAAGCGTCGTGCTTTGCTCGACTACTTGTACGACCGCGATATCAATCGCTACCGTGCCATCATCAAGGCCCTCGGTCTCCGCAAGTAATCCCCAAGCACTTTTTGCTGAAAGGCATTTAAAAATCCCATCACTCTCACGAGCGATGGGATTTTTTCGTATATTTTCTTTATATATTTCCTTTATAGAGGAAGGATTTTCACTAAAAGTTTCCCCTATAAAGGAAACTTTTTGCTATTTTCTTTCCTTTATAAAGGAAATTTTGTATATTTTTTACCGTACAACGACTTTCTTACCTTTTATTATATAGACACTAGAAGGCAGACTAATCGTTTGACGAACATTAGGTTCTGTAAGGAAAGTCTTTACACAGCGACCATCCAAGGCATGAACACTTAACTTCTCTACCTTTGCAGACAATACCGAAATAAAGCCCTTGCCACATTCTACTTGGCAACCATTCTGTACTTCAACAGAAGAAATAGAAGATGACTCTCCTGTCAGATAAACCAAGACTCGACCTTTATAGCCATCAAACCAGAACTTCTTGGTAACATACCAATATTGCCTTACAGGCCATTTATCATAACTCAAGACATTATGTCCACCACCATCCCAAACTTCAATGTCTCCATACATAAAGTTTTCTCCTACTTCATCAAGCGTAAAGGTTTCTTGGATGTAAGTAACCGCTCCATCGCCAGGAAACTCTATATCCTTCATGTGAAGAGACTTTTGAGGCCATTTATAACCACTGCACCAACCACCTGCTACATATCGCAAGGTTGCTGTTGCCCCCGTATTCTTGATTCCAAAAGAAAATGTAACCTTATCATCATGAACTCGTGGAGTAGCTATAATATCGCAACCGTTCAGATAAGACTTCTCCGTCTCCAAGTCGTTGTCATCAGCATTACTTGTGGAACTTATCAGATACAAGACTGGGGTTGAAGTATGCTCTACTGTGAATGACTTGGCATCAACAAGTAGTTGATTACCATAATCAGCATCCTTTACCCAAAAATAAAGCGAACCAGCTGTTGGCGTAACCACAACTTTGCGAGTGATTGTGCCATGAGCAGGAATTGTGACATACAAACTTGTCATACTCATCGTAGGACACTCGTTAGTGCTATTGCTATAAACATCGGCAAAGCCATCATATTCATAGTCCAAATTGTTTGTTATCACCACATTGAAGACATTTTCCGTAGCACTAACCAACTTGTCGTTTTCCTCCCCCAACTCAACACTTACAGTAAAAGGGGAAGACATTCTCGTCAACTTATTAGCAGTAGCAGCCACAACAAAAGCCCCATGAGCTGCATTACTACAAATATCCCATTGCTTGCCGTCCTTACTATATATACCATAAATGGTCGTATTACCAATAGGGAAAGCATAGTTGAAATCCAAAGGACAAAGAGCGAAGCTTCCTCTTCCCTCTGTTGTAACACCAGGAATATTCACCTTCGCAGAAGACGATACCAACTGGATATTTCCATTCTTATCCTTCACGCCCAAAGCCAAATACCCTGTGAAATCATCAGAACTCAAATTCCCAAAACAATATGTCACCTCTCCTGTAAAAGCATCCGAAACATAGTTTCGGGTATCCGAAGTGATAGATAGGGTCACTTTTCCCTTGTAATCATATAAGGTAATCGGAGCAAACACAGTCAAAGGTTCATCCTTTACCCCATTGTCTGGTTGAATGCCTATAATCATACTACAATCACGATTATAACCATCAGTAGAAGTACTTGACGAAGCACCTTCATAGTTGGCATTCAGTACTGTCAAGTCAAAATAGCCATTCAGACTACCACTCCATCCCCAGTTGATATGATACAGTCCATTTCCATCAGAGCCATCACAAATAAACTCATGTCCGCCTGTGGAAGACTGCCCAGAATATAATATCGGGCGTTTTGCCGCCAATTCATTGTCTATAAGCGCATTCCACTGTGCTTGCGTAAAACTGGAACGGCTGACATCCTGCATCAAGTCCGCATCATAACCAAAGTAGTGGGATAACACATAAGGCGTAATGTTCGCAGAAGAGCCAGACTGTGTATAGTCCATTTTTACAGCAAATCCACAATCTATCAACAAAGAAGCCACTTCCATACGTTGAGAAGAAGTATACTCGCCACTAACATATCTATCCAACATTTTATCCCAATTGTAGGTCTCGTCCTCCTTACTTCTTCCTGCAATAGACAGTCCTAAGGTTTTAGTCGTATAGGAAGGTATATCGGCTTGCAAAGCCGCAGGATACCTATAATACTTCATGATTTGCGCCATCGCCGTAGCCACGCATCCAGCAGGATACGAATAGCAACTCTCATCATCATCGCCTGGACAAAAATCATTGTAAGGAGAACCTTGTCCCCAAGCGATATTTCCCAACAAAGGAGAAACCGCCGTTGATGTTACTGACGAACGCAAACTTTCCACTTCCTTCAACAGGCGAGTCGCTGCAACATTGCCTTTATTCACAGCCTCAACCATTGCCCGATAAGAATTCATATAGCTTTTGAAGTTATCAGGCAGCAGCGCTTCATCGTATGTACCTTGACCAGAATAGCCGACTATCTCTGGAAATCTATCGTCACCAGAGACGATGACAAAGCCCTTAGCCTCAGCATTAGAGAACACATAATAAGGACATTGTTCTTCCATAACACCCAACCTTCCTTTAGCAAGATTCTCTTGCGAGCTACCATCCACAACTTGCAAGCCCATCTCAACTGCCTTTTTCTCAGCTATAGCCTTGGCTTGCAAATAACTTCTCGGTCCTGCCCAAGAACAAGTACATAACAAAGAGAACAATGCAACAAGAAGTTCTCTTGGGAAATCACAACTTTTCTTACTCATAATGATAGAAATTAGTTTTGTATTCAAATAATCTTTTAACAACAAGCCATTTAGAAATCAAAGAAATCTTGCAAATCTTTTAGCACCATCTTCCTAAACAACCAATGAGACATACCACCTGGGATGCGAAGGATATTTCTGCTATCTTGCAAGTCAATGACATAAAGTGGGCGGATACGCCAACTCTCATTGTAGCGGTTCTGCCAATCATACATGCAATACTCCCACCAACCACAATCACTGCGCCACCATTCTCCAGTAGTATATCCCTTGTCAAGCCCATACTTGGTTACACCCTTGGCATTAGGATGTCCACATTGGCGATAAATACGACAAGGAGCCAGTCCTAAGTCCAAGACACTACCAAGCGATACCCTTGTAACGATTATACATCCATTGCCTGAGTAATGTTCTGCCGTAGGCATCACAGGGGCAAAATAGATGCCATCACCAGCATAATTTCCTCCCCCAACATTCCAAATGCCCGTCTGCATATTACCACCCCAAGTTCGTCCAGGACTAACTACAATATTGTAGGCTGCATCATGACTTGTACCATGATAGAGAGTGAGAGCAGGATAGATTGTATCGGCTACTGTCCATATTGCACTCTCAATAACTGTGAGTGGCAAATGCCAACAAAGATATTTAATGATTCTCCAAGGAAGCCATAGCAACCACGTCAACATATCATCAACATCTCCCTCTTTCCCATTGCTCGGCAACAACACCTCAAGCACATAGTTAAAGGACTCAAAGAAACAATGCGCTATCATATTGAAAAAGAAGGCATTGACAAAACGCAAAGGTGTCAGCAACACGTAAAGAGGCAACTGAGCCATCCATAGATAGCCATCGACTTCCTCATTTTTTGCATCATTGCCAGAATTGTACTTATACAATGCTCGCCAAGGCTTGGACAACCAACGCTGCATCCAGTTAGTGATACGGAAAGGAATGGAAGCGACCTTGTATACTCCTTGCACAATCATATAGAGGATTGCAACTCCATAAGTGAGCAACTTTGAAACTTTATAAATGACGAAAAGAAGTATTGCTATTTTTACCAGCCACCAGATAATTCCCCAAAAGGAGAAAGACCATGAAGACTTTTCCTTGTACTGAGGTTGCGGTTCTTCCTCTATATCATCATCCGTAAACATAGAGAATTCCAAATAACGAGAAGAGGCATAAAGCGTATCTTTACGATACACAACTTGAAACCAATTCCCCACTACCCCTATCGCTATCATCTCCTCTCCCTTGGGGGCTCTATATATAATAGGTGAATGCGCAGAGGGACCTTTGCGGATATTGAGTTCGGTTGTTGTATGATACCAAGCTGGTATGTCCTGAGCTTTTAGAGTAGGACAAATAAAGACGAACAGTAAAAGTATGTATCGAAAGGCTTTCATGTAGCAGTCGTTATTAAGTAATAATATCATTGTTCTCCATGCAAAAGTAAGAAAAATCTTTTATTTTGCAAAGAAATCTTGCTAAAATGTAGAATCTTTAGGAAATTATCGCTATTATTCCTTTTTATGTGGTAGTGTAATTTAAACTGTGTCAAGGTTTATATCCCTATATTTTTACCTCAGTTGGGCGATACGATTAAAATCAAATCGCCCAACTGAGGATAAACGATAGAAAAAAATAAGACTTTGAACAGTTTAAATTACACTATTCAATATTATATAATCCATACTTTTTTAGTTTTTCTTTTGCTATTTTATAACCATGTTCTGCTGATTTTTTATACCACTCAATAGCCTTTAATTCATCTTTTTCTCCTATTCCTTTTTCTAAAAACAATCCATATATATACTCAGCTTGTGCATCTTCTTGCAATGCTGCTTTTTGTATCCAAGAAACACTTATTGTATCGTTTTTACTGACGTAGTAACCATGATAATAAAACAAGCCTATATTACGTTGTGCGACTGCATTCCCTTGATTTGCAGATTTCAAAAACCAAGAATATGCTTTTTGATAATTCTGCTCTACAAGCTTTCCTTCACTATACCAAAGGCCTATTTTACTTTGGGCTTCACTTAATCCATGCTTTCCTGCTTTTAAATACCACTCAAAAGCTTCCTTAAGATTTTCTTGCACGCTTCCATCTCCATATTCATAAAATGTCCCCATAGCATACTCTGCTGAAGGATAACCTTGATTTGCAGCTTTCCTTATCCAACCCAACGCTACAATATCTTCTTTATACACAGAAATACCATAAAGATAAAAAATACCAACATTATATTGTGCACTTGCATCCCCTTGTCTCGCAGCTTTACGATACCACCCCAAAGCTTCCTTTTCATTTTTCTTTACGCCTTTTCCTGTATAATAATAGTCACCCAATTTACTTTGTGCATAACTATCTCCTTTTTCTGCAGCTTTCAAATACCACTTGATAGCTTCATCTATATTAACTTCGACACCATATCCCCATTCATAAAAATCTGCAAGTTTTTTTTGTGCCATCACATTACCTTGCAATGCTGCCATTTCCATATACCGAAAAGCTTCTCCATAATTTTGCCCAATTACGACACCATCATAATAACACACTCCCAAACGGTATTGAGACAAAGCACTCCCTTCTTCAGCCGTCTCTCTATATAATCGTATTGCTTCCGCAATATTTTTCTCCACTCCTCGACCTAAAGCATACAAACGACCAAGAATTGTTCGTGCTTGTAAATGTTTTTGCTCCGCAGCCTTTTTAAACCAATAAGCTGCTATTTTATCATCTTGCAACACACCATTTCCCTTAAAATAACGAACACCTAATCTATACTGTGAAACTACATTTCCAGCTTCTGCCGACTTATAATAATACTTTATCATCTTATAATGATTTTCATGCAATTCTCCTCCCGAGGCAAACATTAGAGCTAAACGATGTTGTGCTTTATTGTCCCCCAACTCTGAAGCTCGAAAAAGCCATTTAACACCTTGATAAAAGCTATTTTCACCAACCTTGTTTTTACAATAAATATCAGCAATCGCATATAACGAAGGAGCATGATTACGTCTTACATTTCTTTTCAATAATCTTATAGCCTCATATATATTTTTGACAACACCTCTTCCATCAACATAACAAGCAGCGAGTTCCTTAATACCCTCCATATAATTTTGAGCCGCAGCTTGCTTAAACCACCATACAGCCTCCTTGACATCTTGTTCTATGCCTATACCATTTTGATAACAAATACCCAATCGATACTGTGCTGCGGCTATCCCCATCGTTGCAGCTTTTAAATAATATTCAAAAGCCTTTTTTTTCTCAATATTAACACCCTCTCCATTTTCATAAAGCTTTCCTAAAAAGAAAAAAGAAGGAGCATGTTTTTCCAAAGCCGCTTTTTGAAACCAACCTATCGCCTCTTTAATATTCTTTTTGGTTCCTTTCCCATAAAAATAACATTTTGCCAAACGATACTGAGACAACAAATGACCCTGTGTTGCTGCCTTATAGTAAAAAGCAAAAGCTTTTAACATATTTCTTTCTACCCCCTTTCCAAAAGCATTACAAGATGCCAAATGAAACAACGCCTCATTACTTCCTAAAGAAGCTGCAGAAGAAAAATAACAAATTGCTTTATTAAAATCTTTTGTAAGCCCACAAAGATACTGACATCCCAAAAAAATTTGAGCATACGTATTACCACGATTTGCTTTTTTCTTATAGATTTCCAAAAAGTCATAATAAAACACAGTCAAATCATCCAATAGACCTACTATCAATTTAGTCGATGCATCAAGTTTTTGGAATTTTGAAATCAAAAATCCCATATTATAATTTATTACCTGATTAAGACGATTAGACGGCAATAATAAGCCAAGACGCAAATACGTAACAACACTACAAACACGAGCTGTCTCGTAAGTCATCCTCAACTTTTCCCTTAGATTTTCATCTTGTTCTACACGAAAAAGTTTATACGCTACTCCTGACAAGGTTATCAAAGATAAGGTTAAATCCTCTAACATAATTTCACTATCCATACATATTTCGTAACTACTCAGCACCCCTATAGAAAACTTCTCGTTAAT
>ULRG01019792.1_pt1 | contig 18852 bp, 15 predicted proteins | sample 1955211 | NCBI WGS metagenome assembly ULRG01 (sample SAMEA4835676, study PRJEB28245) | human gut metagenome | biome: gut microbiome; material: fecal sample | place: Denmark | collected 2008
ATACACAGCTTGCCTTATTCTAAATTCATCGAACTCACGTTATATTAAAGGAGTGAAGGGCTTAAGCTTTGAATGCCCTGTCGGATGAGTAGGTTGTGTTGGGAACTTAAAAAAGAACGCGGGCAGAGTGGAATATTCGTTCTGTCCGCGTGAATTGGTTTTGTTATGGTTGTAGTCGTGCTGTTGTGTGGGATTTTAGGGGTCTGTTACTCAAAGTGGCGTAGACGGCTGATGTATTTTCCGAGGATGTCAAACTCAATGTTGACTTTAGTGCCTTTCTTGATGGCGTGGAAGTTAGTGTGTGTAAATGTGTAGGGAATGATACATACCTGAAAACTGTCATCGGTAGGATTGCATACGGTCAGGCTAACTCCGTTGACAGTGACGCTTCCTTTGTCAACCGTGAAGTATCCCCGTCGGGCCATTTCCGGGTTGTTCTCGTATTGGAAGGTAAAAATATAACTGCCGTTGGCGTCCTCTACAGCGGTACATTCTGCAGTTTCATCCACATGCCCCTGCACGATATGTCCGTCTAGACGACCGTTCATTTGCATGGAACGTTCAACGTTTACTTCGTCTCCTACCTTTAGGAGTCCTAAATTCGAGCGGCGAAGTGTTTCGTCCATGGCGGTTACTGTGTAGCTACTTTCTGTCTTGCTGACAACGGTAAGACATACACCGTTATGTGCTATGCTTTGGTCAATTTTTAGTTCTTTTACAAAGTCGCATTCAAAAGTAAAATGCAGGTTATCCTTTTCTTTTTCGATGGCGGTTACGCGTGCCATGCCTTCAACAATTCCTGAAAACATAATAGTTAAAGTTATTGAATGAACAGTTCGTATTTGTGTTGTGGGAAATCGTTTCCCTTAATTATCTTTGATATGTGTAAGTTTTCCCACTTTTTCCTTTGGCGATAAATATCTTGTCTGAAAGCTTTTCGATATCCACCCAATCCTGGTTGCCGTCTTCAGTCAGTATCAGATTACCATTATATATGTAGTAGTCTTTGGTGAAAAGTTCCAGTTCGCTGATGTTAATAAGCGTTTCTAGTGCCTCTTCGTCTTCTGTCAGAGTCATGGCATACCGCATTCCGGGCGCTGTGCTTCCAAATATTTTTCCTTCTTCACCGTTTTCAGCAACTCTTGTTACGTCAATGATTGTTCCGTCTTTTTCTTTTAGTGAAAAGGTGCTCATGCCGAATTCGTCCCCTATTCCATATATTGTATTGTCGGGGCCGTCTTTTGCCGGTGCTGTGTTGATTTTAGTGTTGGCCAGCGTGTCGATGGCTTGCGTGGAAGGAGGGGTGGACGGAGTCTCGCTCTTGCATCCACTGAAAAACAATAAGGTCAATAGTATGCTGAGCAATAAGATGTTTTTGTTCGGATTGTTCATTTTCCTGTTGGTAGAATTGATTATGTCCTGATATAGGGCTTTGTTAATATTTCTTTTGGGCGCTAAGTTACACATTTATTTTTACTTAGATATGAAAAAGACCTTGAAAGAGTTGTGGTGTTGAAAAAAAATCGTAACTTTGCGCCCGAGTTCATACTTTGAGTGGGGTTCCACCTGTGTAGCAATCTCTCCGTTTTGGGGCCGTGAGCCCCGTTCGCAGCAGAGTGTCGAATCCTTCCGAAGATTTGAATTGCTTTTATTAATTAACTTATTATTAACAATTTAATGGAGAATTTAAAGAACATTGCACCTCTGGAAGATTTTGACTGGAATGCATTTGAGAACGGAACAGTAGGCGAACAGGACAAGTCTGCGCTGGAAAAAGTTTATGACGAAACTCTCGGTCGCGTAAACGAAAATGAAGTGGTTGATGGAACCGTTATTTCTATCAACAAGCGCGAAGTCGTTGTGAACATTGGCTACAAGAGTGACGGTATTATTCCTGTGAACGAGTTCCGTTACAATCCTGATTTGAAAGTAGGTGACACCGTTGAAGTGTACATTGAAAATCAGGAGGACAAGAAAGGACAGTTGGTTCTGTCTCACAAGAAGGCCCGTGCAAGTAAGTCTTGGGAGCGTGTTAATCAGGCTCTTGAGAACAAAGAGGTTATCAAGGGTTACATCAAGTGCCGCACGAAGGGTGGTATGATTGTTGATGTATTCGGTATTGAAGCCTTCTTGCCTGGTTCTCAGATCGACGTTAAGCCCATTCGCGACTACGACGTGTTTGTGGGCAAGACGATGGAGTTCCAGATTGTCAAAATCAATCAGGAGTACAAAAATGTCGTTGTTTCCCATAAGGCTCTTATCGAGGCTGAATTGGAAGCTCAGAAGCAGGAAATCATCTCCAAACTTGAAAAAGGACAGGTACTCGAAGGTACTGTTAAGAATATCACCAACTACGGTGTATTCATCGATTTGGGCGGCGTAGATGGTCTTATTCATATTACAGACCTTTCTTGGGGCCGTGTGAACGATCCGCATGAAATCGTTAGCAATGATGAGAAATTGAATGTAGTCATTCTTGACTTTGATGAAGACAAGAAGCGTATTGCACTTGGCTTGAAGCAGTTGACTCCGCATCCTTGGGATGCTCTTGATGCAGACCTTAAGGTAGGTGACAAGGTTCGGGGCAAGGTAGTTGTCATGGCTGACTACGGAGCATTCGTAGAAATCGCTCCGGGTGTGGAAGGCTTGATTCACGTAAGTGAGATGAGCTGGAGCCAGCATTTGCGTTCTGCTCAGGACTTCCTCAAAGTTGGCGATGAGGTAGAGGCTGTTATCTTGACTCTTGACCGTACAGAGCGTAAGATGTCTTTGGGCATCAAGCAGTTGAAGGATGATCCTTGGAAGGATATCGAAGAGAAGTATCCTGTAGGCAGCAAGCACACTGCAAAGGTTCGCAATTTCACGAATTTTGGCGTGTTTGTAGAACTTGAAGAAGGCGTTGACGGTCTCATCCACATTTCAGATTTGTCTTGGACAAAGAAGATTAAGCATCCGTCAGAATTCACTCAGATTGGTGCAGAAATTGAAGTGATTGTTCTTGAAATTGATAAGGAAAACCGTCGTCTTAGCTTGGGTCACAAGCAGCTCGAGGAGAATCCTTGGGATGTATTCGAGAACACCTTCACCGAAGGTTCTGTTCATGAGGGTACCATTATTGAACTTCTCGAGAAGGGCGCTGTAGTATCACTCGAATATGGCGTTGAAGGTTTTGCTACTCCTAAGCACCTTGTTAAGGAAGATGGTAGCCATGCCGTACTGAACGAGAAACTTCCTTTCAAGGTAATTGAGTTCAATAAGGATAGCAAGCGTATCATTCTTTCTCACAGCCGTACATTCGAAGACGCTCAGCGTGCAGAGGCTCGTGCTGAGAAGAAGGCTGCTGCAGCAAAGAAGACTTCCAAGAAGGAAGAAACTGCAACGATTCAGAACCAGGCTGCATCTACCAGCCTCGGTGATATCGATGCACTTGCTGCATTGAAGGCTAAAATGGAAAAAGGTGAGTAATCACTGATCCGTTTCAGCAGAATTTGATATTAGTTCCCGTATTCGGGATACTATAACGGCAATTTTAGTAAAAAGGGTTCGGCATTTTGCCGGTCCCTTTTTGCTTTTTTATAATGGTGATGGAGAGTACCTGTTGCACTCCTTTTTTGAAAGATACAATTCTATTATCTGTGAGATGGGTTCGGATGCCTGATTTATCCGTTATGTATAGGATTTTGGAAGGGACTGATGGCTGACAGTATAGTGTCAATGTCTATGGGATTATTTATTCTTGAGAATGATTCAAAACGAATGGCTGGATAGGAAAATTGAATAAGAAGACGTCTTTTTTCAGAAAGTTGAGAGTATGTTTATGTAAATGGGGAAATTGGATGATGTGGCCTTTATCAGATGAGTATTGGCGGCTCAGTAGAAATTTGGTCGGCTGGACAGATGGAAGTGGAGGCTTCTGAGGAGCGCGTCCACCTGTTTCTGTCATTGTTTTCGTAGCCGGACGTTTTGACGGCGACGGTGTACATTGCCACCATACTGCGGCTGGGGAGGCTATGCTGAGGGGCTTGTCCCATACGCCAGCCAATCTGTAAAAACAGTCGGTATTTTAGAAAAAACAATCCTTACTTTAGAAAAAACAGTCAGTACTTTAGATTTTTCAAACGTACTGACTGTTTTTGGCTCTTCTGGTTCAGGTATGTTTCAGAAAGACAGCCGCACATACGGCTTGCGTCAAAAGGACGAGTGCCCGGCAGCATTCCCCTTTTTTATTTCGATTGTAATCCGAAGGAAAAAACAGCTTTTTGTATCCCGTACGGAATTTTCGCGCCACAATTAGTTGTTGATGCATGGTTACTGGGCGGGATAAAAGAAAATAGGCGAAGGTTTGTTCAAAACTTCCGCCTATATTCATTTTAACTGCTTTCCAGTTTTCCTGGTGTTAAAGTACTATATTCTTTTATTCCCATTCTATGGTTGCATTGGGTTTCGGTGAGAGGTCATAGCATACGCGGTTGACGTTAGGCACCTCTTTGAGTATGCGGTCGGTGATTTTCATCAGAATGGGCCATTCGATCTGTTCAATGGTTGCTGTCATGGCATCAACTGTGTTGACGGCACGGATAATAACAGGCCAGTCGAATGAGCGGGCGTTGTTGCGTACACCTACAGACTTGAAGTCGGGAATAAGGGTGAAATATTGCCAGACCTTTTTGTCCAATCCGGCTTTTTGGAATTCTTCTCTCAGAATCGCGTCGCTTTCGCGCACAGCCTCCAAACGGTCACGGGTGATGGCGCCAAGGCAGCGTACACCCAGTCCCGGGCCGGGGAATGGCTGACGGTAGACCATGTCGTAAGGCAGACCCAATTCAACGCCGCAGGCTCTGACTTCGTCCTTGAACAATTGGCGCAGCGGTTCTACTAGGGCAAACTGCAGGTCTTCGGGCAGTCCTCCTACGTTATGATGTGATTTTACGCATTTGGCTGTTTTTGTTCCACTTTCAACGATATCAGGATAGATGGTGCCCTGTCCCAAGAATTCGATGCCGTCGAGTTTGCGAGCTTCTTCTTCGAAAACGCGGATAAATTCTCCACCGATAATCTTACGTTTGGCTTCAGGGTCAGCAACGTTTTCCAGTTTGCTGAGGAAGCGTTCTGTGGCATCGATATAGACTAAATTGGCATTAAGCTGGTTGCGGAAAATCTCAACGACAGCTTCGGATTCTCCCTTGCGCATCAAACCGTGGTTAACGTGCACGCAGACCAGGTTGTTTCCAATGGCTTTCAATAGGAGTGCTGCCACTACGGAGCTGTCAACGCCTCCCGACAGTGCCAGTAGGACTTTCTTTTCACCTACCTGCTTGCGAACTAGCTCTACTTGGTCCGCTATGAAATTTTTCATGTTCCAGTTGGCTTCGGCTTTGCAGGTGTTGAAGACGAAATCTTTAAGTGCATCTTTTATGCAATTCTCGTTATTTCCAAATTCTGGTAATTTTATTGCACAAGTGGCCTTATCGTGCCCGGCTGCCATAACGGGAATACCGGTTTCGTAAATTTCAGGGCGCACGTCAATGGCAACGCCGTCAATGACGTTGTTGGGACCACCATTGATGATGATACCTTTTACGTTGGGCAGAGCCTTGAGTTCTTCCGCAGTAATGTCGTGTGGGTAGATTTCGCTGTAAACTCCCAATGCACGGATGGCTCGGGCTACCACTGTGTTTTCGTGGCTTCCCAAGTCAAGGATAACGATCATGTCTTGTTTCATAACGGTTTATTTATTTGCAGTTGTGTTACTGTTTGTCGAATGTCAATGCCCTTCCTGTCTGATGGATTTTCATGCCGGTTGAAACAATACTGCACAGTGGCATTGTATGTATCTGCCGCCAATTCTTCGTTATTATGTATCGGCAAATGACGCTTTCCTCTGAACGAAGAAGCACCTGAATGGTGGTGGGCTCAGTGGGCTTGATTCTTAAAGAGATTTTCCAGTTCACGCATTCAGGCGTCAAGCCGTCCATTAAGTTTTTTGTTGAAAGGGAAATTTGCAAAAGTCCATCCAGAGGGTTTATCTATCCTTTGGTGAGCATTTGTTTTTATCATTTTACAAATTTACAATTTTGCCATGGCTTGTGCAATACTTTGTACTTTTTGGTATACTCTCCTTTGGCGGAAGGTAAGGAAACTTTCGGGGATCTCGTTATTCATAACGCGTATCACATCAGCAAGGGGTTGGATTTGATGATTATGTGGTGTGGTTTCAAGTAGGGGGATTTCCTGAGTCTGTTTGTTGTCATTACAGAAGTAAATGCTCTGTTATTTTGATTTTGTGTTGTTGGCAAAATATTGAGGTTGAAAGATTTATGATTTTACAAGAGAAAAGGTAGCTTCTCATTTGATGTAGAAGCTACCTTTCCAACATAGAGGTTTCCCCCTTTTTTAGATTATTTTTTCAACTTGTGCCTTTTTTCAAGTTCTTTTCTTACCTTGTCGTGGTGATAACGTTCTGCGGAATAAACCTTTAGAACTTGTCTGGGGGTCAGTACCTTTCTAAATTCTTTGTAATATTTTTCTCTGATGTCCAGGATTCTGCGGCTTTCATCGAATCGCCTTTGTATGTCCTTTTCAATTTGCTCGTCAGTCATTTCAGAACGTTTCCTGGTTGTTTCGTTTTTGGCTGACGGTTTTAAGCGTAAACTATGCATGCAACCTTGAAGTTCTTTAAGGTATGCTATGTAAATGGGTTTGAATTTTTTGTTGATATCGTCATTGAGCATTAAGCTTTTTGTGACAAAGTCTGCTTGGTTTTCAATGCGTTGCTCAACAGGCATTCTTTGTGCTTTCGTATGAGAGGCTTGCGCGTTGATTTGCAAGTGGATAGTAAAGGCTGCACAGATGAACAGAGTGTATAAAATGTTCTTTTTCATGAAGTGTTAGGATATGTTGTAGATTGTGGCTTGTGATTTATAAATGGTATAGAATAACCGGATTTCTTAATGAGGAATTATTTCTCTTTTTTGTTGAAGTGTTTTCTATGCTGTTTTTCTGCATGCTTCTTTTTGGGGGCTGCAGGATGTTTGTGGGCACGGTATTGTGGATGCATACCCGAAAAAACTCTTTGCAACTGTTTGGCTGTTAATTTTCCCTTTAGCTTTTTGAAATATTTTTCGCGTATATCCAGCATTTTACGGCTGTAATCAAACTGTCCTTGAATGGATTCGAGGATTTGCTCATCGGTCAGTTCATGATTGTTTTTCTTATTGTCTTTGTATTGTGAGTTTGCTTTGCGTCTGGCTTGCTTGCAGTCATACATTTCCTTTAAGTAGGCAGTGTAGATCTGTGTAAATTCGGCAGATGACTTGTCAGAAAGCAGCAGGTTTTTTGCTACGGCCTTTGCTTGTTTTTCTGCACGCTGTTCAAAAGTCAATTGAGGACGCTTGTTTTCCTGTGCTGACAGATGTTGTGAAAAACTGAGTGTTGAGAGAATCGTCAGGACTAAGAATAATAATTGCTGTTTCATGGTATTTTGCTTTTGGGGTTTGTAGTTCATTCATGTATAAATACATCCATATAGCCGAATTCATCCATTGCCGTAAGATCTTCATCGGAGAGTTCTTCAATCCACTCACTGTTTTTTTCAAAAACTTGGCTTAAAGATTCATTGGGGGCTTCATGAGTTTTGACAGGCAGGAATATCACTGCTGCCAGTACTGCCGCTGCTGCTAATCCAGACGGTAACATCGTGAGCAGAATGCGTCTGGGGCTGGTTCTTTTGGTCGTTTTCGACAGGACGTTTTGTTGGAGTTCGTCAAAAAAACCTTCGGGAATACGGTAAGGCACCTGTTTCCCTATTTCTTTGAAATCAAAATCCCGTTTCATGTCTTTATGAATTTAGTATGTAGTTCTTTATTTTTTCCTTGGCGTAATGATAATTTACTTTGAGGGTCTCCACTTTGCTGTCCAGTATTTTAGCGATTTCTTCATATTCCAATTCATCGTAGTATCGCAAGTTGAAAACGAGTCTTTGTCGTTCTGGCAGGGCCAGAATGGCTGCCTGAAATTTGACAACCATTTCATTTTCGTAGTCAACATATTCTGATTCCATCAACTGACTGGTCAGTTGGGATTGTATATCTTCATAACTCATGTCGGCATCTCTTTTCCGGAGTTCAAGGATGCGCAGGCTTTCGTTGGTAGCTATGCGGTAAATCCATGTTGCAATGGAACTCTCGCCACGGAATTGTGACCAATTTTTATAGACCTTGATGAAGGTTTCTTGTAATGCATCTTGTGCGTCCTCATGTGATACCAGCAGGCGGCGCACATAATGGTAGATGGGCTCCTGATAGTTGTCCATCAGTAGCTTGAACCCCTTTTGCAGGTCCTTGGTACAGAGCTCTTTTATTTTGTTCTCATCTATCATCTGGAGGTCTGTTTACTCATTAGAACAGAGTTCGGGCATAAAGTTAAATGGAAGGCTGTTTTTTTACTGCGCCATGTGTTGCACTACGCATATCAATGAGGCGGGTGATCCCGGGGGAGAAACCGTACAGATTAAGAAGGAAGGGGGAGAGGAGTGGGATGGATACAGCCTTTCTGAAAAGTATGTTTTTGTTTTTGGGTTTGGGGACAGTTGGCTTTCCGCGGAAGGAGACGGGAGGATTGCCGCGATGGCGACCAGGTGTGAGGAGGGGGAGAGTGCATTGGCAGTGCGTGCTTCGGTACTGAAGAGAACACTGTTGCGGCATTCTGTTTTTACGGAGTGTGTCCCGTGATGAAATAAAAGTCTCCCTTGCACACGAAACTTGTTTTCATTGGAAAGCACGTTTTTGTGTGCAAGGGAGAGCGATGAATTTTTATTGTTTCAGGCGTAAGGCACTACAATTCGCAGCGGACAATACGACCCATTTGCATGACGAATTTTAATTCCTGATTTTCATCAAACATGATGATATCGGCATCTTTTCCGTCTTCCAGAGAGCCTTTTCTGTCGAAGACACCCATAATTTTTGCCGGTGTCTCGCTAATCATGCGGCATGCGTCTTCCATAGGAATGCCTGCTTGCTGCACGCAGGTGCGCACAAGGCGGTCCATTGTTGCAATGGAGCCGGCAAGAGCTGAACGGTCAGCCAGTTTGCATACACCGTCTTCGTAAATGACGCGTGGGTCGAAAGCCGTGGTCTGGTCGCTGGCTGCACCTGCCAAAGCATCTGTAATAAGAGCCATACGTTCCACGCCCTTAATCTGATAAATCATTTTCAGCATAATGGGGGGGACATGGATTCCGTCGGCAATGCACTCCACCGTCATGTTTTCTTCGGCAAAAATGCTTTCTACGGTTCCGGTTTCCTTGAATTCACGGTTTTTATAGACTACGGGCATTGCGTTGTAAAAATGGGTGGCATGGGTCATGCCGGCTTCGTTGGCAGCCTTTACCTCGGCATATTTTGCGCGGGTATGTGCGATGGCTGGCAAAACTCCATGTTTACGGCAGCAGCGGATGAAATCGATTGAGCCTTCCAGTTCGGGGGCTTCATCCCAGCGTTTCAGGCATTTGGAGTTGCTCAATATCTTTTCATATTCTGCAGCAACGGGGGCTTTAATCCATTCGGGAATTTGGGCACCGGCCATTTTGGGGTTGAAATACGGGCCTTCCAGGTGCAAGCCCAAAATAGGGCTGTTTTCTTCTGCCATGAGCCGGTCGCAGGTTTCGACGGCCTTTTCAATCATCGGCACTGTGGAGGAAGACAAAGTGGGGTAGATAGCTGTTGTGCCATACTGCATATGGGCGTCGACTGCAACGCGGAAAGCCTCTTCTGTGCCTTCCATAAAATCGCGGCCGCCGCCGCCGTGCACGTGCATTTCGATGCCACCCGGGACAATATAGGCTCCCTTGGCGTCAATGGTTTCGGCTCCGGCTATGGGGTAGTTGCTATTGCATACCTTGGCGATTTTGTTGCCTTCGACAATTACACTTCCGTTTTCCAACCAGCCCGCGGGGGTTAGAATCTTACCGTTGATAATCTGTTTCATAATAGAATCTTTCTTGTGGTCTTGTTTCATACGTTATGGACTGGAGTCAGAACAGCTTTTCCATACCGTTTCCATCAGCGACTGAGTTTTGGATTGAGATGCAACATATCCACCAATTGTGGGGAAAGGGTTACTGATGGTGAAAGAGAATGCTGTGTCACTTAGCCCTTACCGCAAAGGTAGAGATTTTTTCTGATACATTCCGTTGAGGGTGAAAAATCTTTTTCTTGTTGTCCTTCAAATTAAATCATATGGAAAAATACTGTGGAAAAACATATGGCAGAGTGTATGCTGTGGCGGTTGAAAACAGTCAGTACTTTAGGAAAAACAGTCGGTACTTTTGTTTTTTCTAAAGTACTGACTGTTTTTTCAAAGCTACCAAGTGTTTTTGGAGTGGCAAAATCAAGAGGTTTTTATGTTGAAGAAGCGTTTGGGAGGATAACTGATGCGGGTTTCTCTAAGGCATCACTCTGGCTATGACGTTTTTGAAAAACCTCAAGAGGGGCTTGGGAAAATAAGAAACAGCATGGCTGGGAATGTTTTGATTTTATGCATACGGCGGACATTTTTACAATAAAAAAGGTGTATGCGCGTTTTTTCTATTAATTTTGTCCATGATATAGATTCGGTTTGGCCGGTCTTGTGTACTTGAAGACATGATGAAAATAATAAAGAAACATACGGCTTATTTACTGGGGATGTTCCTTGCAGTAGCACTTCTTTGTGCATGCGGCACAGCCGAGCGTGCTTTGAAGCGGGCCGATGCCGCCTTATCAATAGGGGAATATTGTGAGGCTGCGGCATGGTTGAAGAAAGCTTATGCCCGGACGTCGCCGAAGGAAAAGGAGTCAAGAGGAAAAATTGCCTATCGCATGGGGGATGCCTATCGGAAATATGGGAATACGGCTCGGGCTTTGGGGGCTTATCGTAATGCGGAGCGATATAAGGTCGTGGATACTTTGACCTACTATTATATCGGAGAGATGCTGCGCATGACGGGGGATTATAAAGGGGCGGCAAAAAGTTATCAGCAGTATCTGGATTTGTATCCAGGGCATGCGGCTTCTCTTCGAGGCCTGGCTTCCTGCGAGGAGGCACCCGGCTTGAAGAAGGACGGTTCGGCCTATACTGTCAAGCTGGAAGGACTTTTTAATGGAGTGCGTTCTGATTTTTCTCCGGCGTACATGGGAGTAGATGCTGAACAGTTGTATTTTACAACGACCCGTACGGCTGTAACCGGGGATGACTTGAGTGGAGTCACCGGTATGAAAAATGGTGATATCTTTTTTTCCAGAAAAGATGATAAGGGGAAATGGAAGGTGCCGGAAGTGGTTGAGGGAGGTCTAAATACGGAATATGATGAAGGGGCGTGTTCTTTTTCTGCCGATGGCAAAACCATGTTTCTGACGGTGTGCCGCTCTGATCCGCAGTATCCCCGTATGGCGGAGATATGGACGTCTACCCGAACGGATGCAGCCTGGGCCAAACCGCAGCAGCTGCAGATTACTTCGGATACCTTGTCTTCGTATGCGCATCCCGCTTTGTCGCCCGATGGCCGTTGGCTGTATTTTGTTTCGGACATGCCCGGAGGTTACGGAGGCCTGGACTTGTGGCGGGCGCCGTATGATAGCCATGGCTTGGGGGCCGTTGAAAATTTGGGACCGGAAATCAATACGGAGGGCGATGAGGTATTTCCTACTTTCCGTCCTTCAGGAGAATTGTATTTTTCATCCAATGGGCGAACACCGTCAATGGGCGGGCTGGATGTGTATCGGGCAATGCAGGATACCGTAACCCGAAATTGGCAGGTCATTCATTTGCCGGCTCCCATCAATTCGAATGCCGATGATTTCGGCATGACTTTTGAAGGCTTGCATAATCGTGGATTCTTCTCTTCCAATCGCACGACAGGCGGGCGTGGATGGGATAAGATATTTTCCTTCTCATATCCGGAAGTGTTGCAGACCGTGAAAGGATGGGTCTATGAGCAGGATGGCTATGAACTGCCTGATGCGCAGGTGTATATGGTTGGTAACGATGGAACGAACCTGAAACTTTCGGTGCTGTCGGACGGTTCGTTCGTGCAGCCGGTAAATCCCGGAGTGGACTACGTGTTTCTGGCTGTGTGTAAGGGCTTCCTGAATGTAAGGAATTTTCTGCATACGGACAGCCTGGAGGTGGAACACCAGCATGTGCTTCAGTTTCCATTGCCCAGTATCAGTGTGCCTGTGCTGGTTCGTAATGTGTTTTATGAATTTGATAAGGCGGATTTGACGGAAAATTCTGTGGAGGCATTAAACCGGCTGACTGCGATGCTGACGGAGAATCCGAATATAACCATAGAACTGTCGGCACATTGTGACTATCGTGGCAACGATGATTATAATTTGCGGTTGTCACAGCGGCGTGCTGAAAGTGTGGTGCGCTATCTCACAGAACATGGGATTGCCGCCGATCGGTTGGAAGCAAAGGGGTATGGTGAAACCGTACCGAAAATCGTGAATCGGAAGCTGACGGAAACTTATAAGTTCTTGCACGAAAATGATACCTTGACAACGGAGTATATCATGAAGCTGACACCGGAACAGCAGGAGATATGCAATGCGTTGAACCGGCGTACGGAGTTTCGGGTGTTGCGTACGACATACGGACTTTTTGATGAAAAAGGAAACCTGAAGGTAGATGCGCTCCTGGATCCTCGTGGCCCGAACAAAGAGGAGGAAAAATAGTAGGTGGATGGAATCCCTCGGGATGGAGGTTTATCGTCAGGGAACTGTAGTATGTAAGGAAGGAAAGTCCGCAGGTGTGTGAATTTTGATTGGATAAGTTTGTTTTAATTCATTTGTTATGAAGCGTCGTCCCCGCCGTTATGGGTTGTTGGCTGTGAGCCCTTTGGTTGTCTTGGCTCTTTTGTTTGTTGCGTTGAGTTGTCTTACGGGCAGTTTGTCTTCTGTTCCTCTTTTGGTCGTCTTTTTGTTGGCTTCGGTATACGCGCTGGCCATTACGCGGGGAGTGCCGTTGGAGGAGCGAATTGCACATTTCTCCAGAGGAGCAGGCAATCCTGACTTGCTGATGATGGTCTGGATTTTCGTTTTGGCGGGTGCGTTTGCCGCATCAGCCAAAGAGATGGGAGCTATTACGGCAACGGTAGAACTTACATTGCGTTGTTTGCCTGCCAGTATGATATTGCCGGGATTGTTTATTGCAGCGTGTTTTATTTCTATCTCTGTGGGCACCTCAGTCGGTACTGTGGTAGCATTGGTGCCTGTTGCGGCAGGAGTGGCAGAACGGTCCGGTATGGAGCCGGCATTGGTCGTCGCGGCAGTGGTTGGCGGTTCCTTCTTTGGTGATAATCTTTCTTTTATCTCGGATACGACAGTGGCCGCGACGCGTTCAATGGGATGTGAATTGAAGGATAAGTTTCGTGCCAATATTCAATTGGTTTTGCCGGCTGCTTTGCTGACAATATTGTTGTATGTCGCTTTGGGCAGCGCGTCGGAGCCAGTTCCTGTTTCAGGGCATTTGCAATGGATAAAAGTATTGCCTTACGTTGTGGTGCTTTTGACGGCGGTGATGGGAATGAATGTGCTTTCCGTATTGTTGCTGGGATGTGTGCTGACTGGCGCAATCGGGTTCTATACGGGAGATTATAACTTCTCGGCATGGCTGACGTCTATGGCCGGAGGTATTGTGGGGATGGGTGAACTTATAGTTGTTTCCATGCTGGCAGGCGGATTGCTGGAGTTGGTGCGCTATAATGGCGGAATCGTTTATCTGATACATCGTCTCACACGGCGGGTAAGGACAAAACGGGGAGCAGAGTTAAGCATAGCGGCACTGGTCAGCATGACGAATCTCTGTACGGCAAATAATACGGTGGCCATACTTTCCGTGGGACGTCTGGCCAAAGAAGTATCCGAGCGTTATGGGGTTGACAAAAGAAAAGGGGCGAGTATTTTGGATACGTTCTCTTGCACGGTTCAGGGCTTGATTCCTTATGGTGCTCAGCTCTTGATGGCCGGCGGACTTTCGGGATTGAATCCCGTCGGTATCATATCATACCTGTATTATCCGATGTTGATGGGAGGTGTGGCGTTGCTGGCGATAGGCTTGCGTTATCCCCGTAAATACAGTTAGGCTTTTTCCTCTGTAACCAAAGACAGCAGGCTCCATTTTGGCACGAAAGGAACGGGGTATGCTGGCACTGCAGTTTCGGCAAGTGTGCAGATGCTTATGCAAGTATCCACAACTCGAATCTTCATCTGCCTTTATGCTTCTGACACTTCGTGAAATGCTGCGAAAATCTTTGTTGAATTGAAAAAAAAATATAATTTTGCGGAATAGTTCAATGTAATTATTTTTTAGATCATGGCAAACCAGAAGAGAGTTTATACGTTTGGTGCAGGCAAGGCCGAGGGCCGTGCCGACATGCGTAATGAATTGGGTGGTAAGGGTGCAAACCTCGCAGAAATGAATTTGATTGGCGTACCCGTGCCTCCCGGTTTTACGATTACCACAGATACCTGTAATGATTATTATGCAATAGGTAAGGCTGAGGTAGTGGCAATGTTGAAGGAGGACGTGGAAAAGGCACTCGCCCATGTAGAGGCTTTGATGTCATCCAAATTTGGTGATGTGGAAAATCCATTGTTGCTCTCAGTCCGTTCCGGTGCACGGGCTTCGATGCCGGGTATGATGGATACTATCCTGAATCTGGGCTTGAACGATGCTGTCGTGGAAGGTTTGGCAAAGAAAACCAACAATCCTCGTTTTGCATATGATGCTTACCGCCGTTTTGTTCAGATGTATGGTGATGTTGTGCTGGGCATGAAACCCGCCAGCAAGGAAGATGTTGACCCGTTTGAGGCCATAATCGAACAAGTGAAGGAAGAGAAGGGGGTCAAGCTGGATAATGAACTTGAAGTTGACGATCTCAAGAAACTGGTAAAACTTTTCAAGGCAGCTATTCTTGAGCGCACCGGTAAGGAATTTCCGACGGATCCGATGGAGCAACTTTGGGGCGCTATTTGTGCAGTATTCGACAGCTGGATGAACGAACGTGCCATCCTTTATCGTAAGATGGAAGGTATTCCTGCTGAGTGGGGTACCGCTGTAACGGTAATGGCTATGGTTTTTGGCAATATGGGCAATACCTCCGCTACAGGAGTCTGCTTCAGTCGCGATGCTGCAACCGGTGAAGACATCTTTAATGGAGAGTGGTTGGTCAATGCACAGGGTGAGGATGTCGTTGCTGGTATTCGCACTCCCCAGCAGATTACGCTGGAAGGTAGCCGCCGTTGGGCTGCACTTCAGGGCATTAGTGAAGAAGAGCGTAAAGAAAAATATCCTTCGATGGAAGAGGCTATGCCTGAAATTTATGCGCAGTTGGATGCCTTGCAGACGAAGCTGGAATCTCACTACCGCGATATGCAGGATATGGAGTTCACGGTACAGGAAGGCAAGTTGTGGTTCCTGCAGACTCGCAACGGTAAGCGCACAGGTGCAGCCATGGTGAAAATAGCTATGGATTTGGTGCGCCAAGGTATCATTGATGAAAAGACAGCCATTAAACGTTGCGAGCCCAATAAACTGGACGAGTTGCTTCACCCCGTTTTCAACAAGGAAGCTTTGGCAAAGGCGAAAGAACTGACCCGCGGATTGCCCGCCAGCCCGGGTGCTGCATGTGGTCAGATTGTCTTCTTTGCAGAAGATGCTGTGAAATGGCATGCTGATGGACATAAGGTGGTAATGGTGCGTATTGAAACTTCACCAGAAGACCTTGCCGGTATGGCTGAAGCCGAAGGTATCCTGACGGCCCGTGGAGGTATGACCAGCCATGCTGCTGTTGTAGCTCGTGGAATGGGTAAGTGCTGTGTCAGTGGAGCCGGTGCCATTAATGTAGACTATAAGAATCGTACCGTAGAGATTGACGGGGTCGTACTGAAAGAAGGTGATTTCATTTCTCTGAACGGAACAAACGGACGTGTGTACCAGGGACAGGTGCTGACTCAGGCTGCAGAATTGTCTGGCGATTTTGCTGATTTGATGAATCTGTGCTCGAAGTATAGTAAGCTTTTGGTTCGTACCAATGCAGACACTCCTCACGATGCAAAGGTAGCCCGTGCCTTTGGTGCCAGCGGTATCGGCTTGTGTCGTACGGAGCATATGTTCTTTGACGCGGACAAAATCGTTGCAATGCGCGAAATGATTTTGGCTGAGGATTTGGAAGGAAGGAAAAAGGCTTTGGCTAAATTGCTGCCCATTCAGAAGGAAGATTTCAAGGGCATTTTCCGTGCAATGGACGGTTTCCCTGTCAATGTGCGTTTGCTTGATCCCCCTCTCCATGAATTTGTTCCGCATGATGCAAAAGGGCAGGAAGAAATGGCAAAGGCCATGGGAGTGACAGTTGAATATATTCGTCAGCGTGTTGAAAGTCTTTGTGAGCATAATCCTATGCTGGGCCATCGAGGCTGTCGATTGGGTAATACCTATCCTTGCATTACGCAGATGCAGACTCGTGCTATTTTAGGCGCTGCTTTGGATTTGAAGCGTGAAGGTTTGGATCCGCATCCTGAGATTATGGTGCCTTTGACGGGTATTCTTTATGAGTTCGAGGCACAGGAGAAAGTGATTCGCGATGAGGCGGCGGCTCTTTTTGAAGAAGAGGGTATGTCTATCGATTTCAAGGTTGGTACGATGATCGAAATACCTCGTGCTGCGTTGACTGCAGACCGTATTGCCAGCCGCGCTGAATATTTCAGTTTTGGTACGAACGACTTGACTCAGATGACTTTCGGTTATTCTCGTGATGATATTGCTAGCTTCTTGCCTGTATATCTTGAGAAGAAGATTCTGAAGGTTGACCCCTTCCAGGTTCTTGACCAGAATGGTGTAGGCCAGTTGGTTGAGATGGCAGTAAATAAGGGCCGTTCACAGCGTCCGGATTTGAAGTGTGGTATTTGTGGTGAACATGGAGGCGAGCCCAGTTCTGTGAAATTCTGTCATAAGGTGGGATTGAACTATGTAAGTTGCTCTCCTTTCCGTGTACCTATTGCACGTCTGGCTGCGGCGCAGGCTGCTGTTGAGGAATAACTATAAAATAACTTATAATTAGATATTTAGGCGGTAAGCAGTTGAAAAATAATGGCTTGCCGCCTATTTTGTGGAATAAGAATACGTTCATTTTGCACATTAAATGAACAGAATGAACGGAAATGTTTCCTAATAGTTGCACAGTTTTGAATACGCTGTTTTCCGAATGTTTCCTGGATGCGGATTACTGATGTTCAGTAGATTGTGATATTAGTGTTATTAATACATTGGGACATAGTACATTCGATTGGGGACACAATTCGACAATAGGTAATTTTGAAAATAGAAAAATATGGCAACTTTCAAGGCAATTGTAAAAACAGCGAGGTCGGACGGCTTCTACACTGTGTACATCCGTGTGACACACCATCGTGAGCACGGGTACATCAAAACTGACAAGATGGTGACGAAGAAGGAACTCACCAAGAACAATGAAATCAGAGATCCTTATGTAATGCAGTACTGCACACAGCAGATTGTAGATTATAACGAAAGACTCAACAAAAAAAATATTGAGCACTGGAGCGTAAAGGAGGTCGTTGATTTCCTGATTAACGGAGACAGTGATATTTCCTTCTCTGATTACGCACGGTTGCACATCAACCGGATGATTGATAATGGACAAGACCGCAACGCAAAGAACTATAAACTTGCTATCCAGCATCTCGAAAGATTTTCCGGTACCACGCAGATTATGTTTTCACACCTGACATCGCACCTCGTTAATCGATGGATTAAATCTCTCGAGCAGACCGCAAGGGCAAAGGAATTGTATCCTATCTGTATGCGACAGGTGTTCAAAGCGGCCATTATGGAATACAACGATTATGACAACGGTATCATCCGTATCAAAACAAATCCGTGGGTAAAAGTGGCAATACCTTCGGCAGACCGGCCGGACAAACTTGCCATAACTCCTGAAGCATGCCGTGCGTTTTTCTCTTTTCCGGTTCCAGACAGTAAAATGAAATTCCCTCTAACGGAGTTTGGACGTGATGTTGCCATGATGGTATTATGTCTGGCCGGCATGAACACTGTTGATATTTACAATCTTCGTAAGGATGATTATCACGATGGCATTATACACTATCAGAGAGCAAAGACGAGAAAAATCAGATCAGACGGAGCATATATGGAAATGCGCGTTCCGGCAATTCTTCAACCAATCTTCGAGAAATACAGGAATGAGAAATCCGACGACGACCATCTGTTTAACTTCTACCAGCGCATGTCAACGTCTGACAGTTTCAACGCCAATGCCAACAGTGGAATTAAGCAGCTATGCAAATCCATGGGAATGCCAAAAGAGGAATGGTATTCAGTTTATACTTTCAGGCATACATGGGGAACAGTTGCGCAGAACGACGTACGGGCTTCTATTGACGAAGTGGCTTTCGCAATGAATCATTCTGCAGGTCACAAGGTGACACGAGGTTATATCAAGATTGACTACTCTCCAGCCTGGGAACTCAATGATAAAGTGATTGATTTCATTTTCTTTTCCGAAAAGACTTCATGCCGGGAACAGAAGCAGGATGATACCCATTTCCGGTTATCGTATCGTTTTATGGTTAATGCCGCAGCTTATCACAATGGCAAGAATGTGGCAGAATTGACAGATGTAGGTTTCAACAATGTTGATGAGGTTATCGGCAGGCTTGTTAAAATGTTGCCTGATGATATTCCCAATCGCTCCATCGTGATGTTCAAGATCACCAACATGGATAAGGGTTTGAAGAGGTGATGGATGCCTTGCACTCCCTTATCCGTAAA
>ULRG01007833.1_pt1 | contig 18786 bp, 27 predicted proteins | sample 1955211 | NCBI WGS metagenome assembly ULRG01 (sample SAMEA4835676, study PRJEB28245) | human gut metagenome | biome: gut microbiome; material: fecal sample | place: Denmark | collected 2008
CAACTGGGTCTGATCTATCATCTTCTCATCCATATTACTTCTTCAATCCTTTAAGGTACTCAAGTAATTTAATCATGTTTCTCAATACTGTCTCCTTCTCAACAAGCAAACACTGAGGTGTGTTCTCATCAGCTTTTGACTTAAGAGCACAAAGCTCATTGTTGTATTCTGAGAGCTTATTGTTTATCTCGTCAAAGATATTTACGAATCTCTTTTTATCATCAACTTCCTCAACGTATCCATTATCAAGAAGCATCTTTGCATATTCCTTTGAGATTCTATAAACAGAATTGTAAGAAGAAACAACCGTTGAATTGTCTTCGTTTGAGCTATTATGCTCTTCGTTATATACACTTTCGTACTGATCTGTATCAGCGTTGTACTCAAATGTATCACCATTCTCCATTACGAAGAAAGGCTTAATAACCTTTAAAATCTTTATCATATCCAATTGCTTTTATTGTTTTACGCTGCCATAACGAAATAATTTTCAAAAAGGTTGCAAATATGGTATAAATTTTGTAAAAATAGCATTTTTCTTGCAAATATGCAACTTTTTTAGCTTTTTTACGTTAGGGGGATAGTAGGGGGTGGGTTAGTCAGCCAGCCAGAACCCTTTCTCTTATATATTCTCTTTAGGAGATCTACTTTAGTAGTACAGCTATTACAGTATGTAAGACTATACAACTATAGTAGAAGCTATATAAGCTTAATAATAATTGTAAGACTAATAAGAATAGTATGGATAAGAAGAAAAAGTGTATAATAGACGAATATAAGACAGTATACGGATTTAGCTTATTCGTTATAATTAACCCAGATAAGTCTGTAGTAGATAAAAGATTTAGCTTTAGAGAGGACGAATCTTCTATAATTGATGACGAATGGGCAGATTATACAGCCTACACTGTCAGAGGAGCATATGATAAACTGGCTAATGAAGACTGTGAAATCATAGTAATAAACAAGTTAAAGAACACAAGTGATGACATAAATACCTTTGCTCATGAATCATTTCATGCAGCCGCAGATATACTTGAGGCATGCCATATAAAGCTCTCTGATGATACAAATGAGGTATTCGCGTACTTAATTGGGTACTTTACAGAGTGTGTAAACAAAACAGCAAATAAACGATGAACTAGTTTGAGATGAGTGCTGTACTATATTATGCCGACTTCTTGTCTCTACAATACTAGAATAAACCGTGTACAGAATAGTGTAAATATTTCTTTATACATGGAGTACCAGTAAATATAGCATACATTGTAGAATAGGAACCAATATACGATCTTGATAATCAATGGTTCTAGAAGAGCCTTAAAGAATATAGTATGCTAAAGCATAAATTCGGCGAAGATGGAGCTATGAGCTTTATTAAAAACCTATGTAATTTAGGGGTAGCAGGGTCTGTAAATGCTACTCAAATGATGAAATATATTCATAGATACGATGATAAATAGGAGCGAGATAAAGCGTTTAGAATGTTTAAATTCAACAGATCAAAAGAAAAATATACTCACTTAATACATAACGACGATGGTGAAATTGTAGAGGAAGGGTGCACAAAATACGTAGCCCATGCTGAGCGAAATGGCAAAAGATAAAGAATATTTAAGAGCGGCAGAAATAATACAAAGGGCCGAGAAAAACGGTAGAAGATTAGGATTTTACGAACCAGATAAAGATGAGTCCATTTGATATAATATTCATGTTTTTAATACTTCCAATAGTAGCTACTACCACATGTTGGATAATACTTAAAGATAGTAAAAATAATGGGAAAGATTAGTAAATATAGCAATTTGTACGATAAAGATGGAAAACTTATTAGATCAGTGGATAGTATTTCCGGAAGATTGGATGACTATACCATTGAAGAACTAGAAAACCTTGTAGATGAGCTAGCAAAAGACGAAACAAAGCGTACTGAGTATGCTAATAGCATGTCCGTACTCATGCACATGTATGAAACAAAGGGAAATCCACATAAGGATGAAATAGTCAAGAAAATAAACGAGTATGTAGGGACAAAGACTACAAAATCTGAAGTTGTAAACGCTTTAAAAGATATAAACATTACGGAGTCTAACGACTCCTCCAACGACATAAAAGATGAAGAGGAAAGAGAAAATGGATCCAGCGCAAAGAGACGCATATCAGACACTTCTGAAGGAACTGGAGAACATTGGGGAGGAAGCGACTCCAACGAGGCAGATACTACAATTAGCACTGCAGCTTGATGAAAAAGGAGAATTCTACAAATTTATAGAAGTATTCGGGGATAGCAGAATAGATGGTAAAGATGTCCTTGGACTGTCCCGAGATAACTAAAATGATATTAGATATAATATATGGAGACAAAGGAGAAGGAAACGGAATTAGTACAATTAGTCAGACAGCTTAGAGATTACGTAATCCTGGACAGAAAAGATTACGAAAAGCTTGTACAGAATAGTAGTCCAGAAAAGTTCAATGAGAGTGCATTAGAGGCTAGAGATGCCCAGATAAAACTGTTGGAACAGCAATTAGCACACCAGGAAGATTGGGTAAACTATTGGAAAAATAAGTATGAAAAGTGTCTAGAAGAATTAAAGAAAGAGTCAACTAGATGGTGGAGATTTTAAAAATATGAGATTAAAATATGTTAGTAGATATATCTGATATTAAAAAAGATTTAAACGAAGAGGAGAAAGAGATATTTGATAAGATATTAAAGGCTATGAATGCTAAAAGTGTTACAGTAAGCATGCTAAACTTGGCATTCTGGGCAATATTGCTATACGTGTGCTTTGTAATTCTTCCTCTATGGGCCTCTATTTCGCTTATTGGAATAAAACTTGCAATCCCTGTCGCAAAGGTCATTAAATACATAACTGTGGCAAAGAAGCTAGTTAATGACGATAAAAACATTAATAAGAAGCTATTGTCAATTAGATTAAAGATTGCTAATAAGGAAAAATGAAATACGAGTATAAAGAAAATGTCTACAATTTTTTTATTTTTTTTTAATTTTTAAAACTGTTATATATGTACAGAAACGAGAAACAGCAATGAATCACACCCCGGTATATACTTTCGGACTGGGGTATCCCCCCATGACAAAAACAAATTTATTCACAATTCAAAACTCACGAAATCATGAAAAAAATTAATGAAATTGCTGTTATAAACAGCGTATCACTCAATGAAAAATTGTACTCATTTAATGAGGATAGTGAAACATTTAGAGTAGCATTGCGTGTAACTTACGCAGTTTCTGACTCTTCCGATAATAAGGAGGATGATGATGTTCTTTCGTTGTCCGAGTTTGCAGATTCCGGTTGCGTTGTTGGCAAGACCTATTCGTGCATCTTGAATTTTGACAGGGTGCTAGAAGGTGGCAAACACACGGAGAAAGAGCAAGATAAAGCACTTGAGGAGTTGAGTAAAAAGTTTGTAGGTAAAAAGGCGCGCTTTAGTACGTTTGATTACACAATTAGTGAATTGACTGATGGAAAAGAGAAGTCAATAACTGACGGAGAACACACGTATAGCTCGCTTGCTAATACTTACCTCGGCATCGTAGACGATGAAGCCGCAGAATTAAGAAAGTTAAAAACACGTTTAGCCGATATGATAGATGATAACTTCGATTATTCAACGGCTGACGAAGATTAATGGGGATGGGGATTGGTAAAACAATCTCCCACTCCCCTTTTTTAAAGAAATTCTACGTAACAGCTCAAATAGGCTGTTTTAATATATAGCGTTATTAACAAAACATAATCAAGTTGTATTTAACCGTTATCTCATGCGGTATATAAACTAGGATGACGGAGCGCCTACGCTAACGTGATAAATCGTAGGAGTAATGTGGCGTTCATGGTCCCAAGCCCATGACTGCAACACGTGCTTATGGTACTTGCAAAGCTATAAGAGAGTCGCTTGTAGGACACAGAGGGTGAAATAGTAGTATTACATGTATGCTGAGAACTAAGGTAGTCAGCCTACTTGCAAGGGGTGCGAAAGTGGTTTTAGTTCTCCATGACGATCCGGAGAGACGGATAGTGGTTATTATACACTTGCTGAAGCAAGAGGGTATACTATGTACGAATTCATTATATGGGTATCGTACTTGGCTATAAAAGCGCACACATAGCGACGGTTCGAGTCCAGTAACCACTACACCTTTATTAAATCATTTTTTTAGTTATCAACAGGTTTTATTTCCATGCAGGTATATCGGTTCGTGAGGATAGATATACCATTTTTATAGATTAAATCAAAATATATATAGATATGAAAGATAAGAAACATTATTTTATGGACCAATTGAATCTGTTCTTTATTGGAGCAGTTATTGGTGTCATTGTTGGTGCCTGCTTTGGTATTAATGCTGTAAAAGGTAGCAATAACAGAGCAGAGAAAAAAGTAAAGGCGTATGAAGAGTATTATAAATGCACTGAGACGCTTTTAGACTCTCTCGACGGAACACATAATCTTGACCTAATGGATACAGATCTTGAGACAGATTATGGTGCTGATTATTTGGAAGCTAAGTCTAAAGTAGATGAATTAATTGTAAAGTAGTATGAATGAATTTGACAAAAAAGAACATACAGAAGACATCTGGTATTCATAGATTAGGGAAATTTTATAAGCCAGGTCAACTAATAACAATTGACAGACATGTGTACAGAATAACTAAAACAATAGTTTCTGTATGGAACTGCCATTAGGTTTTAGTCTAAAACCAATGTCAAAACATAAGGGTTGAGTTGCATCAACCCTAAGTGTTTAATGTAGCCAGCGTAAGCTGAGAGTCCAAAGCCTCTACAAATACAGATGGAACACTTTTTATACCGAGTGTAAGCGGTAAGTCTTACACAAAAAATAAACAATGTTTAATTATCAAAATTATGAACATTATCAAAAAATTGTTGGGTGAAGGATACCCAAAGCTTGGGTCAGAAGTTTTTGCTGACGGTAACAAAACAGTAGTAACAGTATCTCGTACACTGTCTACAGATCATGTTGACTTGGATGCTCCTAGTTACGTGGAGACTAAGTTCAAGAAACACATTCCAATCTTGAAATCTATTGACGTTGAACTGGACGCCGTAACAGAGGAGCAGACTATTAAGGTGACAGTTGAAGTTGATGGTAAATTCAACAGCATTGATGACTTGAGACATCTTGCATTTATCGCTAGAGGAATTAGCGAAGTCGCAGAAGACAAACTCAGTGAGCCTAATGTAATTAAGGCCATTGGTCTGGATTGTAAACCATTCATTTGCACAGGTGATGAATCAGAAGAAACACAAGCAAACGCATAACCAAGCAGTTAAGCCGCAGTCAGCAAAAGGGAAGCCTGATGCTGAATACCTTAACTACAAGGTAGTTGCTAAGGAGGGAGGATCTACAATGATCCTCTCTTCTGGATTAAGTAAATGTAATGCCAAATCTTTGGAAAATACTTTGAATAGTTATATTAACAACAAACATTCAAATGTTCCAGGAGCTGGCAAGACAAGTGTTAAATTCATAACAATTCATTAATCTTATGTTGAATGTTACTATTCAGAACGATGGAAAGATCAAGATTCAGACGGAATGCTCTGATGTAAAAAAGAATGCATCTGCGAAATTACTAAAAATTAAGATGATAAAGAATGAGTGTAAAATTATACGAGAAGCCGGATCACAGTCCTAGTCCGCTAATTGCGATAGTTGTGATAATAATATTGTTACTCATGACATCGAAGTGTCAAGCGCAGCAAAAAGCTGCAATAGACACAATGGTTTGTAAGGTTGAATGTATTAAGCAAATAGTACAGAAACCGAGTGTTAACGGTAAAACCGTTAAGTATCTAGCTGTATATGTTGATAAGTCTGCAGGATTCTCAGAGATTATTCCAATCTCAAAGAGTGTTGTAGACTATATTAGCACATGCAAACAATTCTCTCTCGAGCCTACACTTGGCATTAGGTTAAGAAATGGTGTAATAACATCTATCGTTCGATACAAAATCAAATTTGTACACAAATGAAGTTTAGTAAAGGAGACGTAGTACGCCAAGTGTTGCCTGGTGACATAATGGTAGGTGGTTTAATGGTTGTAATCAATAACATCGGCGACAAATGCACAGCTGTTAGAGATGTATCAACTGGAAAATACTATATATATAGGTCAGAACATCTAGGAAAGGAAGGAAAAACAACAAAGATTTTGGTTAGTAAAAGTGATATGGATAAAATCGACACAACGAAAGGTGTTGGTGCATTCTATCATAGCGTATCACCTGTATATGATAAGCTATATGCTAATCCATCAAGATTTGTATGTTTTATACTAGCTTACACCAAGGATGAGACCATACATAGAGTATATCAACTTGGAAAAATATCTAGAGTATTACGAAAAGTTGATGAAATTCGTAAAGGATACGAAATGGTTCCAGTTAAGCAACCAATGTACAAGCTTCAATTAATAGGTGAACTATGAGCAAAAGTCTTAGTCCTGGCAGAATCTACAAAATAAATGGCATTGTTGTTAGGGCTAAACGTCAATATAATTGCAATGGGTGTATCTTTAACAATCCTTTCTCTTGTCCAAAAGTAAACGATTCAAAGGATTTGAACGAAGAATCACCATCGTGCATTGAAGACGGAATAATTTTTATTAGTCCTTAATTATGGCAAAACGTAGAAAAAACGGACAAATGTCTGACGAAGAATTAGAAGTTAGACGGCATCACTCATCATTGCGTAGACTTAAAGCGCATTGTAGTGATGAAAATGTAGGGTTAAAAGATTATGAATCTGCAAATCCTGATGATATGTGTGTATTATCATTAAGTGATGTAGATTTGGGATCAAGAAAGAGTTATTTAACAACAGATAACGATTCATGGTTTGTCAGTGAAGACGATTATGAAGAAGTATCACAAATAGCATTATACCTATGAGAAAAGAATATGGAGAGCTATTTGTATCAATAGCATTAATAATTATTTCGGCATTCCCTCTTTTTGACTTATTGTCAAACATAACAAACATAACTAACATAAGCGATTTTTCGTTGATAGTAGTAATTGCTATGTTGATAATAGTTTTGATCTCCAGTATTATATATTTTATATCATATTGGACGGAAAAATTTAATTAAGTTGCATTTCAAGGGGACGGGTTATACCGTCCCCGAGATTTATTAGGTTAGAGGCCTACATAACAGTTCAAGTCTGTATAAAATCACAAATGGGTACCAAACAACTCCCTACAACTCTATTAAATAGCGTAATTACCTTAAAATTAATCATTTGGGTTAGAAAGAAAAAGAACGTTAGATAGTAGGAGACAATGGAATGGTTTAAATATAACCAGTGAAAATTGCCCATATTTGGACTTGTAGCTCAGTGGTTAGAGCAACAGACTCATAATCTGGAGGTCCTAGGTTCAAGCCCTAGCTGGTCCACAAAAGATGATTCCGTGAATCTTTAAAACCCGGATAGTTAACATTTGTTGAATCTCTAATAAATTATCAAAATGAAGAGATTATTCGAAAAGCTTAGCATGTGCTTAATCATGCTTATTGTAGCCGTCACAGTATCGTCATGTGACTACATGAAAAAAACTAAGAGTGAGATCAAACACGATGACTCGCTCATGGTATCAAAGATGATGCAGGATATTGACAATCCTACATTTACCGACTGTTCTGACGTTATAGAGTTTCAGAGATCGGAAGGTCAATGGAGACATCAGGACTCAGTGTTCTTCAACATACCTGAAAAGGTTATGCGTGATGTTGTATCGGTCTTAGAAAAATCTGGGAAACCATTGACTAAGATGAGTATATCGAACGAGTTCGAGATGAACAAGCACGTATATTTGAATCTTCCTGATGAACAGGATCAATACAATGCGATTGCTCCTCCTGATATCCCTAACGTAGAAATGGTTGATACTATTATCGACGGTAAGCATGTACAGATCGTGCAGTCCTCCAGTACTAACATAACAACAAAGGAGGATTAGCTATGAAGCAGTACATTATTATCTCTTACGATGGTTCTAGTTTGGATCCATCTGAAGTTATGGCAATAACTTCACAACTGAACACAGTTAAACCTGATGTTAATGATGTGCATGCAGTTACAATGGATGAAACGGAAGTTAATTCCATTATTATCGGTCATGCAGAAGCCAAGAATGCTACAAAACTTTCTGTTGTAGAGTCTGCGTGCATCTACGTGAAAAAAAGATTTGGTAGGTTTTTCTACTCCAAGATGAAGCTGTTGATTGCATTGTCAGAGGCTATAACTAATGAGCCTGACAATGAATCTCTTATGAATGCCATCAGAGTTATGTCTGGTGGTATAAGTAAGAGAATGCGTGATTCTTACGGTATTTCTACCGATATTATTTGTGTATTTAAAACGGTTCAAGATAACATGTAACTATGTATAAAACACAACGTAATACTAAGAAAATGTATCGTCAGCGTCACGTAGAAGCCAAAGCAAAGGCATATAAGCGTGACAAGTTTAAAAACAAGCTAAATCCTTTAGATTATGTGGAAGATTCCAGTATATACGACAAAAGCTAAGGGAAAGGGTAAGAATACAAAAACATTGGTATTCGAATCCAAGTACCCTAGTGAGAATCAAGCTATAGAAGCTAGATTCGCACTTATTCATTTGGCTAACTGCTCTCACAAAGCTCCATGCGATATCACCATTAATAATAATGGCGCAATATTCGTTAAAAATCCATCCTGGAGTGTGGGAGAAGTAACAATATGTTAATTAATTTTATTTACAAACATTTAAAACATTATCAAAATGGCAAAAGCAGAAACAAAAGGTGCTGCTAAAGAGCAGCAGAATGTGTCAGCAGACAACGTAGTAGAGAAGTTAATGAAGGGCAACCTTGTGACCGACATCGCAGACAAGGCGGCAGAAGAAATCCGCCAGGACGAGGAGAAGCGCAAGATCTCCCAGGTCAAAGAAATTGTCAAGTGTGCTGACTTCCTTAGAATTAAGGAACTTCTCAATGTCCGCAAGGACCGTGCGAAGGCAAAGATCACTCTCGACACTCTGAAGAAGCGTACAGAATTGTTGGCCCGTCTTCTGGGCAAGGACGAAAATGGTACCGCCGTTCCTGACGACCAGAAGATTACGCCAAACGAATTCCGCGAACTTTCGCAGAAGATCGATGAGGATCAGCGTAAGCAAATGAATGAACTGAACAAAGAGTACGAAAAGCACGACCGTGAATTGCGTGACAAGTACCCTAACAATTGGTATTATGCCAACTATCAGTTCGATCGCTTCTAATTCTTCTTCTAATACAAGTATCTTAGTATCACGTACATAGATTCTGAAGCACTGTAGAGGATCTTAAGAAGACGAGGCAGCGAAGGAATCTCAGAATGAATTAACATTCTCATCAAGTATCTTCGTATCACGATGAGAGGAAGAGATGTGACCCCACACAGTAAATTGGGACAGTAGATCAAACAATATGTTTTGTGCGTATCTTTGTATCGGGGAGATTTGATTGCTCTGAAAAGTTAATTGAACCCTGCAAAATGTATCAAAAATGCTGAATATAGCCCTCTAAGTATCTTTGTATCATGAGGATTACTATATATTTTTAGCCATGTTTTAAGCGCTCTGAGGCAGAGTATGTCACCAAGTGGAGTAATTAACCACAAGTGCCGCAAAAATGTCTTAGAGCGCACATAAAACAGCTTAAATCGAATGTTCTGACTGATCATCGGAACATTTACAAGAATGTACAGTGTGTATGAAATAATCTGTCTGGACAGGGGTTCGACTCCCCTCACGTCCACGGGCATCCTCTACGCTATTGTGTAGATTCCATTTGGACAACCTAGGCATGTTGTAAAACTGCCTACACGGGCGTGTTTGGTTTTGACATACAGAGGAGATAAATACATTAAGCACTATACTATAAATTAAACGACAATGTAAATAACATTGTAGACTATACTAACGTAGCGTAAGTTTAGTCTAGGTGTTTCCTACCAAAGTGGAGAGAAGGCTGAGGCTGGTAGCGCGTAGGCTCGTAGAGCTCGTTGAGTTTACGAACTGGGTTCGATCCCCGGGGCCTTCCTATTAGTTATGACAAAGGGATATAAAGCGATGATAAAGGACAGGTGTCCTTATGTCGTCAACCTCGCATTTAAATGGTGTACAGAATTTGGCAGATTATCTAATATAGGTAAGAAGCCACATGAAAGAATTAAATATGCTGTAAAAACGCGATGGATAGACCGTGTATACCAAGAAAATGTAGCAATCTATAACACTGGAAGAGGAATACCTCGAACAGATGAAAAGAATGCATCATTAAGAAAAGCTCTTGGGATCCACGAGGGGTCGCAAAATTTTAATTTTGCAGACTCTATAAATTTGGATGGCATCAACAAAGTATTCAACTCTGGAGAACGAGCATTTTGGATATGGGTTAATAGCTGGGTAGTATGGTTTCAAGAGAACTATAAGTACCTAGAAAACTATTATAATATATCATGTAAGTGTGGCAATATGGCTTTATTTGATAAAGCATTGTCAGAAAAAGCTAGTTTTCTAGATGAATATTTTGAAGATTTCTCTAAGTTTATTAAGAAAACATTTAATTAAACAAAATAAAAAATGGAGTATTTCCCTAAAATGCTAATTTACAGAGCTAGTCTGTTAGGCTGCAAAGAAGAAGGTATAGAAAATGTGATTAACTGGTTTCATAACCGCCTTAAAAAGGGCTTTACTTATGAAGTGCACATATTCTGTGCAGGAGACAGCCTAGACGAAGATTGTATATACGAATACTGTTGTAATGAGCAGTTACGTAGAGTTGGTGATTGGATTATGAAAACGATAATCCTAAGCAACCCTATAAAGCTCAAAACACTTACAACTCGTATGCGTATCGGTTCAGGACTACTTGAAAAAGTAGAAATGAAAACGGGAGGAAAAGATTTGAAAATAATCCTTTTCAACAATTTCGTCAACAACGTTTGGTCGCTATACCGTCAGAAGATGGTGTACGATCTTCCGTTTTATCAGGAGTAGGGTGAGAGAGATCTCCCCTACCCCACAATATGGAGTATCAGCGTATCACTCAATCTGAGATTGAGACCATAAAAGAAGCTCAAAAGGGAAATGAGTTAGCGTTTAATAAATTGTTTAACCGTTACAAAGAGTTCGTTGACAACGTGCTCTTTTGTTACGTGAATGACATGGATGAAGCTAAAGATCTTACAAATGTTGTATTTCTTAAGGTTCACCAAAAACTCTCGACATTCACAGATTATTCGTCTTTTGGCGGATGGCTGAGAATTATAGCTAATCGAACAGCTATAGATTATCTACGAAAAGTAAAGGAGAAATCCATGGAGTTAGGAGAAGATGCAGGCCGACTACCTGTCGAATTAACTAATTCTTCAGAAGAAGAAGATCTTGTCAACCTTCTTGAGTATGAATCTCTTCTAAAGGAGTTTGAAAAGCTCCCAAAGAAGACACAGAAGATTTTTAATCTATTTTACGTAGAAGATCTTACCGTTGATGAAATTAGCAAAGTGCTGAAAATTCCTACAGGCACTATAAAAGCTGCACTAAGCCGCACTCGTAGGAAAATTAAAAATAACTTAAAAGTTTAACAAAAATGACTTCACTTTTATTATTGATTCTCTCGATTTTTGTAGCTCTTGGTTTCGCAAGATACAATAAGAGCAACAAGTTGTTCTGGATCATTCTCGTAAGTCTCTTGCTCGGTTTTACCGGTAAGAGTATGGTCAACTATGCCTTTGTTGACCATAAAAGTGAAGCCAGTACAGTTAAATCTTCTGCAAATCCCATGCTGGCACCGACGTGCTCATTTCAGGCTTTGGAACCCTCAGAGGGCGCTGGTACATGTGCTGAGACAAAACCAGCAGGTAAGGATACAATTGTAGTAGATACTGTTACTGTGCTTAACTTGGGTGAAGACGAGCATATTAACGTGCTCACTAAACCTCCACGAGATTGGTTAAAAACGAACTTTATATTCGACACAAGTTGAATTTAAGCTAGTTGCCCAGAAAGTATTAATTAATTTTAGTAAATAACATTTAAAAACATTATCAAAATGGCAAAAAAGAATGGAAAGGGCAATGTAAAAGTTGCTCAGAATAACAACAATGGTGGTAACAATGCAGATGCAGCTGTTGAGGCTGCAGCTATGCTCACAACAACAGGTGGGTCAAGCATGGATCGTAATCACCAGGTAGATTTGTTAAAGATGGCTCACGATCGTTTCTTCTTGGATGAGAAAGCTGCTGAGCACACTGGTTTCCCACAGGGAACTATCGACAAACTCAACCATATTAATGCCCTCGGCATCGCAGTGTGCGTATGTAATGAGGTAAAGTATGGTACCAGCGATTTCGCTGTTGTAATCCGTAAGTCTGCGCTCCCAGAGCTTACTGAAGCTTTGAAGGAAATTGGTGTAAGCTTTGATGACACAAAGCTCTTGCCTTCAAAAGACGATGCTGAAGCAATTGAAGTTACAGCTGAAGCTATAACAGTATCAGAAGAGACAGCAAAGAGTCTTGACAAGGATGCTAAGGCTCGTGCTGCAACAGCAGGTAAGGTTTTTGATCCTACAATGATCAAGGACGAAGAAGAGCTCAAGGAAGCTTTGTCTGGATTCTTAGCTATGAACCGTGATTCTAAGCTGATGGATAGCATCATGCAGTGTGTGAACTTCTATAAGTCATATCGCTCTATTAAAGCTAAGCGTGCTATCGATTCTGCTGAGAAGATACTCAAGAACACAAAAGACAAGAAGTACAAAGAGAACGCTGAAAAGGTTCTTGCTTCTGCAAAGAATGACCTTGAGCGCCTCAAGAACATGAACTTCCATGATACGTTTCGCAAGATTGTTGAGCTTACGGGTCGTGTCGGAACGCTTACTTATGGATTTGGTGCTCACTTCTTCAATGTTACCGCTACGTCAGGATCTCCTGTATCTGCGTTCTGTGAGCTTCGCGACCATTCTACTGACAAGAACACCGGCGTATGCAAGTATACCGATGATCAGATTGCAGACGCTGTAAAGTGCTTCGTAATCATTGGTGCAGACGATATTCGCTCAAAGTATAAGACCTTGCTCGAGGCAGAGAATAAGCTGCCAGAAAAGGATCGTGTCAAGGAGCACATTGATGCCGCTAACAAGAACATCGCATTCGCCGATAAGGCTACTGCAACGGTTCTTGCGGCTCCAGGTGAGTTCGTTGAAAACTTGAAGAAGAACTTCTTGGAGGGTAACAACTTTGCAAAGAAGACTGTTATCGCCATTAAGCGTGCATATTATCGAGACGTTACTCCAGAGATGATGGCTAAGGTTAAGTCTGACTCAATGCTTGATAACGCTACGCAGTATGCTGGTATCATCTCTAACCTGTTCCGTAATCCTTCTGATCCGCTCGTAGGTTATGCCAAGGAGAATATAATCGACTTGGAGTTCAAGACCGATGAGGAGATCAAGGCTGAGGAAGAGGCTGTTGCCAAGGCTGCTAAGGAAGCAGCTGATAAGAAGGCAATTGAGGATAAGAAAAAGGAAGCCAAAGGTAAGGCTAAGGCTCAGGTAAAAAAATAATACGGCCAATTAAGAGAACTGGTTCACAACTAGTTGGCCGCATTAAAAGAGCCTTTGACATCCAATGGCAAAGTGAACACAAATAATTTAACTATCAAAGTATGAAAAAATTAGTGATCACGTTGTTAGGAGCAGCATTCCTTACTATCGGCATGAATATTGCCGATCTTAAGAATGTTCCCCTTCCAACGACAGTGCAGACAGTAGCAGCATCTACTGTACAGCAACCAATGGACCATTTGTTTGGTCAAGTGAATCGTGCTAATCCTGATACAGTGCATGATACCGTTAGGGTAGAAAAGCCTGTACCTTGTAACCATAAACAGTTACCTGCAAAGGTAATTGTTAAACGCACCGTAATTAAGAAGACAGATACGTCGTATGTACCACTTCTGTATATTATGGAACCTGGAGAAAAGGTCGACTCCACTAATCACAACTCTACCATTCGTAAGGGAGAGCTCAATGATTATATTCAAATCGCCTCCAATGTGCATAAGTAAACACAAGAACCCTATGCACTATAATTGGGTAAGTACATATGGTAGATCCCATTAGTCTACGTACTATTCTGGAACATCCCTCGCGAAGGAGCTAGAAGAAAAACTCAATAAATTAAACTTGATCCGAGAATATGTTAACTCTGTCTTGCAGAGCGAGATCACTCAAAAGGTAGGATGAAATGTATCAAACATTGAAACAGTTTGATATAAGTAGGAGAAGCGTTGTATCAGCTCCTATAGATTATACAGCTGGACTTGTGAGAACCGTCTGGAGACAAGCTGGATGAGGCTATATAATCTAAAAACGCATAAGTCCCAAGAAGGGCATAATGAACCGTATCGTAATTATATGTGATAATACTAAGCATATACAAACGTTACACGAGATGAACTATATTGGTCCCCAGTAGGTGAACAGAATTGCATACATGGTATGGTGCATGGTGCTGGAAGAACCGAGGATATCCCAAACAATATAGAAGTATTATTAAGCCGTAGGTAGTGTTTCTAGTGTCCAAAGCTAGTATAAAGGCCGAAAAAATTATCTAAGACGCAATATCGTGAGGATAATACTCACGGGACGTATGGTGAATACGTTGGCATATAGTCCTTGACGTTCGATTCGTCACAACTCCATTGAAGGGGTGCCGGGGATGAGGTGTAAGACGTCTGAGCTCATGGTAGACCGCCAGGCTTTTCTTGTTTATGCGGTATATAAAAGTAAAACAAGCGCAAGGGTTGGGCAGCCCCTTAATCGAAGCTCTACGGGAGTATCGTACGCGGGTGAAGATCGCGGTGAAAATCTATTCCAGTTGTATTATTAGGATGTTAGGCAATCCGAACTTACAGCCAATTTCCATGAAAATTAAATCGTTCATGAGACTATGATCGATGACTCCGTTACAGTCAAAGAAAATTGATGGAGAGCTATCCTAGAATAAGAAATAGCAAAGCAGGTAGAAAGTTGATTCGAGATATGTCCATCCAGGACCATTTGACCTCCACTTTCATCCAAAACGATCTAGACTAATAGTTTATTTGCACCATGATATACAATATTACATAGTCTCTACAGAGTAGTAAGCTGGTATATTATGTATGCGTATGTTGTATGCAAAAGATATAAATTACGAAAACCTAGAAAGTTTAAAAGATAACATGTTTAACAAAAATTGATGTCCCTTCATAGAGTTAATCTTACGTTGTAAGTAAGGGCTTGAGGTGAAGAAATCGAGTGCCAACCGATATGCCAACCATGCTAAAGTATACTGCGCAACAGTATATGTAAACATAAAGGTTCAAAGCAATACAGGAAATTGATGGGCAGCTTATATCTATGTTGTAAAACGACTGTGTATATTATATGTGTATACTGTCTCTATACATGTATATTACGTTATAAGTGGGTGACAAGATGAAATGTATGGGTTGAATTCCCAATATTCGTGCACTATAAATAGGAGGTAGTAATACCGGTACAGAAAAATTGCAAATATCAGCAAAGATACAAAAAGCCGTAAAGTCTGTGATGGGTTTGATCCTGAGACATTCCGATAACCAACCGCTGGGTACATGCCATAAGCCGAGTACCGCAGTAAGGAGCCATTTCGATAAGTTAGGCGCTTTTAAAACTTATTAGCCGAGGAAATCTGCGTTTAATCGACAACCTGTAGGAAGATCTTGTAAGTATAGTAAGGGAAATACGACCGAGATTCTACATATTTTCGTGGGTTATAGAAAATTCTAAGATTCTATGAGTGTTAGTTGCTATGCAAAATTTCACCAACGAAAATTAGAATAGTTAAGTTAGAAAAAACGTGAACAAAATAGCAGAAAACAGTTCAGCATTTGATTATGCAAAGGAAGCATTCAAAGCTTTAGACGATGGGCCTGGATAAACCAGTAAATGCTAATTGCATCATACGTATGCAATTCCTGCTGCAAGCCTATTATCCTATTGTCGTAATAGAGAAAGTGCAGCTAAGTCTAGATAAAGCGTCTACAATAGTAGAACTTCCTTTAGAAAACTAAGTACGCAAAGTAGTAACCGAGTATCTTCGTATCAGCGTTGCTTTATTCAATAAACAACGGCAAAGGTGTAGCCAAAATACACCATATTTTTCAATCATATCGTTAGTTAATCAATAACGATATCAAAAAGGATATGATTATGTCAGAAATTAATGTAAACATCGTGGAAACTACAATTAAATCAAATCGTACCCCACTGAGCATGCTCGGTGCAAAAATGTTTGGTCAGGACGTATTTACTCCTCAGACCCGTTTATTCAACCCAGACCATGACAAGGTTTTGGAGCAGGCTAAGCAGAGCTCCAATGTAAACCTTGTACTCAATCGTTCACCTCGTCGCTTCTCGATCGGCTATATCACGATTGAGTCCATGGCAACAAAACAGAATGCAATCGGTGATGTCGTTTGTCGTCTTAATGAGGGCACCGACAATCAGATTGATATTCCTCTCGGTGAGAACAGCACCAAGTTTGGTGAGACCACTGAAGAGGCTGTCCGGAACGCTCTTAAGGACAAGAACTCTAAGGCCGTGTTCTCAGATCCTAAAGATTTGAGTGTCATCCTTAATGACCTTAACCGTGGAGAGATTGCTCGTCTTGACGCAATGATCGAACAATTGCAGAAGGCTAAAGCACAGTGTGTGTCTGCAATTTCAGCAAATGAGAAGATCGTTGCTGACTATGAGCGTCAAAAGACAGAGTCAAAACCAGCTGATAAGATCGCGTAGAATTCATGGAGGCTGTTTTAACTGAGAAGAGCGTTAAGCTTATTGCAGTAATGCTCTCAGAACCGAAGATTAAGGCAGCCGTTTATGAAAAGTTGGACCATACAGAGAAGTACAAAATCTATACCATTAACGATGATGGTAGTATTACTCTCGGTTCAACTAAGTTCCACTTTTGGAATAAGATAATCGGCTGCGAGCAAACCTTACCATTTGAGAGTTTCGCTCTCAAGGTATGGGATGCACTAGTGAGTCTTTCCACAGGGCTTAACCAAAAAGCCATTATGGAAGGACTATCACAAGAAATTGTGATGAAAGGAGTTAAAGACAAAAACTTTAACTGGGTCGTAGAACGACTGTATGATGTTGCGACAAAAGTATGTCAGAATTCTAGCATTGCTGATGGCGTAGGAGCGGACCCTGCGGGGTCCCGGGTGTCAGGGCCAAGGCTTAACGCTCAGCAAGAGTTTCCTGATAAAATTGTTATCAATATCAACGGACGTAAAGAAGTTTTGCAGGTTAAAGATTGCATCGGTAAACCAATAATTGAGTTGGAGTACGGAATTGTAAACGCTAAACGAATAATGCCATAAACAGAAACATTCCTGAGGGAATGGTGTATGAACTGCGAGCAGAAGAGTACACATTCATGCATGGTATTATCGTTATTGTTTATAACGAAATGCAAAGACGATATTATTAGTTTATATTAAAAGGCATCCTTAAACATTCTCTGCGGAGAATAGGTAATCCGCCCTGCGGGGCAGGATTGCCAATGGATGTCTTTTATTCTTTATTACAGTTATATGTAATATAGGAACTAGGTAAATGGCTGATTCAAGTAAATTGTTTAATTTTAATCAAACTATATGAATAAGAAATCAATTAAATTGAACTCAGCAAACATCATCACAATTCGTAAGAATATTGATATTACTATCAATAAGTATTGGCGAATTATTCGAGCAGAGAACCTCATGTCTAAAAAGGCAATTGCAGCAAAGCAGGGTTCTGGCTTAGATCTCAAGAGCTTGTATAACCAGATTGTACAGCTTAGTGAGAAGCGTATTATGATTAAGGGTATTTTGGTAGCTCTTAATACAGGTACAACTACATTCTCTTACGAGGATTTTAAGAAGACAAATAACTATAGTATTTTCGCAGCATGCGAGGCAAAGGAGGCAATAGCACAACTTAAGATGATCAAGACACTTGATCCATCAACTAAGGCAAAGAAGGGATTGAAGGCTATGCCTAAGCGAGAGATATTCTCATCAGCTAAGATTGCTCAGCTTATCCATGATCAGCAACTACTAGCAAATAAGTTTGACGCTAATCTCGAGAAGTTTAACAATGAGACTTCTATTGAGATTAAAGATACTATTGCAGATAAGTTCGAGATGGATCTGACAGTTTAAATACTATAGGTTCGAGACAAATATAAGGGTCGCCGAAAGGAGTAAGATCGAGGCTTACACGAACCACAATAAGGAATCCCTTGCCTTAAAAATAACATTATTAACACATTAAATTATCAAAATTATGTCAAAGAAGAATAACAAGAAGAACCTAAAGAAGGTTCAGGCTAAGATAGGAACTACACCAGTTAAGGCTGAGGCAGCTAAGAAGGAAGAGTCTAAGGCTGCTATAAAGAATGCAGAAATTGCTGCAGCAAAAGACGATGTTAAGGCAAAGAAGAAGGCTGAAAAGAAAGCTCACGAGGAGGCTAAATATGCTGCCTCTAAAGCTCGCATAGAGGCCCGTAAGGCGCGCAAAAAGAGCATCATGGATAAACTGATAGACTCCAAGAAGGAAAAGGCTTCAGAGCCTGTTAAAATCACTCTGGAGGACCGTTTGAAGAAGCAGGAAGAGCGTCGTAAT
>ULRG01009287.1_pt1 | contig 18784 bp, 14 predicted proteins | sample 1955211 | NCBI WGS metagenome assembly ULRG01 (sample SAMEA4835676, study PRJEB28245) | human gut metagenome | biome: gut microbiome; material: fecal sample | place: Denmark | collected 2008
GTACTTATAAAGAAAGTTAAATTAAAGTGCTGCGGAATTTAGGTTATACAATTGTCGTAAAAGTTAGACTGAACTCGGTATTCGAAATTCTAATTTTGCGGCACAAATCATTCATTCAAAAACCAATTTTATGATTAAAACCTTTTTTCAGTCATGACAGGTGTGGCTATTGCCTTCTCGGCAAATGCCCAGACCGCTGTCACCGACAATCCGCTTCCCGACTGGGCTTTTGGCGGATTTGTCCGCCCCGAAGGCGTAAATCCTATCATTTCGCCCGATGAAGCTTCTGTATTCAACTGCCCGATGAAAGGCGAGGAAGTGAAATGGGAATGTGCCGACACCTTCAATCCGGCAGCCGTAGTAAAAGACTGCAAAATCTACATCCTCTACCGTGCGGAAGATGATCCCAATGCAGGAATCGGAGGACGCACATCGCGTATCGGTCTGGCAGAATCGAGCGACGGTATCACAATTGACAGGCGCAGTGCCACACCTGTGTTCTATCCGGACGAGACAGAAATTTCCAAGACGTACGAATGGAAAGGCGGCTGCGAAGACCCTCGTGTGGTAGCTGCCGATATCGATGGCAAAACCGTCTATGTGATGACATATACATCGTGGAATAACTCTATTCCCCGTCTCTCTGTTGCCACAAGCGAGAATCTTAAAGAGTGGACCAAATATGGTCCGGCTTTCCTTGATGCCTACGAAGGCAAGTACAAGGACCTGAGCTGCAAGTCCGGCTCTGTTGTCACGGAAATCAAAGATGGTCGTCAGGTAGCAGCCAAAGTCAATGGCAAATATCTCATGTACTGGGGTGAGACAGCTGTATATCTGGCTTCCTCCGACGATCTCATCCACTGGACTCCGCTTCCAGAACCAGGACGGCAAGCTCCTTGAGCTCATCAAGCCGCGCAAAGGATATTTCGACAGCAATCTTACAGAATGCGGTCCTCCTGCAATCATCACAGAGAACGGCATCCTCCTCTTCTACAACGGCAAGAATGATGGCGGCAGCAGCGGATGCATGGACTATCCGGGCTCTACCTATGCCGCAGGTCAGGTGCTTTTTGATATTAATGAACCGACGAAAGTTATCGGTCGACTCGACAACGCTTTCTTCCGCCCGATGGAGGCTGCTGAGAAAAGCGGTCAGTACAAGGACGGCACAGTATTCATAGAAGGTCTCGTCTACAAGGATGGCAAGTGGTATCTCTACTACGGATGCGCCGACTCCAAGGTAGGTGTGGCTGTATATGATCCCGCTGTTCGTTCAGGATATGGCGACCCCATTGAAATCGAGACAGCTGACTCTCGTGTACTCAACGCATTCCCCCGCTACGGCAACGGCAAGTCGCGCTGCATTATCAAATCGTACAGCAGCCAGACAGGCGACCATGAGAGTCCCTTCTATCTCAATACCGGCAGCTGGTTGCCCAACAAGAAATGGTGCGACAACCAGAACCAGAATCCTTGGGTGATATTCGAATTTTTCGACTACTATAAATTCGATGGTTTCGGTTTCGACGACGCTTGCACACATGAGGCCAGCATGAACACACCGGAGTACTGGCTCTATGTCAGCGACGACGGCGAGAACTGGGGTGAGCCCGTTCTCCACATGTCAGGCGTCGGCGACCAGAATGTCAAAGAAGAGACATTCGCCCCTGTCGAAGGCCGTTTTGTAAAGGCTGTCTTCACCAAGGCTGACAATGCCGTGCGTATCTATGGCTGCCGCATATACGGAGAATACAGCCGCCCTTTCGTCCGTGAGGGCAGCGACGTGGTGAGTATCGGTAAAACTGTAATGAAATCCTACGATTGCGTCAACGAGCGTGAGTCCGCCTTAAATCTTATCAACGGCGTTTACGAAAAAAGCGGCAGCAAATGGTGCTTCTATGCTGCCGACATCAATAATGACCCTATTAAATTTGTCGTCATCGACCTCGAAGACCTGTATCCCGTAAATAAGTTCACCATCTACGACTGTAAACTGCACGACATCGACAATAACCTCGAACACTACAAAATCAGCATCGCTACCGAACGTCCGGACCTAAAGCTGATAACTCCTTCCGGCGACTCGAATACATGCTGGACAGAAGTGGTGAACGCCATGGATGTCAATCAGGATGAAAAGACACATGAGCATGTGCTTGACACTCCTGTAAATGCGCGGTATGTGAAATTAGAAGTGCCGCGTGTCAATGTTGACGGCGACCGCGGACATGACCTCAACCACGCGACATCACGAGTTTTCGCTTTTGATGTTCACGCTCAGACCACACAGACCGGAATCGGTTCAATCATCGTTCCCACAGTCAACGCCCAGACCGAATACTTCGACCTCCAGGGACGCAAGGTACGCAATCCGCAGTCGGGTCTGTATATACGCCGCCAAGGCGACAAAGTATCGAAAGTGTTAGTATTATAATTATATATACTAATCTTACACATATTGTCATGACACATATTGTCATGAGGATCCCGTTAAGAACTGTTCTTCCCGTCCTGATGCTGGCAGCCGCTCTGGCGGCAGCCGCTCAGGCGAAAGAACCTGTAGACTATGTCAACCCGTATATCGGTAATATCAGTCATCTGCTCGTACCGACATTCCCTACGGTGCAGTTGCCCAACAGTATGCTTCGCGTTTATCCTGAGCGCGGCGACTATACTTCGGAGTATGTGCGTGGGCTGCCGGTGATAGTTACCAACCATCGTGAGCGGTCGGCGTTCAACCTGACGCCGAGCCAGCGGTCTGTGCCGGCGTCTGTAATAGAGTATAACTACGATAACGAGCATATTACGCCCTACAGCTACTCAACGGACCTCGACGACAATACGATGCATGCCGATTATTCGCCGGCGCATCAGGCAGGTGTGTACGGTATAAGTTTCAGCCCGGGAAAGCCTGTGTATATTTCTTTGACAAGCCGGAATGGTCGTATGACGGTAGACGGTGCGGCTGCGTCCGGCTATCAGGACCTCGACGGACGCACACGTGTATATGTCTATGCCGAATGCGACGCTGCACCTGTGAATGCCGGTATCCTCCGCGACGGAATAATCGACTCGGAGCATATAATTATCAAAATTCTTTGACAATCCGTTTCTATACGCTCTTTTAATGGCAGCTAACAGCGCTGCCGCTAATGGCTATGACAGACACATTCCGGAAATAGTCGAAAATCATCCGTCGCAGCTTTGTACGCTATGTCCCCCAAAGGCCATCTTTGTTTTACTCCGGCAAGAAGCCGTACCATTTTAAGTTAGCCGAATGATGTACGTGGTTGCATATTTAATCTTAAATCGGGTATTAGACAGTTGGCTGCTGACATTTATTATATTAATTTGTCCGATGGCTTCAGATATACTGCCGGTATCACACGCTTTTTCTTGCTCCTGATTTCTTTTTAAGAAAACTTTTGGAACGAACTTACAGATTTTTTTGATTTTATTTTGACAAAATAAAATCTCAAAAGAGATATGGGGAAATGCTATATTTAACACGTTGAAGGCCATTTCAGGCCGTACAATCTCTTCACATACCCTGTAATGTAGTCCGTAATAAGTCATCTGACATTCTGGTTATGCCCATTTGGGGCTCTGATTATGCCCGTTTTAGGGCGTGATATTGAGCATTTTAGCCTCTGAAGTGGGCTATATCGAATGATGAAACAGTGCTTATTGCATGACAGGGAAATCGTTCCTAAATGTAGAACATTGAATATCAATGTTTTGCATATGCCTCTCATATTCCGCGAATTTGTGGTCAAGGGAGATTCAGCCCGCAAATACTCGCTTATTTTTCGGGGTAGAGTAGAAAACTCAGACAAAATAATCACAGAATACTGAAAATACGAAAGTGCTCTATATTGTTTTCATTTCAACAGAAGAGAACAATGATTATATGTGACTAAAATCGTAGTCTTTTTATATAGGAACCAATTTCAGCTTAATTTCTCCTGAGCCTGTTGTTGAAAATTATCATATAAATTTGCATTTGTATGTTGAAGGTGCAACATGTTAAACAACCATAAAATTTTGTCTTAAAGCTACAAAATAAACATATATTTATTATTTTTGCAAAAAAATAGTGGGTATGATTTGCTGTTAATTTGACAGCCAAGGCAACGAACTTTATACTTAATGTAAACATTATTTATTGATATAACATTCTAAATGCGGATTCATTCTGATGATATTACGGTATGTTAGGATGTTAAGTTAATGCGACTTCTCAAACAGAAGGAGTGGTAATGCATTATTGCCTTGTGTTGTGCATCCAGCACTGATAGTGTGTGATTTTGAAATAAAATATTCAACATATCAATCAGTCCCGTATCTATATGGAAAAAGATCATAGAACTTATATACACAATATTTCGTACTTTTAATAATTTACCGATATGAAGAAGTTTTTGTTCATTACATTTTTATGTAATATTCCGTTTTTGCTATTTGCGTCATATATACCAATTAAGCTGAGTGGATACAATTCCGATATTGTATTGACTTCCGGTGAAAGCAATAGTGAGATATTTGGCGGTGGGTGGAGCTTATTCTCTGACGAGAAAATATCAAGAGGTGGACTACCACAACAGATTCGAGGATTGTTTTCTGACGTTCCATACATATTTAATGATTTCGATAAGGATTGTGCGTTTTGTTTGTCTTCCGTCAAAGGCGATGCTTCGTCTGAGAAATTCGGATCTGTTCAGACTGTTTATTTTGAGAATTCCCAAAGGGCGAGCAGTCTGTGGATATTGGGTACGGCAACAACCGGCCAAGCAGAACTCTCATTGACTATTAATTATGCAGACGGAACATCGGACGATAAACAGACGTTGACGGTCAACAATTGGCATGCTGAAAGCTGTGAAGGCACTGCTTTCTGGCAATTGGGACGGATTGACGCAGCCGGTAATATTGACAAAGATTATAAATATGCTTTATTTGAGAATGCTATTCAAGTATCTAATACAGAGAAAGCAATATCTTCTGTTACTATCGAACTTTTGAACAATGACGCGTCTGTATGCGTAATGGCAATCACGGCAAGTGACAGACCTGTTCCGGAGAACGCGGCAGACAAAAAGTTGTTCTTCATATCCAATTCTCATTTAGATACACAATGGAACTGGACGGTAAAGGAAACAATAGGAGAGTATATAAAAAATACATTGGAGCAAAACTTCCAACGTTTTGATGATAACGACTCGCCAAACTTTCAATTCAATTTTGAAGGTGCGATAAAATATATGTGGGCAAAAGAATATTATCCGAAAAAATTCGAACAGCTGAGGAATTATATTAAGGCCGGGAAGTGGCATATATCAGGTGGCGCTGTGGATGCAAACGATGTAAATATCGGATCAGGAGAATCTCTGATAAGGAATTTCCTTTATGGGCAGACTTTTTATCGCAATGAGTTTGGAGTAAGAGGAGGACGCGACATAATGTTACCTGATTGTTTCGGCTTTCCTTGGTCGCTTCCTACGGTCGCAGCACATTGCGGTATGAAATACTTTCATAGTCAGAAACTGTCATGGAACTCTGCTTACGCATACAATAAACTCCCGAGATTTGCGAGATGGATAGGAACCGACGGTTCTGAATTACTTTCGGTTTTAAAGTTAAATCCGTATGACGCGCATGAGGAATTCAGAAAAGACATGTCGTATGATACTCAAATGCTTGATGAAGTTTCGGATAATACGGCAACTTATGGAATTCCTGCTACAGTGAAATATGTAGGTCCACGAAGTGATCGCGGCGGCGGATTAGATAAAGAAACGGCAGATTGGCTTTCAAAAAGCGTTGACAGCGACGGTCCTTTAAGTGTATCGCTCGGTTCGACAACTGAAATGCTGGATCAGATATTTCATATGGGATATGACAATATTCCTAAAATAGAGCATGGCCTTCCGATGAGAGCGCATGGAGTGGGAGGCTATACCTCACGGTGCATGTTAAAATATTGGCTGCGTAAAGGTGAGTTACTCGCAGATGCAACTGAGAAAGCTTCTGTCATGGCAAATTGGCTCGGGACATTGCCTTACCAGCAGAAGACTATCAATAACTCATGGATACGCTTGTTGTGGCATCAGTTTCATGATGACATACCGGGAACAAGTATCAATGAGGCATATAAATATTCGGTGAATGATCAGGTGCTTAATCAGCTCGATCTGTCCAGAACACTGAATAACGCGGTCGGTGGAGTAGCTGCAAACCTTAATACAAGTTGGTGTGAGAATATACCATTAGTTGTCTATAATCCCCTTTCACAAGACCGTACCGATATTGTTGAAGCAACAATAAATATTGAGGAGAATATAGAACATCTTAAGATTACAGACTCTGACGGCAGACAGGTACCGGTACAGATTGTAGATAATAATAACGGAGAAATTAAGTTTATCTTTCTTGCTACAGTTCCGTCTCTGGGGTATTCCACATACAATGTGTCACCGACGCAGTCAGATGAGAGTTATGAAAATGAGCTTCATATATCAGAAAACAGGATGGAGAACGGACGTTACAGAATATCAATCGACAGCAATGGCGATGTCTGTTCCATTATAGATAAACAATTAGACAATAAGGAATTGTTGTCTGCGCCCATACGTTTGGCAATGTTATATGATGAATCGCTTTCATGGCCATCTTGGGAAATTCACGGCGATCAATTACAGCAGGCTCCCAGGGAATACGTTGACAATGAAGGCTTAAATATTGAGGTCGCTGAAAAAGGTCCATTACGCGTGAGTCTGAAAATAAGCCGTACCAAGAACGGTTCGACATTCTATCAATATATTCGTCTAACATCAGCAGGAAGTGAGAATAGGATTGACTTTGTTAATGAGGTTGACTGGCAAACACGTGAACGATTGTTGAAGGCAACGTTTCCCCTTACGGCATCAAATGCGTTTGCAACTTATGATTTAAGCATCGGAGCAGATGTGAATGCCAACAGCACTTCATATAGTACGGATACGAATAATACCGATGCTCATTGCGAATTTTTGGGACACCGGTGGGCTGACGTTACAAATGCGGACAATAGCTTTGGTGTGTCTATACTTAACGATTGCAAATATGGTTGGGATAAACAGAAAGATAATGAAATAAGACTTACACTGATACATACGCCCAAAGTCGGCGATGCTTATACCTATCAGGGACGGCAGGACCTCGGACTTAATAAGTTCACGTATTCGTTCTTTTCACATTCGGGCAAGTGGAATGCTGATACACAATGGGAGGCAGACAAACTTAATCAGCCAATGCTGGCATATCAGACAACGACTCACGACGGAGTACTCGGGTCGAAGTTTGCTTTTGTCAAGGTAAATAATAAAAACGTTGCGGTTAAAGCACTCAAGAAAGCAGAACAATCAGATAAAACAATCATAAGATTTTACGAGCTCACCAATCAGGGACAAGATGTAGAAGTTGAATTTGCATCCGACATTTTATCTGCAGAAGAGGTCAATGGAGTAGAGGAATATTTGGGCCCGGCAACATTTTCAAATAACAAACTCTCATTTCATATTGATAGATTTCATCCCAAAACTTTTGCTGTTGAATTAGCAAATCCGTCTGTTTTTTCTGGTACGGTCACAGAAGCCCCTTCATCTGTTTCCGTTGACATGGAATACAATGTCGATGTAATGAGTTCAAACAGCAACAAAACAGATGCAGATGTAAGACTCGCTTTTCCTGCCGAACTTATCAGTGACGATATTGTCGCTGACGGAATATCCTTCAAGATGGGAAGTCGTGATGATGCTCAGAATAATGCTGTGAAGTGTGAAGGACAATCTATCAGTTTGCCGTCAGTACCGAATGGAAATAAATTATATTTACTGGCATCCTCGCTCAATGCGGATGGCAATGAGGCAGAATTCGATGTTGATGGGAAGAAACATATGATCAGAATAGAAAGTTACAGTGGAAGTGTTGGAATATGGAGCAACAGTAGTGACGTAAAGAAAGAATACAGACATGAGAATACGGCTTTCACGGCAACACACATTCACGACACATCAGAAAACAAAGACGGAATATATGAATATCTGTATATGTACAAGTATGTCATAAATATACCCGAAGGAAGTCGAACCATAACGTTGCCAAACAATCCGGATATACTCGTATATGCCATCACAATTTCGGACAATGTGAATGATGATACACATCCGGCCTCGCAGATTGTACAGGTATTGAACCATACGGATACACAAGACCCATATCAGGAAATAGAACATACGGACCCGATAGTCGTACCCTCTTCAATAAAGGCATCGTCATATACAAATAATTCCGAACGACCGGAAATGGCATCAGATGGAGATGAGTACACGAAGTGGTGTGACAACAGCTCTCAGGTCAAATGGATAGAATATAAGTTTGACCGTCCGCAGACTATAACCGGGTGGCGTGTGATGAATGCCGGGATTGAATCGGATGAATGTATCGCATCAGAATATAATCTGCAACGTTATGTAAACAATGGTTGGGTAGATGTTGACTGTGTTTATGATAACACAACTAATACTACGGATATCGTTCTCGAGCATCCGTTTGTTACAAGTGCTGTAAGGCTTATGGTTGTATCAGGTGAGCAGTCTGAGCATGGCGCGGCAAGAATATATGAATTCAGTGTTTACGGACATGAACCTACGGAAGCAGAAGAGCAGCTTACACAGATTATAAGCCGTCGTCCCGCATATGGTTTTGGAAAGCAGACAGCTAAAGTTTATGGATCAAGTGGACGGGTGAATGCCGCAGAAGATCCATATAACATTCTCGATTCAGACCGTAAAACCAAATGGTGCTATAACGGCAGCAGCAACAAACCGTATGTGATAGTTGAATTGTCTGATATTTACAGCGTAGATCGTTTCGACATTTATGATTCGAGAACAATGGAGGATTATGATAATTCTGATGAATATACAATATCTGTAAGTACAGACGGTCATACATTTACTACCGTGGCTGACGAGCACGGCGTAGCATCAGAATCATGTCATACGTCGATATTACAGGAGCCGGTGAATGCTAAATTTGTGAAATTGGAGATGTCTAAAGGTGGAGGCGGGGCCGTTAGAGTTTACGGATTTGACATTTGGGGCGTATTAAATCAAAAGACAGATTCGGATAATCCTAGGACTCCTGTGAGTCTTAACAAAACTATACTCGGTGCATATAATACGAAAAACTTTAAAGAAACAGCTCTCAACCTGACGGATGGAGTAACTGATAATACTGAACTTACATGGAATTTTAATAATTGCGGCGCTTCCAATCCTGTAAACTGGGTTGTTCTTGATCTTGAAAATCGATATGATATAAGAAGATTTATTATTTATGATTCGAAAACTTATGGTACGTCAAACAATATAACTGGTTATCGCATATATGTGTCTGATATTGCTCCTACGGATGAAGAAATGGCAGAGTTTCATAAAACCACAGGAGGCAGTAAGTGGACCGAGGTAATAACATCCACGTCGGACAACCGTAATATAAAGACAATTGATCTGGATGATGCGGTTGCTGCCAGATACGTGAAACTGGAAATACCATACAGGTGTGTTACTGATTCCGCACAGTTGTATGAGTTTGAAGTTTACGGTGAGCTTGTTCCAACCGGTATAGATAAGATTGATGATAACTCAGAGATAAATGTATATCCGAATGTTGTCAATCGTGGTGAGTATATAAATGTTATCGCTCCATCCGGATCAAACTATGTTATATGCAATCTAAATGGAAGTCTTATAGATTACGGTAAAACCGACAAGAGACAAATCTCAACAAACACGATGCAGCGAGGAATATATCTTCTGACAGTTAGGTCTAAAAATAATAGTATATGTAAGAAGATAATTATAAAATAATTACCGGATTTTGTATACTTGTGTTTCATTTAAATAAGGACTGTAGACCAGATATGCGATCTACAGTCCTTATTATTTTGGGGTACGTGCTGTATTAATGTCTTTAGTTAATCGAAAATTCATTCACCTTTTTTCGAAATCCAAAGACCGTGTAGATTACAATATCCACGTGCATAAACATTCTTGCAGTCTGTATAGAAGATTGCTTCAGGTTTGTCTCCTGGATGTAAATGTACACGCTGAACCTTATTTTCTTCAACTAGTTCAATCCATTCAATATAATGTTTTTCTAACATCGGATGTTCTACACTTCCAACCTTAACCCTGTAACCACCATCTACCGGCTCAATGATTGGTACATGTTTTTCTTGCGACGCATCAACAGAATTTTCTGTTAATAGATTCATAGGTTGCCCGCAACATGACAGTGTGCCTGCTGCCATATGCACGATTTCTACAATGTTACCACAAACAGCACAGTGGTAAACTTCATTTAGCTTTGTCATTTGCAATAAGTTTTTAATTAATAAGTTTTCAGTAAGTTTTATTATTCACTTTACAAATAAAGTAAAAATATTTGACATATGTAATCTTTTTAATAAAGATATTTCGTAAAACAATATTTTATAATGTAAATATTGATATTCAGCCGTATTTATAATGTAAACGATAATGTACGATAATCTGAAAATCAAACGGACATATTATATTAGTTATAATTGTGTATTCTCAACTAATTATCGCCATATGGGTTAATTATGTTAAAATTGACACAATAAATTAACTTTGTATTGTTAACAAATTAAGGATTAATATATCTTTGTGCATATGAAAAAAAGAACTATTTGGATAATTGCCATCATAATGGGCTTTTCTTTCTTGGCACTGCTGTATATGCAATTGAATTACATTCAAGAAATGGTAGACATGAAGAAAGAGCAGTTTGATGAGTCCGTCAACAGAGCCCTGTATCAGGCTTCAAGAAATCTGGAGCTTAATGAGACCCTTAGATATCTTGAAAAGGATGTAAATGAGACCGAACGTCGTGCATTTAAACGTGACTCTATCGGTACGCGTTCTCGTTGTCCTGATGGAACGATACAGCAATCACACCAATATTATGTTACGGGAAAAGATGGGACAATATATTCTTCTTTCGAATTGAAGACCATTACCGTAAAACCCTCTCAGATGCCTAAGGGTATGATATTGAACAGCGATAAAAGCACGCTGTCTGAGGCAACAAAATCATTACAGGAAATTGTAAAAAACCGATATATTTATCAGAAAGCATTATTGGATGAAGTAGTATACTCAATTCTGTATTCGGCATCGGACAAGCCTTTGAAAGAACGCATTAATTTCAAATTGCTTGATCAAGACCTGAAGGCCGAACTGATGAATAACGGAATAAATATTCCATATCATTTTACTGTTTCGACACAAGATGGTAGAGAGGTGTACAGATGTCCTGATTTTACGGATGAAGGAGACGAATACACATATTCACAGTTATTGTTCAGAAACGATCCTCAGGCAAAGATGGGAGTTGTGAAAATACATTTCCCTGATATGGACTCATATATCTTTTCTTCTGTAAGATTCATGATTCCGTCGATTGCATTCACAATGGTTCTGATCATAACCTTTATCTTTACGATAGTGATTGTGTTCCGTCAGAAGAGATATACAGAGATAAAGAACGACTTTATCAATAACATGACACATGAACTGAAAACTCCAATAGCCAGCATATCGCTTGCAGCACAGATGCTTAACGATGAGACGGTGACAAAGAGCCCGACTATGATGAAGCATCTTGGTGGTGTCATAAATGACGAATCGAAACGTTTAAGGTTTCTGGTAGAGAAAGTATTGCAGATGTCCATGTTTGATAGGAAGAAAGCTGTATTTAAGAAAAAGAAGCTCAACCTGAATGACATGGTAGAGAACATCACCCATTCATTTACGTTGCGTGTGGAGCACACCGGTGGAAAGATATACACAGATATCAAGGCAGAGCGTCCCACAATATACGTTGATGAAGTGCATTTCCAGAATGTGATAAATAATTTGTTGGACAATGCGGTAAAATACCGCAAACCGGATCAGCCAATAAACATATATATAAAGACATGGAATGATGATGAGCATTTGTATCTTTCAATAAAGGATACCGGATTAGGATTGAAGAAAGAGGATATTAAAAAGATATTTGATAAGTTCTATCGTGTCCACACCGGAAACGTTCACGATGTAAAGGGATTCGGATTAGGACTCGCATATGTCAAGAAGATTGTCATGTTACATAACGGAGACATATCTGTTGACAGTGAATTTGGAAAGGGAACAACATTTACAATTAAATTACCAATTATAAAAAGCTAAAGGATTATGGACGAGAAACTTAAAATTTTATTATGCGAAGATGACGAAAACTTAGGTATGCTTCTTCGTGAGTACCTTCAGGCAAAGGGTTATATGGCTGAGTTATGTCCCGATGGCGAGGTTGGATATAAGGCATTCATGAAAACAAAATTTGATATCTGTGTCCTTGATGTTATGATGCCTAAAAAGGACGGCTTCACTCTTGCACAAGAGATACGTCAGGCCAATTCTGAAATTCCTATCATTTTCCTTACAGCCAAGACATTGAAGGAAGATATTCTGGAAGGATTTAAGATAGGTGCGGATGACTATATCACAAAACCATTCTCAATGGAAGAGCTTGTTTTCAGAATAGAGGCTATCCTAAGACGTGTACGTGGCAAGAAAAATAAAGAGAGCACGATTTATCATATTGGACAGTTCACGTTTGATACACAGAAACAGTTGCTTACAATTGGAGAAAAACAGACAAAATTGACAACTAAGGAGAACGAGTTGTTAGCTCTGTTATGCAGTCATGCAAATGAAATTCTTCAACGTGATTTTGCACTGAAAACTATATGGATAGATGATAACTATTTCAATGCACGTTCAATGGATGTATATATAACAAAATTACGCAAGCATTTGAAAGACGATGATCAGATTGAGATCATTAATATCCACGGAAAAGGCTATAAGTTGATAACACCTGAGGAATAATTAAATACATATACCAAATTGAATAGAATAAAGTTAGGGCTGACCAAATAAGGTTAGTCCTAATTTGTTATGTATTATTCTAAAATTAAACTTGACATTATATATGATTGCTTTGTAGGAATAAATGGGGGCAACAGAAAATCAGTGGGAATTTTTATAGATATGGAAAACAAATCCCCCATTAATTTTCTACTGCCTCCAAATAATCCCTACTTAATTTTGTAAAGTCGGATTATAAATATGAAAAGGGTGTGCATTTTTGCACACCCTTTTCATCATCTAATACGTATTGTAGTGCGGAAGATGAGGGATTCAAACCCCCGATACCAAGAAAATGGTATACCGGATTTCGAGTCCAGCGCATTCGGTCACTCTGCCAATCTTCCTTTTTGCGTATGCAAAGTTAATAATAATATTTAGAATGTGCAAAATAATCTATATGATTTATTATGATTGTTACAGGCAATTATAAGAATGTTGTTGCGCTTATGGATTTGGTATATATAAATAAAACCCTTGGTGAAATTTACCAAGGGTTTTTATCTCTAATATAAATCGATATTTCTTTCTATCCAAGATATTTCATCAATATCTTTGCATTACCACTATCACGCAGTTTGGCTATGCTCTTTTCTCTTATCTGACGTACACGTTCACGTGTAAGTCCTAATTGATCACCTATTTCTTCGAGACCTTTTTCATGACATCCAATGCCGAAACATTCACGTATAATCGTTATCTCTCTGTCTTTTAACACTTTATTGAGTACAGAGTTCAGTTCCAATGCCATAGACTCATGGTCAACCTGTCGGTCTGTTCGGCTGTCGTCACCACTTGCCATTACGTCCAGCATACAGTTGTCTTCTCCATCCTGGAATGGTGCATCAATACTTACATGATGACCGTCGGCCATAAGGCTTTGTCCTATTTTTTCTTCGTCTATGTTGGTTGCATCTGAGAGTTCTGATACAGATGGATGTCTTTGGTTTTCTTGCTCAAACTTATTAATTTCATGATTTATTTTATTGAGCGATCCAACCTGATTAAGCGGTAATCTTACGATTCTACTTTGTTCTGCAATAGCTTGTAGGATACTTTGGCGTATCCACCACACTGCATATGAAATAAATTTGAATCCTCTTGTCTCGTCAAATTTTTGAGCGGCTTTAATTAGTCCGATGTTTCCTTCATCAATAAGGTCCGTCAGTGTCAGTCCCTGATGCTGATATTGTTTGGCAACGGAAACGACAAATCGTAGATTTGCAGTGACAAGTTTGTCTTTTGCTCTTTCTCCTTCCGGGCCTCCTTTCTTAATCTTTTGTGCGAGCTCAATTTCTTCATCGATAGAGATTAGAGGTGCGCGTCCGATTTCAACAAGGTATTTATCCAATGTCTCACTCGAACGATTTGTAATACTTTTCTGTATTTTTAATTGTCTCATCTTGAATACATTAATTCTAACTGCTTGATATTCAGTTTTTTATCAAAAAAAGGCTATCTAAACCTTGCAAAATTACAAAAAATAATTCAGATTAAGTAATAATTTATGCGATTTGAGTAGTTAAATAAGGTTAATACATGAATTTAAAACATGTCATAATATCCAATCACTCTGCTGTCAAATTCATGTTTGCAGTGTGATTGGATGTTTCTGGATTTATCTATTCTTCTCTGAGTTTTATTTCGCAGTTGTCCAATGATTCGATAATGGCAAGAGATTCCACGTGAATACCTTTATTTCTGAGGTATCTGCCACCATCTTGAAAGGCCTTTTCGATTATGAATCCCATTCCAACGAGCTCTGCGCCGGATTGCTCAATAAGTTCAATAATTCCCTTTGCGGCATTGCCATATGCAAGGAAATCATCTATGAAAAGTACTTTGTCGTTTGGGGTAAGGTAGTCGCGGCTTATGATGACATTATATTGTCTTTGTTTTGTAAATGAAGATACCGTTGTAGAAAGCATGTTTTCCATTGTGTTGGGTTTCTTCTTTTTGGCAAATACAACCGGAAGATTGAGCAAGAATCCCATCATAATGGCCGGCGCAATACCAGAAGCCTCAATTGTAAGTATTTTGTTTACATTGCTTGACGCAAAACGTCTGATAAACTCAACGGCGATATCTTTCATCAAGTTTGGATCCATCTGGTGGTTTATGAACTTGTCCACTTTTAATATACCTCCAGGATAGCATTTGCCGTCTTTTAGAATACGTTCTTTTAAGATTTTCATTATGATTAACTGTTATTTATCGTTATAGCACCAGGATAAAAAATTATTTATACATGATATTGGAAGCCTGAACCATCTGTATTTTGCTACGGGCTTTCCACCAAAGCTCAGTATGAATTCTCTGAACGGATTGTTTCGGAAAGGAAGGCCGGCATCGAGGAAATAAATATGGTCATAGCCATTATTATATGCATACTTTATTGCAGCCCAAACGGTTATGCAGCTTGGTGAAAGATGAATATAGGTCTTGCGCTTCGATGCAAGATACCACATATATGCATTATTTCCGGAATATATACATACACATCCTCCGATTATCTTATTCTTGTATATTGAAACAAAGGTCTTGCTGTTGCCGCTGGCATTCATGAGACTGAACATCTTTTTCTGAGGAATGGAGCGTCTTGTCTTGAATCTGAAATAATTGCGCAGCAGCTTATACAATACCGTAAGTTCCTCTTCGTTTTTTATCTCTCTTGTATATACACCATGTTTTCTTGCCGTTTCTATTTTAGCCATGGTCTTATCGCTTATCCTTTTCTCAGGTGACAGGCTGTGTAGAGAGTTATGTATTTCTTGCCATGGTATTGGAAAATATCCGTTTTTACGGAAATGCCTGTATGCGAACATCTTGTTGCTCATGTCGCTGAACTCTATATATAGGCATAGCTTATGATTGAACTTTTGTGTTACGGCTTTAAGCATCATGCCGAAAATTCGTTCACGATCTGTACCAGGGGCATATTCGCCTTCTCCGTAAACCCTTCCATGTGTGTACATGTATGGAGGAAAAAGTTTTCCATGCCGGCATATCATAGCCAACAGATGTGCAAGGATATTTCCGTTTTTATCTTCAGCAACAGCCATAAGCGGAGTGTAACCGGATGTTTTCTCCGCTATAAGAAAAAAATCAATGCTGTGGAAAAAGTTATTGCACACCATTTCCGGCAGTTCTTCGCTTTTCTGTATAAGCCGTATGCTTATCTTGTTCATATGGCAAAAATAGTAAATCTTTTCTAAAAAGCATAATTTTAGAATCTATTATTAGGCAAGAATGATTAATTTTGCTTTTAAATAATAAAAGTGTATAAAATCCGAGTATGAAAATATCACTGATTGGTGCAGGTAATCTTGCGACCCATTTGGGGCAGGCTTTGGCAAATGCCGGCAACAGAATAGAACAAGTATATAGCCGTACGATGGAGTCTGCCACACGTCTTGCCACATTGTTGGGGTGTGATGCACAGAACGATATCAGTAAAATAAACTCCGACTCAGATCTTTATGTATTGTCTGTCAGCGACGCTGCATTGCCCGAACTTGTTCGGCATGTGTGTAAAGGCCGTGATAACGGCATATTCATACATACAGCCGGAAGCATACCTGTAGATATCTTCCGCGGACATGCAAAAAGGTATGGTGTTATTTATCCTATGCAGACATTTTCAAAGGATAGACAACTGGATTTCAGTAAGATACCGTGTTTTATTGAAGCTTCTGATGAAGATACGCTTAAGGTTCTCAAATCATTATGCCATCAGATAAGTAATAATGTTGTCGTGATGTCAAGTGAGGACCGAAAGTATCTGCATCTGGCAGCGGTATTTGCATCGAATTTTGTTAATCACTGTTATGATATTGCGGCACATATTCTGCAGAATCATGATATTCCTTTCGAGTATATGTATCCGCTGATTGAAGAAGTCGCGTTGAAAGTTCGAAGCATGTCGCCTTATGATGCACAGACAGGGCCTGCCGTGCGCAATGACAGGAACGTGATAGACAAACAGCTTTCATTGCTTCGCGATGAACCGGATTTCATGGATGTTTATGATATAATGTCAAAAGGTATATACAAAATCAGAAAGAAATAATGATAGATTACGATCTTAACAAAATAAAGATAATCATTTTCGACGTTGACGGCGTGCTTTCTGCCGAGACTGTTGTGCTGGCTAATGACGGTGAACCGTTGCGCACGGTGAATATAAAAGACGGCTATGCCATACAGTTGGCTTGCAAAGTAGGACTGAGAGTGGTTATAATGACCGGCGGACGTGCGACGGCTATAAGGCTAAGATACGAACGTCTTGGAGTGAAAGACATATTCATGGGGTGTGCCGTGAAGATAGAGGATTATGAGAAATTTAAGAGTGAGAATGGTTTTACAGACGATGAAGTGATATATGTAGGTGATGATATCCCCGATTATGAGGTCATGAGCAGAGTAGGGTGCCCATGTTGTCCTTCAGACGCTTGCCCAGACATAAAGTCGGTGAGCAAGTATATAAGTGACAGAGCCGGTGGTTACGGTTGTGCACGAGACATTATCGAGCAGGTGCTCCGTGCCCAAGGCAAATGGTTGGCCAACGATAAGGCTTTCGGCTGGTGATTTTATAATGACCTGTGAGATGTATCAGAACAAATGACGGAAAGATAAGAAATAGAGACATGAATAAATATAAAGTTATATTATCGAGTAATTCACCACGCCGCAAAGAGCTTTTTGCCGGTTTAGGAATAGATTTCGAGGTGAGGGTTATCAACGGAATAGCAGAGTCTTATCCAGACGGACTGACTCAAAAAGAGGTACCATTATATATTGCAAAAGAGAAAGCGGCAGCGTATGAAATTGCAGACGACGAACTTGTGATAACGGCTGATACAGTTGTTATTGTTGATAATGAGATTCTCGGCAAACCTGCCAGCGAGGACGAAGCGCGACAAATGTTGCGTAAGTTAAGCGGGCGAAGCCACGAAGTTACCACTGGCGTGTGTCTTACCACCTGCGGACAGCAACGCAGTTTCGCTGTTACTACGGAGGTGACATTCAAGCAACTTAGCGAGGAGGAAATTGACTATTATGTGGAGAACTATCATCCATTGGATAAGGCCGGTGCGTATGGCATACAGGAATGGATTGGCTATATAGGCGTTACATCGCTGCATGGCAGTTATTTTAATGTCATGGGGCTGCCTGTGCAACGCATTTATGATGAACTTAGAAATACGTTTGGATTTGAGCTGAAATAATCACAGGAGGGCGCTGTGCAATCTTCCGTTTATTTCTTATACCTCATATTGGTATTTTTAAAGAAAACTTGGATGACGACATATTTTCTTGACTTTATTTTATCAATACAAAATTTCATAAGAGGAATGGAGGAATGTTGGATTTATTGCCGCAAAGTCCACTACAGGCCGTATTGCTAAGTTATATATCTAGGTATGTGATCCGGAATAACTTATCTGACATATTTACTTCGCGAGTTCAGTATAATGAAACACATATAAAATTTTATTGGTGTCCGTCAAAACTTTTATTACGAAGAAAAATGGGCTGATAGTTCTCATGAAATACGGTCTTTTTATCTTTGATATTGCGAATACAAAAATAATAACCATGAGTAAATGGTAGTTATTTTACCGGATATACAGAGTCTATAGTCAAATTCTGAAGTTGCTTGTATGGATAAAATTCTTTTTTCTAATTATTATGAAAAAGCTATATTAACGTGAGTTCGATATAAGCAAATAAATATTTCACTG
>ULRG01022719.1_pt1 | contig 18749 bp, 26 predicted proteins | sample 1955211 | NCBI WGS metagenome assembly ULRG01 (sample SAMEA4835676, study PRJEB28245) | human gut metagenome | biome: gut microbiome; material: fecal sample | place: Denmark | collected 2008
TTCTCAGGAAGTTTAGTCTCCAGGATTCCCGGGGCGGTTCAAAACCCTGGGGAACGTTTATTCTTGCTTCTACTTTCGAAGATGACAAAACAGCGGCAGAAACCCACTATGATGCTGTCTGGTTGAGGGATAGTTTATGGGGCTATATGGCATTAGTATCAGATCAGGGAAATAGTGTAGCCGCAAAAAAGGTTCTGCTCACCCTGTGGGATTATATGTCTACGCCCGACCAGATTAAGCGGATGCAGGACGTCATTAGCAACCCAAAACGACTGGATGGAATTCCCGTGCAAATGAATGCTGTGCATATCCGATTTGACAGCAACTCCCCCGTGATGGCAGATGTGCAGGAAGAAGGCAAGCCGCAGCTGTGGAACCATAAACAAAATGATGCTTTAGGTCTTTACCTTGATCTCCTTATACAAGCAATCAACACTGGTACTATTAACGCTGAAGATTGGCAAAAAGGTGACCGATTAAAGTCGGTTGCGCTGCTGATTGCTTATCTGGATAAAGCCAATTTCTATGTTATGGAAGATTCCTGAGCATGGGAAGAAGATGCCCGATTAAACACATCTTCCGTTGCACTGGTGACCTCTGGACTGGAACGTTTGTCAAACCTACTCTCGAAGAAAGACTCTGTTTTTGTCTCTGATTTACTACGCGAAGCTAAAGTCAATGAACTGGATGAAACTCTTTCAACAACGAGGTTGAACCACCTCATAGATAAAGGTTATGAAAGAATAACGTTACAGCTTGATTTAGGGGGAGAATCCCCAGGTTATCTGGAAAAAGATAAACATTACAGAGAAGCCGATGCGGCTTTACTTAATGTTATTTATCCTACAAATCTTTCAAAGATAAACACCAGAAGAAAAGAGTAAGTTCTAAAAATAGTTAAAAAACTAGCAGGTCCGTATGGTATAAAAAGATACGAGAAGGATAATTATCAGTCGGCAAATTTTTGGTTCAATGATATTAAAACCGATACCGATCAAAATTCGCATGCAAAAAGAGAAAAGAGCTTCATTCCATCAACAGAAGCAGAATGGTTTTTTGACTCATGGTATGCAAAATCAGCAGCAATTGTTTATAAAGAATCAAGAAAAGAAGAGTATTTGAATGACTCAGTACAATTTATGAATAGATCATTGGCCCAAATAACAGGCGAGAATATGATTGGTGCAAATGGCAGGAGCGTACCAGAAATGGCACTTCCCGAAAGCTATAACTATATCCACAAGTCGGGAACTTTGCATGAAGCGCCAAGCCCTATCATTCCGCTAAATTGGTCGAAAGCTTCAATGACTCTCATGTTGAAAGAGATGTCCAACCTTATCAATGATGAGGGAATTAAATAGTTTTCATAATGAGTTACAGCACAACGTTGGGTATTGACTGAGCAAGATGAACGACAAGGACAACGACATCAGCCTTATGAGGAGCAAGAAAATGAAAGCAAATTCGAAAACGATCAGAAGGATGAAAGTTAATGTTCGGTCTGAGGAAAGTAAATCGAAACACTCATACGTTTGAAACCACTTTTCAAAATTGGAAAGAAAATGGCGAAGATGTTGCATTATTAATGCCCGAATTTAGTGCTAAATGGCTACCGATAGCAGAAGAGAGTGGCAGCTGGTCTGGATGGGTATTGCTTGGAGAAATATTTCCCTTAATTTCATCTGAGCTCGCTGGGATGGCTTTAATGCCAGAAACGGAAAGGTTAATAGGGGAATGCCTCAGTTTATCCAGTTCCCCGTTAAATCTAAAGCATCCTGAACTAAAATATAATCGTTTGCGCGTAGGTAAAGTATTTGATGGAGTATTGAGCCCTGCTCAACCACTAATAAGAATATGGACAGGGGAATTGAATCTTTGGTTAGATAAAGTCACAGTCTGCCAATACGGAAACGCTCCAGCGTTAGACAAAAAATCGTTATATTGCTCCATTCATTTTGTAATTGGATTTAGTAAAACATGTTACAGAAGTCTTGTTGATATTGAAGTTGGTGATGTTTTATTAATCTCAAATAATTTGGCTTATGCGGTTATTTATAATACAAAAATTTGTGATTTAATTTATCCAGAGGAGTTAAAAATGGCTGATCATTTTGAGTACGAGGAAGATTTTGAAACAGATGATTTTGATATCAAAAAAAACGAGAGTGAGATTTATGATGAAAATGACGATCAGATGATTAATAGTTTTGAAGACTTGCCTGTAAAAATTGAGTTTGTTCTTGGTAAGAAAATAATGAATCTATATGAAATAGACGAACTCTGTGCAAAAAGAATAATATCTCTGCTTTCTGAATCTGAGAAAAATATAGAAATACGTGTAAATGGCGCGCTAACTGGCTATGGCGAACTTGTTGAAGTGGATGATAAATTGGGCGTAGAGATTCATTCTTGGTTATCAGGGCATAATAATGTCAAATAGCATTTCGCTGATAGCTATACTATCATTATTTACACTATTGCCGTTTATAATAGCATCCGGGACATATTTTATTAAATTCTCGATTGTTTTTGTTATTGTCCGAAACGCGCTGGGGCTTCAGCAAGTGCCATCAAATATGACACTTAATGGGGTTGCTTTGCTATTGTCAATGTTTGTAATGATGCCGGTTGGGAAGGAAATATATTATAACAGTCAGAATGAGAATCTTTCATTCAATAATGTAGCGTCGGTTGTTAATTTTGTTGAGACAGGCATGAGTGGTTATAAATCATATTTGATAAAATATTCCGAACCGGAGTTGGTTAACTTTTTTGAAAAGATTCAGAAGGTGAATAGCTCTGAAGACAATGAAGAGATATTCGATGATGATAATATTTCAATTTTCTCGTTACTCCCGGCATATGCGTTGAGTGAGATAAAAAGTGCATTTATTATAGGTTTTTATATCTATTTACCCTTTGTTGTAGTGGATCTGGTTATATCCAGCGTTCTGTTAACGTTAGGTATGATGATGATGAGTCCGGTAACCATATCTACACCGATAAAATTAATTTTGTTTGTCGCGATGGACGGTTGGACAATGTTATCAAAAGGACTCATTTTACAATATTTTGACCTATCCATTAATCCCTGAGGAAAAAATATGGACGATATTGTTTTTGCAGGGAATAGGGCGCTGTATCTGATTTTAGTTATGTCTGCAGGACCTATCGCAGTTGCGACATTTGTTGGTTTATTAGTAGGGCTTTTTCAAACGGTAACACAGTTGCAAGAACAGACGTTGCCATTTGGCGTGAAATTATTATGCGTAAGTATTTGCTTTTTTTTAATGAGCGGATGGTATGGCGAAAAATTATATTCTTTTGGTATTGAAATGCTGAATTTAGCATTCGCGAGAGGATAGCATGGGTGAGGCGATACTCTATCAGTTGCATAGTCTGCTGGCTGCTACAGCGCTCTGTTTTTGCCGATTGGCACCCACTTTCTATTTGTTACCATTTTTCGCCAGTGGGAATATACCAACAGTAGTCTGTCATCCAATAATAATAGTGGTATCATGTGCATTAGTTCAGCATTACCACTATGAATTATTGAACTTAAATGAAATCGATATTGCTTTGTTCGCTGCCAGAGAAATTATCATAGGGCTGTTTATTGCATGCTTATTAGCATCCCCGTTTTGGATTTTCCTTGCTATAGGTAGCTTTATCGATAACCAACGCGGTGCAACATTAAGTAGTACTTTGGATCCGGCTACAGGTGTCGATACCTCGGAATTAGCAAGATTATTTAACCTTTTCTCTGCTGCGGTTTATCTTACTAAAGGTGGAATGAACTTTATTCTGGAAACTCTTTGGCAAAGTTATAATTTATGGCCTTCAGGCAATTTTAATTTTCCTAAATTAGAGCCTTTATTCTCATATATTAATAACATAATGACTCATACTATCGTTTACGCAAGCCCCGTGATTGCCGTTATGCTGGGCGGTGAGGCTGTCCTGGGATTGCTGGCACGTTATGCTTCACAACTAAATGCTTTTGCCATTTCACTGACTGTCAAAAGTGCGCTGGCATTTTTAATATTAATTATTTATTTTGGCCCAATACTGGCTGAACGAGTAATGCCGTTATCCTTTTTCCCAGAACAATTGCAACTATACATTGAGAAATAGAGTGTTTCATGGCCAATAAAACTGAAAAGCCAACACAAAAGAAACTCCAGGATGCTTCTAAAAAAGGGCAAATTCTAAAAAGTAGAGACTTAACCATCTCTGTAATAATGCTTGTGGGTACTTTATATCTCGGATATGTTTTTGATGTGCATCACATTATGTCGATTCTTGAATACATCCTTGATCATAACGCTAAACCAGATATTTGGGACTATTTTAAAGCTATGGGGGTTGGTTGGTTGAAAACGAACATTCCTTTTTTGCTGGTTTGCATGTTCACAACAATACTTGTCTCCTGGTTTCAAAGTAAAAAGCAATTAGCAACTGAAGCTGTTAAATTTAAGCTTGATTCATTGAATCCAGTAAATGGCTTAAAGCGTATATTTGGCTTAAAAACCGTAAAAGAATCTGTTAAAGCAATTCTTTATATTATTTTTTTTGCATTGGCGATCAAAGTATTTTGGAGTAATCATAAATCACTGCTTTTTAAAACTCTTGATGGAGATATCATATCTTTATTATCAGATTGGGGAGAGATGCTATTCCTTCTCATACTGTATTGTCCCGGCAGTATGATAATTGTCTTAATTTTTGATTTTATCGCTGAATATTTTTTATTTATGAAAGATATGAAAATGGATAAACAAGAAGTTAAAAGAGAATACAAGGAGCAAGAAGGAAATCCAGAAATTAAGTCTAAACGCAGAGAGCGCATCAGGAAATTCTTTCTGAGCAATTGAAGTCTGATGTCAGTAATAGTCGTTTGATGATTGCCAACCCTACTCACATTGCAATAGGGATATACTTTAAGCCACATCTTTCACCTATTCCATTGATTTCTGTAAGAGAAACTAATGAGGTAGCCTTAGCCGTAAGGAAATATGCAAAGGAAATCGGAATACCAATTATCACAGATAAAAAATTAGCACGAAAAATTTATGCTACCCATCGTCGCTACGATTATGTTAGCTTCGAAAATATAGATGAAATATTACGTCTTCTGCTGTGGCTTGAAGATGTGGAGAATGCTGGACAACCTGTTCCAGATGAACAGCTCTCTTCAGAAGATAAATTCATTGAAGGTGAAGAGAAAGAAATCGAGAATAAAGACGATAATTTAAAAAATTAAACATCTGTCGTAGTCAGAAATTTATAAGAATCTACACGCAAAAACCTTGTAGATTCATTATTTAATGAGTTAAATGATCTTGTGAAATGACAAGCAATTGATACATACTCATCTCTTTATAAGCTGGAACTGTAGTAACCTGTGCAAATTCGCGATATAGCTTTTGCTCCAGTTCTGCTGTAGATATATATTCCGGGTGTTCGCTAAAGAACTGTCTTGCATCTACTATCGCTTGGGATTCGCCACTTCTTTTATTTTGATTCTCCTTTAATGAATTTTCTCTGGTGCATGCAGAGAGCAACGATATCAGCGCGATGGTTATTATGATTTTACTATTATATCCTACTAATGACATATCAACTTTCTCTTACGCAAGATTGGAGTTTAAAATAATGTTTATCCCATTCACAGAGTGCTATAAACAACTCAACAGTACCTTTTATGTTAAGTTTATTTAGGGCTCTTATTTTGTGATATGATACTGTTTTATAATCAATTCCTTTAATAATGGCTACTTGTTTTAACGAGTAAGAAACACATAACCGCAGGATATTTATATCATCATGGGTAAGTGCTTCTTGTGTGGAATACACATTTTGTGTATGAAGATTCGAAATCAGGAAATGCGTTAAATCAGATAATCTAATATTCTTATTGATCCTGATGAAATTGTTGCTTAAAAGGATGTTTACAGGTTCTGTATTTGGTTTGAGATTTCGATGTTGATGCTCATCAATAACAACGAATGAATGCCCAAGATCAACCAACGCAACTAAATCGCTGTAATATTCTTTTTGGGATGCTAATAATGCATTAGTGACTACAGTGAAGTAGACATCACTGGAAAAGACTTGCATATGCCAACCTGTACTCTAAAATCATTTAGGGTAAATATTACGTGTAAAAGTTAAAATAAGAGTAATTGTTATATTTGCTTAACATTGGGGGAATAGGGTTTATACCTTAAATTGTAAATAAAGTTATGCATAGAGGCATTTAAAATAGTCCTCGAAATTATAATTTTTTATTCTGTGTCATCATATTTTGGTCATGAAATTTCCGTCTTGTTACACTACTCTAAACTAGAGCTTATGGAATTAGCGGGTGGTATTCATGGAAAATAATGATAAATTCTTATCACAAGACTTATTGGAATCTTATGCCATTCGTTTGTTGAGCGGACCATTGAATGGATGCGAGTATGAAATACTTAATGGGCGTCTACTTGTTATCATTGGTAATGATGTTTCGTTAGGAAGAAGTGATGCTTTTTCTGAGTTACCAGAAAACACAATAGTCGTTCCTTATGGCGAGCTTACAGGTAGTTTTGAGATAATAATTACTACCGACCCTGATCTGGTAGTAACATTCAGAGAATTAACAGCACAAGAACCTGAAGATAGAACGTTAACATTGAATCAGCAAATAGAAGTTTTAGGTCTCAAATTTGCTGTAAAAGAAAAAAATGAAGTTTGGCAGTATTCATTGCCAGGCATTATTGAAAATAACATTATTTCTACAAAACAACATTTCTTTAGCAGTAAGCTGTTTAAGTATGTAATGCTTTTTTTCTTTTTGCTATCATTTTCATTGCTTTTTATATTGTTAATGCCAGTAATGATCCGCAGCTGAGACATATCGATAAAATTCTTGTAAACAAAAACAGGAATTATGAAATTTTATATGGTAGAGATCATGTTATCTATATTAATACCAATATTTTGGATGAAGCAGTCTGGGTCAAACAAGCACTGGAAAAAAATCAACCAGGAAAGCCAGTACGGGTGATAAATCCTGATGATGAATCGATACGAATTTTTCATGGCTTGCTGATAATTTCCCTGATTTACAATATTTTAAACTTCAACTATTAGATGCCAGTAATCTAAGATTGACAGTGAGTAAGCAACGGAACGCTATCACACAGCAACTAATCGATAATCTTATTAAAGGATTACTGCAAACTATGCCATATGCCAGCAATATAAGTATTGCGGTATTAGATGATAATGTATTGGAAAGTCAGGCTATTGAAACGTTGTCAGCGATAGGTCTTTCTTATGAAAAATATAAAACAGCTAACAATGTGTATTTCAATATCATTGGTACGTTAAGTGACAGTGAATTAACTAAAATTAATAACTATGTTGACGAATATTATAAACAATGGGGTAAACAATATGTAAGATTTAATGTGAATTTGAAAAATCAGGACACAAATAATAGTTCATTTAGCTACGGAGATAACCGATTCGAGAAGTCTCAAGGTAGCAACTGGACATTTCAGGAATAATTGAGGAGGACTTATGGCAGATTGGAATGGTTATATTATGGATATCAGCAATCAATTTGATCAGGGCGTTGATGATCTGAACCAGCAAGTTGAAAAAGCGTTGGAGGATTTAGCCAACCAATCCCTCCGACACGAAATTTCTTGCCGAATATCAAAGTGCATTAGCTGAGTATACATTATATCGAAATGCGCAATCTAACGTTGTAAAAGCGTATAAAGATCTTGATTCAGCAATCATACAAAACTTCCGCTAAACTGGATAAGGATTTTATTATGTCAGTAAGCAATATGCCACCTATTGATAGAGCTGAGTAATCAACTGCTCATGAAATACAGCAAGCGAAAGTGATTGATTTAAATGACCGGGTTCTCAATCTTGACAACCCGGATGATAAAATGATCTCCGCTTTTGCCAACTATGCTGTACAAACTGAAAATTGGCAGCAAAATGCGTTACAAGCATTAAGGTCTGATAAAGAGGGGTTAACTCCTGAAAAATTATTAGTCTTGCAGGATCATGTGCTTAATTATAATGTCGAGGTTTCATTGGTGGAACATTAGCAAGAAAGATTGTCGCTGCAGTTGGGACGTTGACCCGCTCATGAAATATATATCATTATTATTGTTTATCCTGCTGTTGTGCGGCTGCAAGCAGCAGGAATTATTGAACCATCTTGATCAACAGCAAGCTAATGATGTCCTTGCTGTTTTACAAAGACATAATATTAATGCTGAAAAGAAGGATCAAGGCAAAACAGGATTTTCAATATTTGTCGAACCAACGGATTTTGCTTCTGCGGTGGATTGGCTAAAAATCTACAATCTACCGGGTAAGCCTGATATTCAAATATCGCAGATGTTCCCTGCAGATGCACTCGTTTCATCTCCACGAGCGGAAAAAGCAAGGCTATATTCTGCTATTGAGCAGCGGTTAGAGCAATCTCTCAAAATTATGGATGGCATTATTTCTTCGAGAGTACATGTTAGTTACGATGTTGATAATGGCGATAGTGGTAAAACTGCTTTACCAATTCATATTTCTGTACTTGCAGTATATGAAAAAGATATCAACCCAGAAATAAAAATAAATGATATCAAGAGATTTATTGTTAATAGTTTTGCAAGCGTACAATATGAAAATATTTCTGTTGTATTGTCAAAACGAAGAGACATTATTGAGCAAGCACCAACATATGAAATTAGCGAACCTGTTTTTGCTTATGATAAGGCTATGCCGGTTTCTATCTTACTTGCATTAATATCCGTAGCGACTTGCTGGCTGTTATGGAAGTATAGGGCCATTCTAACTAATTTAGTCAGGTTGAAAATTAAGTAGACATATGAGAGCGTTATGAATCTTGCCCTAAGAAAGATTATATATGATCCAATTAGTTATATTCATCCTCAACGAGTAAGCTTGAATAATACACCTATTAACAATCCGGTGCTTAGATCTATTACCAATGAAATGATTCTTCTGCAGTACAATCTTTCAGTTGAACATTTTAATCTGAATAGTTCACTTGTTTACTGCATAAACAATTGGAATTTATTTCCATTGATCTGTTTATTCAGTGGTTGTCACTTTTATCGAGAAAGGTTTGCAGAACGCGGATTTTTTTATAAGGTTCCTGCTGTGCTAAGGGATTATTTATCAGCTATACCGGTGGAAATAAATGAAAAGGCACGATACAAACCCGGCATCGCTAACTATCACAATATCATCACATGTGGTTTTTCAACGTTGTTACCCTATATAAGGCAACAACCATTGGCAATGCAGCAACGATTTAATTTATTATTTCCTGATTTTGTTGACCACATACAATTGCCGTTACCACTTGCATCAACTCTTTTAGAGAGAATTACATTTTATGCGAAAAAAATAGAGATGAGCTTGATAAAATCTCCTGCAAATGGTGTTGTGATTAAAAGAAAAATTTCTGATGGATTGAAAGAAATAGTTTCTCTTAAAGAAAATATCCTTATTGAAACCACCGCAAAAATTCAGAGCATTGAGGTAAAGAGAGAAGAAAAATTTATTCAAGGTTATTATGATGGCTATACAAAAGGCATTATTGATGTGATGGATAATTTTATACCCTTGATAAGCTTGTTGAGCTCAGAACTAGAAAAAAAAGAATAAACATGATAAACGATCTGAAGAGTATATTGTTAAAATCCTCAGAGGAAGTTGATGTTTTTATCAAAATTTTTGAAAGTTGGAGAAAAAAATTACCGGCAATATCAGGTCCTGTAAATCTCTATATACCTACCAGTTTCAAAGATAAGTATCTTGAAGTAGAGTCATATTTTGTCGACAAATCAATATGGAATGTCCATATTACATTTCATGATGATAAGCGTTTTGTGTTTTTTACCGATCAATTTATTGCTGAATTTAGTCCGCAGGAATTTGTGGATAATTGTGAGCAATATTTAATTAATAATCATTGTTTCTCCCCTGACAAGGTTAACGAAATCTGCGAACAAGCCAGACATTATTTAGTTGAAAAAATGTTTGAAACACATTCTTTGGATATGAATAATTCTGTTTTGGCAAGCCCTGAGGACTTATAGCTCACTGGCTCAGGTTTAATGATTTGAATATAATCTAATTGTAATATTTTAATCATCTCATTATTTTTTAATGCCTGTGGTATTTTTTTTACGCAAAAATTTTATTTTTAATTATATTTCATTATTATTTCATCAATGTATTCTTTGGATTTTGCTTATAATAATGGAAGGGATGATTATAAATGAATACGTTAAAGCATTTACACTCAGGATGAATATATGGGAAAAATTAAAATTGTAGTTTCAGATCAGCAGCCGTTTATGATTGATGGGATAATTGGATTTCTCGGACATTATCCTGATTTATATGAGGTTGTTGGGGGCTATAAAGATCTGAAGAAAGCTATAGCGGAGTGTAACAAATCTACAGCCCAAATATTTATTTTAGGAGAATTTGCAGGTGGAATGATGGGGTCCGAACTCGTAAAATGGGTTAAATCGCATAAGATAGATGCTCATATTATTACATTTGTAGCAAAGATGCCGTATATTGATTCAATAAAATTGCTTGAAGCAGGTGCGAAAGGATGCGTATGGAAAACCAGTCACCCGGCGAAACTAAATCGTGCTATTGATTCGATTAGTAATGGTTACACTTATTTTGATAGTGTACATATGGATTGTGAAAAAATATCTTCTAGGTATTCCTCTGATAATCAACTTACAAATCGTGAGTCAGAAATATTACAACTCATAGCTGATGGTAAAACAAACAAAGAAATCGCTAATTTCTTGCAGTTAAGCAGGAAAACAGTCGAAACTCATAGACTCAATATCATGAAGAAATTAGATGTTCACAGTGGTATCGAGTTGATCAAAACAGCTTTACGTATGGGTGTTTGCACTATATAAAAAAAAGAGGCTTTAGGCTCATTTTGCTGAAGCCTTACGATTGTCTAGTTCATTAAGCCTGGTATATACAATATATATTTTGGGGCATATTGCTGTCTCTTTTTTTGGTTATCCATTGCAAAACCCGCATTATAAGTCCCCAGGCATTGCCACGTTACTCCACAACGTGAAAAATGGTTATATAAAATCTCGGTTCCTATTTTAATGTTCAGACAAGGGTTATCTAACAAATCTCGTTCATCTTTTATTATTCCACGTTTTTTTAACAGGGGAATATGCATCTGGTTTATCTGCATTAACCCATAATCTAAACTCTTTATATTGTTATTCTTATCTCTGTTCTTGCCTATGCTATCCTTTTTTAGATTGCTTTCAACAAGAGCGATAGCTTTAATTAAATTTGGTTCGATTCTGAACATTGTTCCTGCTTCATTAGAGCAAGAGTTGCTGGCGAAAGACTGTTTGTAATAAATATACAAAACGTGAAGATGGTTAAGAATTTAACTTTTGGTGAGTGCATATTTTTTCATGTGTGAGGATTGAATGAAAGGAACGAGATACTATTATAAAAGTATCTCGTTATGATTTATTTGGTCAATCGTCTACCATTCAATTTTATAGTAAGGTGAGATAGGATTATCTTCTGAATACATATCATTTTGAAAAGACGCCATCCATGTTGAAACTATAAATGCTTGTATTTGATCTGTATCAGTAGCACTGGTGTTGATGTGTTTATCTAATGATACGACTTCATCACCCGTTGCATTCGCTATATTTGAACTTTGAGATAAATTATTGATACCGATTGGATTAGTCATAAAGCTCCCTTTTTTAATTGTCCAGGCCAATGGTCTTTACATCATACTTTTAACTCTAGAGCATTTTAAATACCTTGCAATAAGGTGAATATCTTAGATATTTTTATCTCTGTTGTTTAAATAACAAGTTGCATACATCTAAATAATAAAATTGCGTCAATAAAAATTTATCGCATACAAATTCTCGTCAGCTGCTTTAATTTCAAAATGTTGTCAATTATAACTCGATGGCTTTCACTCTCAGTTTCTTTATAGTAGAGTTTAATGTTGTTTTTGAGCGGATTAGGCACATACATATCTACACATTCTTTTATCACAACTGCTTTTCGTCTTCTGGGTTCGAGTTGTAGTGATTTGTCTATACAAATCCTTGCCTCTTCAATTTTTTCATTATGAAAGTGGACTAGTGCCCTATAGTAGTAGAGAGAGGCTATATCAGTTGAGTGTATCTTAGCCTGTTCAAATAAGATATGAGATACTTTTGCTTGTCCAGACAGACCAGTTATCAGTCCCATAATAGCTAAAATTTTTCCATCGACAGTGGTTATGTCTGATACATAATCTAAAAGCTCTAATGCTTTTTGAGCAGCAAGTTCAAGTTCACTTTTTCCATGAAGTGCCAAAGACATATGGCATTCCGCTAGAAGGCAATAACATTCTGTTTTTAGCGTCTGTATATCACTTTTATTTTGTAATCTATCAAATATAGTCATGGCCCTGTAAATGCTTTCAGGGGTGAAGTCGTAAAGTTCTTTCTTTCCGGCTAACATTTCATCTGATAAATAATGATTCTTATATCCTTGGTCCTGCTTAGCTAATCTTACAGATCGTTCTGGTTTATGTACCGTTTGAAGGATATTATCTATAATAAATTGTGATGTATTATGTAGTTCATCAACAGGGAGATGATTACTGGCGATGAGGAAAAGGTTTTTAGCGTCGATCAACTCAATGTATAAAGTGTTCACTGCATTATTCTGGTTTATTCTTCCTGTAACGAAATAATCTGGCTTGAATCTGCTCAAGAATGAATTTTGAGATATGTGATCATTACAAAAATTTGTCGCAGCCATCGGATAGGTATAGAGACCATCGATTTTTTTATTTGAAATGATTTGCACTAATTCCTGATTAAGTATTAATGGATCCAGTGTATTCAATGAAGTAGTGAAAGGGAATATAGCTATGGAATAGTCTGAAGTATTATCTTCATTAATTTTAGTTTTGAAAACCTGCCCGCTGAAACGATAACCTTTCCGGTAGATTGTTTCTATGCAACGATCATAGCCAATTTTTTCAAAAATGCAGCGCAAAGAATAGATACATCTTGTCAGGGACTCGTCACTAACAATAATATTTTTCCATACTGATTCGATGATCATATCTTTCAGTACAACATGACCAGCGGATTCAAGTAATACTATTAATACACCTAACTATTTCTGTGGAATATAAACTTGCTCATTTCCTTGAGTAAGAATTCCATCTTCCGTGAGCGTTAATCCCTCAAGAAAATGATATGAGAATTTATTTTCTAAGTCCATTAGTTAACCTCTATGAAAAAATTGGTTTCTTGCATCCTGCTTAAGCAATAGAAATTATGGCTATTCATATTTATGTGTCATTAATGCTACAGGAAATTACATTCGACATATCTATGGTTGTGTTCACTAATTTATCTTAGGAATTCAGTGATGTAATCTGAAATAACCTTATTCAATTTTTATAAAGTAGATTGTTCTCTAACGCATTGAAAAATAATGATTTATAGTATGCTCTTAACTGTTTTAAGATGCTGATTTAAGAAAACATAATAGGTGCTGGTTATAGTGGTTAACTGCACTATAACCAGCAAATTTAACCAAATGATTGTAATGCTTAGCCATTATCTTCTGAATTATCGTTTAAGAGTTCAATATATGCCTGCGCTTTACTCTTAACACTATCATCCTCACAATTGTTAATAATGTGATAGAAACATTGCATTGCGTTATCGATATTTTTAGCCCCAATCTGACATTGACCCATACGATAAATAACTGAATAGTCATCATACGGGGAGTAATTGTAACTTAGTTTGTAAAGGTCATATGCTTGTTGATATTTCTTTTTTGGCTGACATACTGATGCAAAATCTTTTAGATACTCATGATTTTCGAACGCATAAATGCACAAAAATTTATAATAAATTTCTGCGTCCGTTATATTACCCTTTTCATGGTAGTCGAATGCATATGCATATATTCTATCAAGGATATCAGGAGTTAAACCATGTAGTAATGCCAGATTTTCTCCTTTCGATAATGCGTGTTTTAGTTGATTTGCCCATTCATCACTATTATTGAATATTTTAATTGTTTCTGTGCTCATAATATTCCTCTGTGATGTGTCTCGTGATGCTAAATTATTATTGATTGACTCATTAATATTTTTACATTTATCTTTTTTAAATTATTAGTTTTAAGCTTGCATTGCTTATGGTATATTTTCATTATTGGTAAAAGTACTGTTCACTACAAACTAATAATATCATTAGTTGTTTTACTAATATTCACCTTATTAGTTATCTTAATTACGACATTACATAAATGCCTTAATGTGTATGACCTGGATTCATAGTATCAATTGCCATTTTTTCAATGAAAATTAAAAAGGGGATTTTTGAGAAGGGTAGAATGTCGTTTGTTTTTTTCTTTATTATGTCTGGTGACGAGGGGGGATAGAACGTCTGTGCATATAGTAGTGAATTTATTCAGGTCTACATTATTCTCTATTTTGGTCAGTTTTATGAGTTCATTTACAGCCATACTCATTAAATCATCTGTTATCGAAAATTTATATATGCTCATAGCAGATAATATTGCTTGCTGAATTATCTCTTCAGAAATATCCGCTATCTTTATTGACAAATCATGTGTTAGATATTTTCCTCCAAGAGATTCTTGTTCAATATAATTTAAACCAGACCCCATTGTGATTTTAACTGGATTAACGGATTTCTCTTCATTTTTCTTATTTTTGTTCTCCTGATCAGGAACTAATGGTTGCAGTGGTAGGCTATTATTAATATTTCGTGGCTTCATTTTACATTTCTCTCATTTGATTAGAGCAAAATCCGAATTCGCAGCTTCTGATAATGTCAAATATCACCTTTTCTCATGCTTTATTCTATCAAAAATCGCTCATTTTTACTTTTTTTACCATAATGTTACTAAGTAGCATCGGCAATTTACATAACTTACACGTTGTTTTTTATATCTCGAAAAAACAGATAGATAGTGTGCGCACTCGAAATGATATTGGTAACATAAATAGCTTTATTCGTGATAAACATCTCAAAAGATTTCCTTTATTATATTCGAAATTCATTTGATCAAGGTTATCACCTTATGGAGACGTTACGTAGAATGACTATATTTGTTATCGGCACATTAGGGGTATTAATTTTAGTATTGATGGAAGGTGATTATTGAACAGTAACATCGAGTCACGGTAAAAATGTGAGGTATACAATGGACATTGAATTTTCGCAGATTCATGAAATGGTATATATGCATGATATTGTAAATTCGGACTCGAAAAAGAAACCAAGGATTCCGTTAAAAAAATTCCTTAATGCTGAGAATGTTCTCACGCAAACAACATCATGGACATTAAAATCAAGATATGTGAATGTTAATTCTGTCAATAAAGTCAACGTAAAGAGTAAAGTTAAAAACAGTTATATCTCACGATCTGTCAATGATGAGTTTAGTTTAACAGATGATGAAATCAATTCTTTTAAAGAAACGTTAGTCCTTTCCTCTATTGATTCACTGAGTAAACTGGTTCTTAATAATCCTCTTTCTGTATTGTTTACATCGACTGTACGAAGGAATAATAATCGAGCTAAGATGAATGTCGAGTTCGACTCATGGATTTGCACCAGATGTTGTTGATACATGATATTTTACATTGCAAGGAGATGTCTAAAATGAAAGATGTTGATCAAAACTTTGATGCTTTAGACTGCCATATACTGCGAGAATATTTAATTTTATTGTTTTATGATTAACGAGGTTCCATCTTTTTGTTATCTATTTTAGTTTACCTTGCACAATGCATTATTGCTCTGTTACCAATGCTCAAAATAAAAGCATGCTTACCTTGCTTTAGTATATTATAGCTTACACTTTTTTCTGGAAAGACATAAAAATCAGGAATAAGTTGTGCAAGTCTATCATCATCAACTTGATCCATAATCTCAAACTTATTAACTTTCTTTGATGTTAAATGGGCTGTGTCATAGTTTTCAATCCATGTGTATTCAATATTTCGCCGTATTGATTTACTTTCTCTGTTACCTTGTTGCCAGGTTCCACTCAACGCAACAGTTCCTGTTTTATTTTTTTTGTTATACATAAAGTCGATGGTAAGATTTGCTCGTCCCTGGTCATTAAAAATTACCCAATTTGCAGTGCATGTTTCGTTATATATCATTTTTTCTGCAGTGTAAGAATAGACAGTGAAGAGAATAAACCCACTGATAAAAACTAAAATAAATAATAAGTTTTTTTTATAATCAATCACGATTAACCTCACGGTAAGACAGGGTTAAACAGTCTGCCACTTCATGTTGGTTATAGTTTTTATTGCATGCCATAACAATCATCCCCGGTGAGGATTTTGCAAGAGGGAAGTATAACCACGGATGTTTTTTACAGTTAATCCCCGAATCCAGTATCCGTGTTTTATATTTATCGAACTCTTTCAACCCATCAATTGTATCTTCTGTTACATTAAAATGGCAGCCATTAATTTCCGCAACAGTCTTGTAATCCTTGAAAAATGGCTTCGGTTGATTATTATTCCATAGCCAATATGCAGAATATGCGCCTATGACAAATGCGCTCAACATAATTAGATGACTTTTTATATGTTTGAGGATTTTGTTATTGAAATTCTTTGCGCCACCAATGCTCTCTTTGTATCCCGCATTAACTTTTATGGCAGGTGGGGCATTGTGTGTATGTGCGTCTGTTGACGAGTTTATTACATGATTTTGTATGTTAATGTCATTATGGATCTTGAATCCTCTTCTCGGCACGGTTGCAATTAGCGAGTGGGTAGTATCACCAACAGCGCGAAATCCGCGTCTGATAATGGATATGTTCTGATATAACGTGTTAGTAGGCACACGCATACCTTCTTCTTCCCAGACTCTGGTGAAAAAATCTTGTTGTGCAACCACATCAGGAAAAGCTTCAAGTAGAAGTGATAAACATCGACTGGCTGGCGTTGTCAGAACGACGTTAAGATCGGCGTTATGTACCGATATTAATTTTCGGTGCTCAGGCCAGAACTCGATATTATCGTTAATAATCCAGTACATACGTCAATAAACACTAAATCAATCGAAATGGAGATCACATAGTTTGCTAAGTATATTGGTATTTACGGCATAAATATATATTAATTTTATATTTATCATGATGATTGAAATGAGGCTTTAATGTTGCAACGTAAAACTTTACGTAAATTAACATGGTTAACATTTATGCCACTATTGTTTGTAAATTCATATTTCGTAATGCTTCTGAATTTTTCGTGTGATGGTTTTAAATACTATGGTGTTTACTCTTGAGGGGACGGCCTATTTATAAAATACGGACATTTCAATAAATGCCCGTATAAACAGAGTATGATTCTGGCTGGTCGTTGAGTATCAATGTTGGACCGAATGTGAACGAATAAATAATTCGTTTATTTTACCACCCATTCTCTTTTCGATTCGTTGCTTGTACGCGTAGATGCTACGGATATCCATATCCAGAACTTCAGCAATCTGATATGGATTATAACCAGAAACCATATACCCCATTATGGTGAATTCCATCTGAGTTAATGTGTTACCTCTGGTAAATGATAAATAACGACCAATAAATAGTTGTCTGATCTTTTCATTGGCAACATCAAGACCATCATCATTATATATGACAGCAGATATTGCTGAGTTGTGTTTTCGCCAGTAATTAGCTAACGATTGCATATTGCGGTCGCTGACTAAAACAATCCCCATGTCAGTACTTGCAAGATAGTCAATCCAGTCTTTTTCAAGGAATAGACGTAAAAAACTTACTGAAAAATCGACAAAAATATATCCGCTTAATCTCGCATTGTGGTTTTTTGTTAAGATACCTTCTACCACACCACGATTAAAATATGAACTTTCTTCGGGCCACATACAAAAACACGAGTTTGCGCAGTACTGCAAACGCGGTGACTCTTCTGGCATTATTTGGCAATGCATTGAGCAACTATTGCATGTAAGACTTTTATAACGACTACAAAGCCCCATGTTAAGAACCTCCCTATCCGTATATAATTGCATAATTTCATTGGTGATTGATGATGTCAATACACCATGATTTTGTAATTTTGCTGGGAAAAATTGCGATTAATCTGTATTTGCTATAATTCTGATTAAGACATTTTAAAATGCATTTCTCGTTATTAAATATGATTATGTTTCACTGATTTAATCTTACCTGGTTGAGGGTGGTTCAGATAACTATCTCATGGTATGAGAATATCTATATCGCAAATTGTTTTTGAATGACCGGAAGATATCTTGCGAATCTAAGTTATGCATCTTAAATAGTCTTATTTAAGATGTTCAGATCTCTTTGTGTGTTTAACTAACTGATAATACTAGGATATGATGAGGGAAGTGATAGTGCGGAATAATAACGAATGAACATTATGAAAACTGGAATGGTTCAAAATTGTAGCAATTTTGAACCATTCACAATGGATATCAGCTAAAGAACATTACCGATACGCACAGGATACCCACGATCAGCGTAATCAGATTTCCGATGGAACGCCAGGGTTTAAGCGCCGGGATCAGATACGTTGACTGATCTTACCCAGCAATAGTGGACACGCGGCTAAGTGAGTA
>ULRG01008322.1_pt1 | contig 18693 bp, 7 predicted proteins | sample 1955211 | NCBI WGS metagenome assembly ULRG01 (sample SAMEA4835676, study PRJEB28245) | human gut metagenome | biome: gut microbiome; material: fecal sample | place: Denmark | collected 2008
AAAATAATAAAGTTATTATGATTAAAGTAAAACAAAGTAATGCTGTTAGTGCATATAATGTACTCAAGCAAATTAAGACTAAAGAACTTCCTGCTGAAGTAGCTATTGCTATTTGGAAGAATGTAAAAGTATTAAAGCCTATTGCAACTTCTTATGAAGAAGCTATTAAAGATTCTAAAGAATCTCTTAAAGGTGATAATGATGAAGAGATGTCTAAGCTTCTTAATGAACTTCAAAAGAAAGAAACTGATGAAGCTGCTGGTAAATATACTTTTACTCGCACTGATAATGAAAATCGTGCTAAAGTAACTGAGTATTATTCTAATGCTCAAAATAAACTTAATGCTTTTATTAAAGACCTTGATAATAAAGAAGTAGAAGTAGAACATACTACTATTAATGAGGATGATTTAATTAAAGCTCTTATTGGTACTGATTTTAATATTGGTGTTATTGAACTTATTGATTTCTTATTTGAAGATGCTACTAAAGCAGATGATAAAGAAAATAAGTAAAACATTAAACCCGCCCCGTAGAAGATGTAATTGGTAGAACTTCTACTAATCATACCTTTTACGGGGCGGCTTTCATATTAATAATTCAAATAATACTATTATGAGTTCACTTGCTCAACTTACTAGTGAAATTTTACATGGTGTAGGTCAGCCTAATAATCATACTCTACGTGAAAGAGTTCGTAATGCTATAATTCATACTCGTAATGAACTTATACGTAGAAGCTATGAAAATCATGCTTACATTGATAAAATTCATACTCAACGTTTTAAAGTTTCACTTATTACAGTTAATGATGGTGATGTAGAACTACCTAAAGATTATGAAGGAGTTCCACTTGATAAAATTAAAAGAACTCTAGATAAAGTTCCAAGACCTATTAGACTTACTAATAATCTTCCTTTTGATAGAGTTAGTTCTGTAGGATATAAAACTAATAGAGAGTTTCCTTATATTAAAGAAACTACTGCTAGATTTAAAGGAAGTGTTCCTGGACTTTGTGGTGCTATTAGTTATGACTATATTAATGAATATCTTTATTTATTTCCAGCTAGTAAAGATAAAATTGTTCCAGTAGATGCTATTATTATAGAATCAGCTTTTGAACATCCTAATCAAATTCTAGATATTAATGAAGACCTTACTGTTGAGAATCATCTTTATGATGACAACGAATGGTTACTTAGTGAAGATATGATTGGTCAAATAAAAGAAATAATATATAAAAGGGAACTATTAAATCAACATCAAGAAACAGATGAAGTTCCTAATACTATAAAATATAATTAGTGTATGACTGCTGTAAGACTTAATCCAATAAATATGAGTAAGTATTATCAAGATATGAAAGATGCTTTTACTCTAGAACTTGAAAGAGCTAGACTTTCTTATGATGAACTAGCTGGTAATATAGTTGAAAAACGTTCTAAGATTGTTCCTTATGTTGATAGTTTTGCTCTTCCTGTAATTGACTATCCAGAGTTTCAACAGAACAAGTATATAAATGGTCGTCTTGAAAATGCTGCAAAAGGTATGTATGAAGATAAACGTAATGACCTTGAACATAAACATCTATGTTTTAGACTTGTTGCTTATGCTGTCGATTTACGAAAGATGAGTGAGTTAGAACAAAAGATTAAACTTTATGAGAAATGTATTGCTCTAAATTATGCTGAATATAGAAATATAATTGGTATATTTTATAATAAAGTACATGATGTTCTAATTCTTAAAGCTCATGGTTATCGTCTTGAAGGTAAACTAGGTTATGTTTGCATTAATAGAGTTCTTAATACTGGTTGTAAGATTTGTGACTTTGTTGCAACTAATAAATACAAGAAAGAACTTGAAGCTAAAGGTATTAGAATTTGGAATAGAGAAGAAGCTGAATTTGCTAAAGCTAATGGTTTAGAATATGATGCAGTTGACCCTAGGATTTATAAAGCTGATGAAAGTTGGTATGAACTTGCTCTTTGTAATTGTACTCTTCATAGAGCTTATGGTTATAAACTAAGTATGATTGATTATCGTTCTGTAAAAGTCAGGCAATATACTAATGAAGGTTTAATTAAACTTACTGGTGGTGATAAAGAAAAGATATGTCATTTACCTGTATCTCTAAAAATTAAACTAACTTTGTGTTTACAAGTAGATAAATTAATGTATACTAAATTTGTTAGAAATGAAAATCAAACGAAATGTGGATTTGAAGCGCATCATTGGTAAAGTTGATAACGACTTTAATCTTAGTGAAAGTGATTGGATTCCTCGTGCTGCTGCTTGGATAATTGATGCACTTAGTCAAATGAAATGTCTTCCTATGGCTAAGAAAACTAGAAGACTTCAAATAATTAATCGTATAGGTATATTTCCTTGTCAGTTAAATGCTACTGATATTAACGTATTTGATGATTATGGTTGTGAAATAAAACAACTTGAAGCTAATAATAGTTGTTGTAATTCAGGATTTGGTTCTAAAACTAATGTAGAACCTAGTCCTGAAATTGCTGTTATAGATGATACCAATAAAACTGGTCGTAATTTTATGAGGATTGCAACTATTAGAAGAGCCGATGATAGTCGAAACTTTGTAATAACTAATAATGGTCATATTGAACTTAACTTTGATACTGATTGGATAAATGTTCAAAGTTTTGAACCTATGACTTATCATGATGATTATTATGATTGTGAAGTTCCAATGGTTTATGATAATGGTATTCTATTAGAAGCTATAAGTTTTTATATTCTATATAAATATCTTAGTCGTGGTAGTCATCATCCAGTATATGATTTAAAGAGTAGTAGTCCTGTTACTAATCCTTATATTCAATGGAAAGAATTAAAGAGTAAAGCTATTGCTTCTGTTCGTAATGATTTATATAATGCTGATGGTTGGAGAAACTTCTTCTACAACTCAACATTTGACCCAAGAAGATAATAATTATGAATATAGTAAAAGAACTTAATTTGAATAAAACTCCAAACGTTATTCCTAATGGAAGTTTGGTGTTTGCTAAGAATATTAAAGTTAGTCCTGATAATTCGTATATTACGAATGAAGAAGGATTAACTTATGCTTTTAGTACTCCAGTTGAAGGTAAAATAGTAGGTATAATTCCTTGTATGAAAGAGATTGTAATACTTAGTTATCTTGAAGCTGATACTGGTGAACATAGTTCTCATATTTACCGTTGTGTAGAAAATGAAATTACTGGTCTTCTAGACTTAAATGAAGTAGGTAATGCTTGGACTTATAGCGGTGGTAAAATTGTAGGTACTTATACTTATAACGTAAATGGTGAACTTATTATAGCTATTGGCGAATATGATATTGTTAAAGTTGAAGAAGTTGCTGGTAGAGATGACGATGTTATTAATCCTGGTGATGAAGACGATAATGACAATAAAGTAAATGCTCAAAAAATAACTAAAGAATATATTCCTTTAAAGACTATAAATCTAGATAGAGCTAATGCTAGTGATAATCCTGAAGTATATTCAGTTTGTGCTAATATTCCAATAGCTAATGTAAGTCTTGAAGAAAGAGTTCCTGGTAATAGTATGCCTAATGGTATATATCAATTATTTATTCGTTATGAAATAGATAAAGATTATTATACTAATTGGATACCTTTAGGTGGTTCTTATCATGCTCTTAATATAGAGAATAAAACTGTAATTAATCACGTATATAATGTTACTGGTGATTCTAATTTAGCTTTAACTCGTTGTGTAGCTGCATACAATAATAATAATAAAGATTGTAACTATAATTTTAAGTTTCGTATAAGGTTTGATGATACTTATAATTATAAAGCTTATCAAATAGGTTATATACTTAAACATGAAGAAACTGCTCTAGCTCGTATTTGGCGTAAGTTTAATACTGATGTTCGTGACTTCATTTTTGATGCTGGTAATTTTGAAGAAACAACAATAGATGAATTAACTGCTAATAGTTTTAATTTATTCAATGTTGCTTCTCTTTGTAATTATGAGAATCGTCTTTATATTGCAAACTATGATGAGAGTGATTATAATGTAGACCTTACAAAATATGCTGAAGGTATTAGAGCAAACATGATTTATGAACCTTGTTCTAATTTAGTTTCACTTAATATTAATACTGTAAATTATGAGACTTATATATTTAATTGGTCAACTGGTGGTATAAGTGCTGCCATTGTTGAGATTAAAAAACCTTCTAAAGATGTTATTGTAAATGTTAATGGTCAACGTACAACTTATCATACTGTAATTAATGCTAGAGACTATAATGAACTTAAAAGATATGTATGTTGGGTAATAACTGAAAGTGAGAATATTGCTGATTTTGATAACTGTGCTTTTGGTGGTTATGGTGGTAAACATATATTTCCATGTACCAATGTAGCTTTTGGTATTTATGGTGGAGACAATCCAACGTTTGATATTATTACTGTTCCAGTTAAAGGTTATTCTAATAGACTATATGCTAATTTAGGTCTAGGTGGTGGAACAAGTCATAAACATACTGGTCTTAAACTTACAGGAGGTGTTGCAGGTGGTCGTTGTCATGGTTATGATGCTGTATGTTCATATCGTCCTAATAGATTTAGAATGAGTAAAAGTACAAATACTAGAACTTATTCAAATACTATTATGGTAGATAATGCTATTAGAACTTTAATGCCTAATAGTGTATATAACTTCTTCATTCATTATGTTCGTAAAGACGGTAGTTATACTAACGGTTATCAATTAAAGAATGATGTTCGTCCTGATGCTATTATTAATTCTGTAGTAATGACAGGTAGCGATAGTGTAGATGTTCAATTAAGTAAATTAACTTCACTAAGAGAAAGAACTAGTAGTAGTTCTTCTGGTAATGATAGAGATTTTACTAGTTTGCTTTCTATTGATGCTCTTAAAGATAAGTATGCTTACGAAGTTGTTAGTACTGCTGTTTCACCTAGCGATTCAAATACTCTAAGAGGTACTAGTTTTGGTTATTATAAAAATTACAATGGAGACCTTTTATTTAAAACTGGTTCTACTCATAATTTTAATAATACTAACGATAATGTACTTTATAGAATTAAAGTTGGTTTTACTAATATAAAAATACCTGATGATTATGTAGGTTTCTTCTTTAGTTATGAAAAGCCAGAAACTACAAATAGTTATCAAGCTTATTGTATTAAGAAAACAAACAATGTTGCATTGTTTAAAGCTAGTGAAGTAGAAACAGGTAAGATTAACTATAATGGTTCTATCTATATTCCTGAATACAAAATAACAGATGAAGGCTTTAAACTTCCTACTACAAATCCTGCTTATATAAATAATGCTGGTATTGTAGCTAGTAATGCAGTAAATGATGATGATTTAACTAATACTGTAAATACTGCTGGTTCTGATGGTGGTATAGTTCTTTCTCTTAAAAATGGTGACGGTAAAGTTACTCCTGAAATAGGAGAAGTAGGAACTGTTATGATATTCAATCGTAACATATATTGTAAGAAAGATAAACAACTTATTAGTTTTGGTCCTATATGTTTTAAACATTCAGACATTGAAACTTATAGTTATGCTGATGTTAAAGACGATACTAAGTTCCCTAATAATTATGTTAATGATTACGATTTTAATTATCCTGCTTTTTATGTTAACGATAAAACTTTAGTATATGACCGTAAGGTATATATATCTGATACTGGTAAAGTATATGATATATCTGAAAAAAATGCTATTGCTAAAGATTGGACGTCATTTACTAAAGCTTATGCTAGAATTGTCAATTATAGTAAGTTTAGCAGAGTTAATACAAATGCTATTTCAATAAAGAAAGAACCTGAGTATTTAGTAGGTGTTTTAGGTAGTGAAGAAGGTGGTACTGGTACTCATCAACGCAGTGCTAATATTATTGTTAAGCCGTTAAATGCTACAGACCTTATAGAATTAAAAGATACGTATATAGAAAGTAATTATAAACTTTATACTAATTATAAAGATAATCTTAATTATGATTCTTATAAACGTGCTACTATTCGTCGTAGTGATGTAATTGGTGATGAAAGTCTTGCTAACTCATGGAGACACTTTAGAGCAAACAACTATAAAGTGCTTTCCAAGAACAAAGGCAACATTACAAATATCATTGGCGTAGGCACTGCATTTTTCGTCCACACGGAGCATTCTTTATTTTACCTTAATAGAGATAACCTCCTCAAGACATCGGGCAACACAGCGCAATTAGAAATGCCAGATTTGTTTGAAGTAGAACCTATTGAACTATTTACTAGTAATCATGGTTATGGTGGACTTCAACATCCTCAAGCCTGGACTGTTAATAGTAATGGTTATTGGTTTGTAGATGCAGATAATAAACGAATATATAATTTCGATAATAATCATCTTACTGATTTAACTAGTGATATTCTTAATTGGATGAACAATGTTCAAATAGCCGATGCTCACATGGTTACAGATTTTGCTAATGCTCGTGTAATTATGTGTCTTGCTTACTATAGTGAAGATGTTGGAGATAGAGAACATAATCAACCTGCTTATATTACTTTATCATTTAATATGATTAGTAAGAAGTTTATTAGTCTTCATGACTATAAATTTAGCTTAGGTGTAAATACTAAAAATCATTGTTATTTTTATTATGCTGTAACAACTAGTTCTTTCCTTTATTGTTTCCATAAAAATACTCCTTTAGGATTCTATGGTAAAACTGGAGATTATGCTGGACTTGATGACCATGCTTATGGTTTTCCAGCTATGAGTACAAATCTTACTATACAACATGAAGATGGTACTGAAGAAACTAGAACTGTTAATCCTGCTATATTTGATGTTATTGTAAATGAAAATTACAATATTCCTAAATGTATTAATTCTATTAGTTATATACTTAATAAAGAGTATGCTTACTTTAGTAATCAAGTTACTAGAATGGCTGAACCGCTTATGGGCAATGGAACTTATGGTGATGTAGAACATTATAGTGGTGATAAACTTCGTATTTATACTGATAGCAATGATACAGGTGACTTAGATATTTCAGGACATAAAATGATTAATAATGATACTGTAACTAGAGATAGAACTCCAGATTACAAAGTTCCTTATTATGATAAAGGTGTTTGGAATTTTAATTATATAAGGAATTATATTAGTAGTAAACTTACTAAAGAAGAGATATGTAAACGTTATAACTTGGATATTAATAATCTTACTCCTGCACAAGAAACTAAGATTCAAACTATGCTTAATAATCCAAGTGATGAACGTAATCTAGTTTATGGTCGTTATTTCGTTATTAGATTTATCTTTAGAAATATAGATAATGTTCCTTTTAGATTTGAGGATTTAAATATTAATTATTCAAAGTATTAAATTATGACTGGAAAAATTAAAAGAAGAAGTCTTCGTTGTGGTGGTAGACCTAAAGCTGACTTCGGTAGTCTTTTTACTTCTGTTATAGCTCCTGCTTTTAATGCGGCAGGTTCTATAGCAGATGAGTCTATAGACAATAATAAGACTGTTACTAATGGTATTGTTAATAATAATACTACTATTCCTAGTGACCCAACTAAAACTCCTACTATGAGATTAGGTGGTAGAAAGAAATGTTGGATTGGTGCAGCTATTGGTGCTGCTACTAGTATAGCAGGTTCTTTATTTGGTAATAGTGCTCAGAAGAGAGAAATGCGTAGACAACAAAGTATTAGAGATTGGCAAAATGTTACTCAAGAAGCTGCTAATATGACTTCTGTTCTTAATAATAGTCGAGATTATCAAGAAGATTATCTTAGACAATTTAGAACTGCTGCTAGGCTTGGTAAAACTCTTGGAGCTAAAGGTATTTATATTACTGATGGCGGAAATGCTACTAAGATATCCAACAACACATACCTTCTACGGGGCGGCTCTCATGAAGATGTGAATGAGACTGGTCAAACAGGTATTGGTATCAATGTTGGTGGTAACGAAGTTGAAGCTGAAGGCGGTGAAGTTGCTCAGAAGAAGAATGGTGCTCTAAGAATCTTTAGTGCTCAACCTATTCTTGGTAATGGTATGAGTCCTGCTCAAGCTATTCTTAGAGGTTATAATAAAGATTCTGTATTTAGTCAACAACAAGCTTTTAAGAAAAGAAATGGTCTTAAAGATGATGGTAGTGCTAAATATGGATTTGGTGGAGATATAAAAAGTATTTGGAATTTTATTAGAAGTAATAGAAGTCCTATTGATAATATTGCTGCATTAGCTACTGCATATCAAAAATTAAATCCTAATAGTAACTATAATAAACAAAAAGGTAAGTTCAAAGGTGGTACTTTTAGAGGTGCTGGTGCAGGTGGTACTTGGACTAATGATTATAAATCTAATAAGGGTTTCGATAACTTTAATGATGCTTACGATGATGCTGTAGAACATAATGCTAAAACTTTTATTTTCGGTAATAAGAGATATAATACTCTTAAAGAAAATAATCCTATTAGAGAAATTAATAACAGAGCTGTAGGTTCTTGGAGAGATAGTGTAGTTACTAAAGATAGAACTGGTTATGGTAAAGATTTTGGACCTATAAAGGGTGGTGCTTCTTTAATTCCAATAATTACAGAAACTTATACTCCTAAAAGAATTAAACATAAATTAGGTGGTGGTTTAACTTCTAAAGATAGAGGTTCTTCTAAACGTCCTTATCCTTCGGTATCATCTAAAGATTTTGCAGGTGGTGGTAGAAGTTATCCTATTCCAACTAAAGCTGATGCTGTTGATGCTTTAAGACTTGCTGGTCTTCATGGAAGAAGTGATGTTAGAAGTAAAGTATATAGTAAATATCCTAGTCTTAGAAAGAAGAGTTTGTTAGGTAGTTCTAACCACCCCGTAAAAAGTATGAGACCTAAAGCTCTAGGGGGTATGTATATTCCTTTCAATAAACGTTATACTTCTATTTATGATGCTCCAGATTATAATTCTGATTATATTGGTGGTAATGTTTTAGGCAATGGTGAAGTAACTATTACAGCTAAGAGAATTAAGCCTAATTTTATGAAACCAAATAATGATGCAATGAATCTTATTAAAGTTCCTAAAGAAGAGGTTCCTTATATTCCACAAAAATATAATCGTAGTCGTACTATATTTAGTAGTGGAGATTATTTAGGATTAGGTATTGATACTCTTGCTGCATTAAGTACAGGTCTTGTAAATTATAATACTGCTGGTAAGTATACTCTTCCTGATAGAGCTCCTATTATTCAAGCTAGTAAATTACCTACAACTTATAATGTCAATCCTGAAATAGAAGAGGTTAAACGTTATAGAGATAAACTTACTGGACAAACATTCAATAATACTTCAAGTTCTGTAGCTGCTCTTAATAGAAGTAGTGCTATTAATCTCGATGCTCTTTCTAATCTTAGTAAACTTTGGGCTACTAAAGAGAATGAAGAGAACAAGATGCTTACAGAAGATGCTAAGAATCAACAAACTGTTGCAGCACAGAATGCACAGAATGAACTTGCTCGTCAAAGCGAGATTGCTAGAATTAAGAATGAAGCTATTCAAGCTAAAGGTGATGCTCTTAATGTTGGTATTAGTGGATTATCTCAAGCTTGGACTAATTTTTGGACTGCTGGTAGAACTGCTTACGAAGATGACCAAGCTAGACGTGCAATGGTTGCTTCTAGTAAAGATGCTACTCCTACTAGACTTATTGAAATGGGTTATGGTTTATCTCCTAAGCTTGTAGCTAGTCTTTATGGAACTGCTAAAGATGATAGAACTAAACGTTTCTATTTGTCTAGATTGTCTCCTGCCAAAAGACAAAAATATGGTATAAATTAATATTATATAAATACTTCTGATAGTGTTATTACTATCAGAAGTTTTACTATTTTTGTAATCAGTAATCAAATAATAATATTATGGCTTATAAAAACAATCAAAGTGGTATTAGTATTGGTGGATATGTTCCTCAACGTATACCAGTTCGTGCAAATATTGAAGCTCTTAGTCAAGCATTAAATAAAATTGATGAGCGTTCTGATAAAGCAATTCAACAAAAGTCTGCTATTACAAATGCTATTGGTCAATTAAAACTTAATGCTGCTGAGGATAAATGGAAATACGATTATGCTAAACGTATTGAACAAAAGATTAATGATACAGCTCAATATGGTGATTATAGTAGAGCATTAGATGTTGCTACTGAACTTGCTGGAAGTGCTACTTCTTCTCCTGAAGTTATTGGTCGTATTCGAGCTAATGAAGCTTATGAAAAGAAGAAAGGTGAAGTTGAGTCTCTTGCTAATAGTGGAGTTATTAGTGGTCTTACTAAAGAACGTTGGCTTGCACAAAATAAATATGCTTATGAAGATATTCGTGATGCAAATGGTAATATAGTTGGAGGTACAGATTGGAAAGCTGGATGGGACCCAGTTAAGAAAGTTGATATGTCTAGACTTGTTACACTTGCTGGTCAACTTGCTGCTCCTGTAAAACGTGCTACTAGCAGTACTTCTCAACGTAGTGTTTCTGATGAACAAGGTATAGGTAATGGTGGTACTAGTACTCCTGAAGGTCTTCGTTCTGTAAAAACTGGTTATAGTACTTCTAGTGGTTCTAGTTTCCAAAGAGAAACTTTAACTAAGCAAAAGATTGATGAAGTTTATAATAAACTTTTTGCTCTTGACCCAGATAATATGAATGCTCTTATTCAACAATTTGATGATGTACAATGGAAAGTCAATCAGCTTAAAGATGAACTTAGTACTACTACTGACCCTGAAAAACGTAAAACTCTTCAAAATAGTATTGATTCTTTTAGTAATGATATTTATGATGCTAATGGTCAACCTCTTAAAGTTAAAGAATATATGCTTAGTAAAATAGGTGTTATTACTAAGAATATGGCTTATGATAATACTAGCGTTAGTCATACTTCAGGTAGTTCTGAAACTAGAGGTTTAACTTATGGTACTAAATATGCTCTTAGTTCTGGTACGAATACTAGTAATATAACTGCTCCACTTCCTACATTAGGAGGAACTTATTATAGTAATCCTGGTGAAGTAAATTGGAATGTTCAACGTGATGGTTCTTATTTCCAACAAACTAGTAAAAGTCTTTCTGAAAATGGTATTTTAAATTAGTAAACTATGCTTAGTAAAAAAATATACGATAAGTTTATAAGTGATGGAGATTTTGTTGGTGCAGCTAATTATTTATCTCGTGCTCACTTTATTGACCCAGTTAAACAGTCTCTTGTAAATCAAGCTATAAAGAAACTTAGAACTGATGGTCGTAGAATACAAGGTATGATGAGTAGAGCTGATGAAAATCAGCGTAAAGCTTTTAGTTTTCTTAATGCTGTAAATAGTAATGGTATTCTTCCTGGTCTTAATAATGGTACAGATGCTGATGGTAATAGACGTGGTTCAGATAATATATTTAGTAAAGATTATGCCGAAGCTAAACGTAGATTAAGCAGTCAAGGTTCTAAAGAAGCAGAAAGTTTATCTATTAAATTTGGTGGACAAACTGAGAAAAGAAGACTATTAGGTTTAGATTGGCTTGCTAAAGACTATGAGTATAAAACTGATGCTTTTGAAGATATGCTTAGAAGAAGCAGACTTAGTAAAGATGCATTAATTAAATCAGGAGCTAAAGTTAAAATAAAACACGGTCAATATATTCTTGATATTAGTAAACGTAATCATTTATTTAATAAAGTATATAATGCTTTACTTAGTACTAAAGGATATGATAATAAATATAGATTTCAAGTAGCTGGTATTGATGCTAAAGGTAAGCTTATAGGTGTTGGTGATTTAGTTAAAAATTGGATTAATAGAAGAAGTAGAACAGATATAACCGATACTGATGGTTATTATATTAATCCTACAGGTAATAATAATTTTGAAATGCCTAATAATATTGTAGCTGTTGCTAACAAAGCTATCCGCCCCGTAAAAGATAATGATATTAATGGTTCTAAATTATCTACTGTTAGTTCTATGATTCTTCCTTTTAATAGTGCTCGTAGAAAACAAATTAGTGATGCTCTTAATACTGGTAGACTTAATACTGAATTAGCTAATGCTTTAGTAAAAGAGAATGGTAATGCCATTCTTAATGGTCTTATGAATGCTGATTTTACTCAATATGAAATGTATGTTACTGATGAAGAAAATCCTGATGACCATACTACTGTTCGGCATTCAGTAGATACTAGTAACGAAAAAGCTAATATTCAAGATTTATTACGTGCTGCTATTGCTAGTGGAAAGTTTGACCCAGAAACTCAAGTTTCTCTTGGTATGCAAGGTAATCAAACTGGTTATGTTATTACTATTCCAACTAAGATGGATAATGATATAGAAACAGGTAATAGAGTTGAAGATATTAAACAGAATAGTCGTCAAATATTTATTCCTGATTTTATGAATGGTGAAGCTGAGAAACTATTCTCTCAAAATTCTCAGACTAGAGCTATGAAAGAACTTGCTAGTATGGAAATGTATAATTATCCTGTTGATATTCCTCAAGATGGTAGACTTAATGTTTATAATGACCCTTCTACCGGAAAGGCAGTTTATCAAATGGAATATGATAGCGGTAGAGTACAACCTTTAACTAGAGAAGATGCACTTCGTAAAGTTAATAAAATGCTTATAGTTGAAGATGGTATCGATTTAGCTAATAAACAATTTTATGATGAAGATGGTAATCTTCGTAAAGGTCTTAAAAATAAAGATGGTTATTTAAATGTTCAATTTCAACAAGATTTAAATAGACAAGTAGATACTTATGTTACTAGTGCTATGAGTGAACTTTATCCACAAGCTTGGCAAAGTTTTGCTCCTATTGCTAATAATGTTATAAATGGAGATTTTTCATCTGAAGAATATAAGACTAAATTAGCTAAAGCTATGGATAGTTTTGTAGATACAGATAATATTAATCTTATTAATAATCAAAGAGCTATTTATTCTAATTATATTCTTAGTAATATAGGAATGTATGATAATGATGCTTATAACATTGATTAATTATGAATACAGAAAACGTTTTTAATAATAGTGGAATTATAGTTAGTAATCCTAATTATAATCCTAAAACAAAGAAGGGTCGTGCTCAACAACCCTTCTTTCATACTTTAGATATAAGCCAAGATATTACATCTGGTGCAGCTAATGAATTTGCTAAGAATGCAGATGATGCTTGGGTAATGGGTGATACTCATAATTATCAACGTTATGGTGTTACTCCTAATCTTATTACTAATCTTGATAAAGAGCGTGCTGAAAATCAATCAAACTTCGCTAAAACATTTAATTCTTTAGGTCAAGCTCTTGTTAGTGAAACAATTCTTGGTACAATTAAAGCTGTACCTGATTTGTTTGATGCTATTACTAATGGTATATTTCAATCTGATGGAGATTATCAAAATCCTATTAGTAATAAACTTCAAGAGTGGCAAGATTATTTTAGAAATGAAGTTGCTCCAATATATAGTGACCCAGAGCGTAATGATATTTATAATGGAGGTCTTACAAATTGGGGATGGTGGACTAGTAATGCAACTAGTGTAATGTCTAGTTTAACATTACTTCTTCCTAGTACTGGTATTGTTAAAGGTATTGGTTATCTTGGTAAACTTGCAAAGACTTCTAAGTTAGCTAGTATGACTAGAAACGGTATTAAAGGTATTGCTGGTATAGATAGAGCTATAGCTTCTAATAAAGAACTTAATGCTTTACAAAAAGGTATTAATAAAATTATTGGTAGTAATGGTATTGTTGTTGGTTCTGATGTAGAAAGTGCTGCTAGTAGATTTGCTAGTATTGGAGGAAATGCTCTTTTACAACGTACTATGGAGAATTATCAAGAAGCTCAAGGTGTATATAAAGATATGTACAATGAAGCTTATGATAATCTTAATAGAATGAATGCTCAACAATATCAAGATTTTATTAATAAGAATCCTGAACTACTTCAAGATATTGATACTAATGATAAAGAAGCTGTTGCAAGACGTATTGCTAAGAAGTCTGCTGATACGGATTTCCTTATGAACTATAGTAATATAGTATTTGATGTTATTCAAATGTACGGTCTTCGTAACATGTGGAAAGGTATTAGAAATTCTGATGCTGGTAGTGCCGCTGTAAGTAGAGCTGCAAGATTAGAAAAACTTAAAGTTGGTAAAACTGCTGAAGAGTTTGAAAAATACTATGCTAATATAGGTAAGATGAAGAAAGCTGGTTGGTGGATTAAAGACCATGCTAAAGCTGAGAAACTTGTAATAGCTGGAGAACTTAGCGAAGGTATTGAAGAAAGTGTTAACTATATATCTCAAATGGATGGTATGAATGTTGGTAAACTTCTTCTTAGTGAACAAGATGCTGACCATTCTCCTTTTGATAATCGTCTTCAAAAGTATCTTAAAAGTGGAGGACTTGCTGACTCTGCTTTTTGGGGTGTATTAGGTGGTGTTGTATTTCATCATTTAGGTAGTGGTTTTGGACGTATTAGACAAACATTTGAAGATAGAGCTAATAAAAAAGAAGATAAAACTACTGGCGAACAAGGTAAGTCTTCACCTTTTAGTATTAGTGAACTTGGTGAAACTAAATCTCGTAAAGCTGATATTGCTCACTGGGGAAAAGATACTAATCTTTATATTGAAAGGATAAATAAAATCAATGATGGAAAGAATCCTTTTGATAACGATAAAAGTTTTACTAGTCCTGAAGAAAGTCAAGCTGCTAAAGAAGCTGCTGAAAATGACTTTATTACTAGATTAGCTTTACGTGCTGGTCATCACGGTAATCTTGATTACTTGAAATCATTCTTACAAAGTGAAGAAATTCGTAAAGCTATGGTAGAAAAAGGTGTAGTAAATGAAGCTGAATCTAAACAAATTCAAGCTAATAATGTTGCTAAAGTTGATGCTGTTATGGACGCATATACTAAAGAACTTTCAGGTCTTATAGGTATCGTTCAAAATAGAAATCATAATAAAAAAGAACCAGACCGTGTTCCTATTGAATATCTTCAAGAAATAGCTAGTGCTAATGTTGTTTATAATCAAAAGATAGCAAATACTAAAAATAAAGAACAAGTTGCAGATAATCTTATAAACACAGTTCTTAATGAAGAAAACATTAGAAAAGTTATTGGTCAAAATTATACTGGTGAACAAGTAAAAGGTGCTGTTCATCATGCCCTTATAACTAATATGATTAGCGATTTGTATGCTAGAAAGAAAGAACTTATAGCTAAAAATAGTAAGACTATTAGTGATAAAGTAGCTATTGATAATATTAATCGTACTATCAATGAGTATAGTGATATGCTTTCTAATGATGAACTTCGTCTTACAACTGCTGTTATGCTTGCTAGTGAAAGAGACGAGCAAGGTAATCTTGGACGTAATAGTCAAGACTCTTTAGCTAAAGATTATGATGATTTATTTAGTGGTGTTGATGAAAAAGGGGTTCAACTTACAGATGAGACTATTGTTCGTAACTTTGAAAGATTTGCTAAAGAAAATGGTCTTTCTAAAAGACTTGCTGAGTTTGATAGTTCTAGTAACGTACTTAATCAAATTCAAACTGCTAATAATAATATAACTAGAATTAATAATCTTGTTAAAGAAGCCGATAAAGAAAAGAATAGTACTGGTATTAAACTTTCTGACCTTATTCTCAAACAAGCTGAACTTGAACTTTCTCGTAGATATGACCAAGCTCAAGTTGTCAATAATGAAACAGACCTTGCTACTGAACTTAGTTATAAACAAAACACTATGAATGAAGCTCGTAAGAAAGTTATTGACACTAGTTATAAGTATATTGATGATTTAGCTGATAAATATAAAGATGAGGAAAATGGTAACATTCGTGCTGCTGTAAACGCTTACTTTAATGATGAGCAAAATAACTTTGATGATGCTACTTCTTTTATGACTAATAAAGAAAGAGAAGCTTTTAAAGAAAGTCTTGATGCTCTTCATCTTAGTAGCGGTCTTAACTATAGATTAGCTAATACAATTCAAGATAGTTTAATTCTTAGAACTAAGATTAAAGCTGCTAGAAATAAGACTAATGATGGAGAAGAAGAACCTGAAAGTACTACAAATAGTACTAGTACAAATGGTAATACTCCAACTCCTACTCCTAGTCCTGCTCCAGCTGCTAGTCCAACTCCTACTCCTCAAGGTGAACCAGAACAGTCAGGCACGCAAAATAATGCGCCACAATCACCTCAACCTGCCCCGACGAATAATCAATCAGCACCACAACTCGAAAGCTCTCAGGCGCAAGGAAATACGCAACAGGGCAATTCTCAAAAGGAAAAGGCTAAACCAAAATTTGATGCAAGCAAATCACAAAACTTGTCGTTTAATGATGATGGTGATGTTACTGGAATAACTAGTGAAGATAATGGTCGTTTTACTCTTATACCTGGAGAAAATAATCAGTATGAAGTTATGCCTAATGATGGTAGACACGCTTGGCATGATGATAAACTTTTTGAGAATGCAGAGCTTGCTAATGAAGATGATATTGAACTTGTTCATAATCCTTATATTACTATTGATAATGATGATAATGTTATTGGTTTTGAAAAAGGTTTATTAGGTACAGAAGCTGATGTAGCAGCTTATGAAAAAGCTCTAGATGAACAATCTAAACAAGAAGAAGAAAGTCAAGAAGAAGAGGAAAGTAATACAACTACCACATCTTCTACGGGGAGGCTTGAGGAAACAACTCCTCCTCCTGCTGCTAGTGCTGAGGAAGGTAATGAAAAAGAAGAAGCAAGTACTCCTGCTACTGAGACTAAGAAAACTATTGCTAATCTTGATATGGACGAAAGTACAGCTTTAAATATGGAACTTAGTCGTAATATCATGGGTGCTTTAATGGATGATAATGTTGATGTAGATGAAGTAATTAAACAACAAAAAGATTCTCTTATTTCTCAAGGATTTGATAGCGATGAAGTTAATAAATATGTAGATGATTATGCTAATGAGGCTAAAGTTATGTTTGGTTCTTCTGTTGCAGATTTGTATCTTCAAACTGTTTCTGTAGAAACTCAGAAGCTTGATAATCTTACTGGAGAATTTATTAAAGCTGCTGATGATTTTCTTAGTACTTACGCTAAGAATACAAAGATGGTTCAGCGTAATGGAAAATACTATGGTAGACTTGAAGATATACTTAGATATATAGAGCAAGAATCTAAATATACTGGTGCTCCTGAAATATTTTATAATTCTCTTAAAGATTATCTTACTAGTGAAGCTGCTAAAGATAAATTTGTTTTAACTGATGTTGAAGAAATAGATAAAGCCGATTTCTTACGTAATGTACATAAGAGTAGTTATGTTCGTAGTGTAGAACTTGGTGCTCAAAGTCTTATTACTACAATTAAACTTGACTTATCTGAAGTAACTGATGAAGATGGTATTAAAGCTGCTCAGAAAGAACTTAAATTAGTTAATTCTAATGATACTCTCGAAACTGAAATTAGTAAAAAGAATAAAACTAATACTACTATTCTTCTTTACAAACATAATGGTGTTACTATAGGTTGGCAAGCTTTAGCTAGTATTGATAAAGGTACTGGTCTTTATGTTAGACCTGCTGATGATTGGATGCACACTATTGCTGGAGATAATAATACTCCTGATGGTCCAGTTAAAGAATTTATTAAAGATATTCTCAGTAGAGATACTATTGATGGGATAGATTATTCCACTCTTGATGATATTGTTTATAAAGCAGCTTTTGATAAGTTATCTAAAGATGAATATAAACAATTAGTTGCTGCTTTTGCTTCTCATAAAGGAATACAACGTGCAGTTAATAATCATTATGTTAGAGATGCTGAAAATCCTAATTATGAGAAACTTCTTAATGGTCTTGCTAAACTTTGGAGATATTGTTATCAAGTAAAACCTACAAATAATGTAGCTGTTGGAGAATATAATGATATTCTTATTGACAGTATTGATACATATTATGATAAACTTAGAGAAGAAATTAATATTGCTACAAATGTAGCAAATGGAATTTATACTCCTAGAGTTAATGTTCTTTCTAAAGGTGAAGTAATTCGTGCTCATAATAAAGAACTTACTCCTGATGGAAAAACTAGACCTTCTAAAGATGTAGCTCGTCCAATAAAAGAAGTTCTTAGTAATAGTAGCGAAGCTTATATAGGCGCTACTTCTAACGGTTATGTAGCTGTTTCAGGACTAGGTACTCAAAAGTATACAGGTTATAATAGTGCTAGTGGACAAACATTCTTAGCTCTTCCTAATACTAATGGTACTATAGATTATGTTGCAGCATTTCCTAGAGTTTATATAGGAGATACTTATTATCGCAATGGAGAAAAAGTTAATGCTCCTGAAAATAGAATACTTAATTCTTTAGTAGATTCTGTTACTGCTCAATTAGAAGAAAGACTTGCTAACGTTAAGTCTCTTGATGATTGGAATGAAGTTAAAGAGTTTATTAATGATATATTTAATTTTAGACGTAATGCTATCTTATCTTTAGGAAATTCTATTGTTGTTCAGAATAATGGTAATTTAGTTCTTAAAGCTAATAGTAACGAATATACATTCTTTGCCCGTAGTGCTAAAGACCCTAATGCTGC
>ULRG01025982.1_pt1 | contig 18592 bp, 10 predicted proteins | sample 1955211 | NCBI WGS metagenome assembly ULRG01 (sample SAMEA4835676, study PRJEB28245) | human gut metagenome | biome: gut microbiome; material: fecal sample | place: Denmark | collected 2008
GCAACCTTCTGGATGGGATTTCCAAACGGGTAAAAATCCGTGGAGGATAAGTGATTGACCATTAGGAATATGCTTGGATGTCCTCTTGCATGAAGCGGGAATGAGGATAGGGAAGCAAAAGAATGAAAAACAAAAAGTTGGCCTCCGCGAGGCCGTGAATGGATTATGAACAGTTTCATTAACTTCTTGAAGCGCAACAAACTTTACAGCGCGGTCAACCTTCTGGGACTCAGCCTCTCGATGGCGTTTGTCCTGCTTCTGGCTGTGTATGTAACCAGCCAGCTGAACACAGACTCGTTCCAAAAGAACGCCGACAGGATCTATGTCATCGCCCAGAAAGAGACCCTTTCGTCCGCTTACTGGCTGTCCCGCCACATGAAGGCTAACTTTCCGGAGATTGAGAGGTCAGCTTCATATTCCAGCAACGGAATGCAGGAGTACAAGATCGACGGCAACATCGTGAACGCCAGGACTTCTTACGCTGACTCGTCGTTTTTCGATATGTTCAGTTTCCCTCTCGTGGAGGGCGACTTCAGTGAGTGGAAGGCCTCGATAAGCGGAGTCCTGATCAGTGAGTCTTTCGCCAAGGCTCAGTTCGGGGACAGGGATCCGGTTGGACGTGAGATCCGTTTCGACGGCGCTGACTCAACGGTAAGCAACCTGACAGTCTCAGGTGTGTTCAAGGACATTGAGAACTCCATCATCAGACCGTGCGACATATTCCTTCGCGGAGAGATCATGACGATCACCAACCAGGCGAACGATGAGCGGATGTCCAACGCCGGATCATCCACTTGCTTTGTGATGGCTTATCCGAACGCCGATCTTCCGGCCAGACACGATGATATTCTTAAATGGTGCCGGGAGAATTTCTGGAGATATATGTCAGACTACGGCGGAGGTGATAATGACGTGAGAATCATTCCTTTACGTGATGTCTATTTCCTGTCGGACGGCAATGAGGACTATAATGACAGTCTGCGTCTTGGCAACAAGACGACAGTGATGCTGCTTGCCGGAATGTGCTTCCTGCTGCTTCTGTTCGCCATCCTGAACTATGTGAATATGACCACGGCTCTCTCCGGCTTCCGTGCCAAGGAGATGGCCACCAGAAGGCTCATCGGGGCGACGAAAGGCGGCATATTCATGAAGATGATTGTCGAGAGCACCATAATCTGCGCGGCCGCTATGGTCATCGCCGTCCTGCTTGGCGAGGCCATTTCCCCGGCGGCTTCGAAGGTGTTGAACTATGACATCTCTATCTTCAAGGCAATCTCTCCGGTGAGCGTGCTTGTCTGCGTCCTGTTCACTGTTCTGGTCGGAGTCATCGCCGGTTTGGTTCCGGCTCTCATCATCCAGAAGACCGAGCCGATCGAGATTGTCCGAGGTACGCTCAGACTCAAGACAAAGACCCTTTACAGCAAGGTCATCATTGTGATTCAGAATGTCATCACGGTCGTGATGCTCGTGACCGCTTTCACGATGTACTTTCAGATCCGCTCCATGATCAACGCTCCGATGGGCTATAACACTGAGGATCAGATCACCATCAGCAATGAATATGGCCGCGCGGGCGAATTGGCTCCGCTCATCAACAAACTTAAGGCGGAAAGCTGCGTTGAGGCTGTCGGTCTCGGCGATGGCTACCCGATGTTCGACACCAACAACAGGACTATGTCCACCGAAAGCGGAAAAGAGGCGTCGTTCCAGATGGTGAAGGGCGACAGCGCCTACTTCAACATCCTCGGCATCAGGAAGAAGCAGGACAATCACACACCTGACTGCTATTGGCTTAATGAATATGCCTACGGAATCCTCGAAATAGACGAGACCGCCACGGAGTTCACAACCAAGTCCAACAGCACATGGCAGATAGGAGGAATCTACTACGACTTCAAGATCAAGCCGTTGCTGGAGGAGCAGCATCCTGCGTTGATTTACCAGTATGATGAATATCCTGCCGGGAAGTGGCCGTGGACGATTCTTGTGAAGACCACGCCGGATCACAAAGAGGCTTTCGCAAGGGTCAAGGCGGTCTTTAGCGAATTGTACCCGGATAAGTTATTCGATGCCAGCTATGTCGAGGATGACATCAAGGCTGTGTTCGCTTCCGAGAACAGGGTGTTGGAGATCATGGTCATATTCACAATCCTTTCGCTGTTTGTCTCGGCTCTGGGTCTCGTGGCGATGAGTTCGTACTACATGCAGCAGGAACGCAGGACTGTGTCTCTCAAGAAGGTCTATGGCGCTGACTATAACTCTGTCCTGTGGGGTCTTGTGGCTGAGTTCATGAAGATGATCGGTGTGGCGTTCGTCATCGCCGTCCCGGTGGCGTGGTACCTGATGCACACTTGGTTGAACGGCTATTCCTACCGCATCGGTCTCCATTGGTGGATATTCGCGGTGGCAGGTCTGTTCACCGCCGTCATTGCCGCCCTTGCCGTCCTCTGGCAGGCTGTCCGCGCCGCCCGCACCAACCCGGCGATCGAACTGAAGAAGGAATAGCATGCTATATCTCCAATCCAGATGGTTGTCGCGACGAACTCTCCGCGCTTCGCGCTCCGTCCCTCCCAGGCTGCGCCTGGGCCCTTCCCGCTTATGGCCGCGGGTGGCCAAGGTTCGCTGCGGCAACCTTCTGGATTGAGTAGTAATATTCAGTGGAGCCTGAACGATTGAAGATTAGGAATATAATGATGTGTCCTCACCGCTGGAATCGGGAGGAGGATATGCAAGCAAAATATTGAACGATAAAAGATTAGCCTCCATGTGGAGGAATGGGTATGAGAAGAAAAAGTGATTTGATCATCAAGGTTTTGTCCTTGGGAGTCGGGATGGCGATAGCCGTCATCCTGATCGCCAAGGTCTGCTTTGAACTTTCGTACGACAATGTCTATAAGGACATTGACAGAATCTATAAGATCCGCACCGGAGCCATTATGCAAGGTGAGGACAAGGATTTCGGTCAGGTCAGCGGAGCCATAGCACCGGGATTCAAGGCCGAGGTGCCGGGAGTGCTGGAGGCCACAAGGTTCACCAGCATATTCAACAGCGAGAATTTCATCATCGATGACGATGGAAGCAAGGTGGCGGCCGAGCACCTTTTAGCGGATTCCTGCTTTTTCAGGATATTCAATCGCCAGTTCCTCGCCGGTGAGCCGGAAAAGGCGTTGAGGTCGTGGAGCGGCGATGTGGCCATCTCAAAGACTTTCGCCGAGAAACTTGGTGGAGTCGGAGCGGCTGTCGGCAAGCAGATCGCCAACGAGGACAATCCGAATCTGAAGCTGACTGTCTGCGGAGTCTATGAGGACTTCCCTAAGAACGGATCGATCCACGCCGATGTCATCCTTTCCATCGAGGCGATGAGCAAGTGGAGCCTCTCCAACTGGGTCGGCAACGACAGGTACGTCGCTTTCGTCAAATTGGCCGAAGGGGTTGATCCGGCGTCGCTTAAGGATGCCATCCACGAGATGCAGAAGGCTCACCAGCCTTTGGAGGAAATGGAGAAGAGCGGACTCACTCTCTGGTACTTCCTTTCGCCTTTGGCCACCGAGCACAGCTCGAAGCCGGAGGTCAGGAACCTTGTGTTCATACTTGCCATCATCGCCGCTCTGCTGCTGCTTGTGTCCATTATGAACTACGTCCTTGTGGCGATCTCGGATGTCATCCGCAGGGCGCGCGAGGTCGGAGTCCGCAAATGCTACGGAGCCCAGCCTTGGGACATCAACAAGATCCTGCTCAAGGAGACCGCCTGGAATTTGGGTGTCTCCCTCGCCGTGGCAGCCCTGCTGATCTTTGCGTTCAGGGGTGCGGTTGAATCCCTGTTGGGAGTCCCTGTGAAGGATCTTGTCACTCCGCTTTCCGTCTGGATCATTGTCGGGATTGTGATCTTGGTGTTCCTTGTCTCCGCCGTCATTCCGGCGAGGATGTTCACCAAAATCCCTATTTCCAGCGCCTTCCGAGGCTACAAGGAGAGCAAGCGCCGCTGGAAGATCTCACTGCTTGCCTTCCAGTTCGCCATCAACGCCGTGCTGGTGTCGCTGGTGCTGATCGTCAGCTTCCAGTACCGCAAGGTGCTGAACGCCGATCCGGGCTACAACTACAGCAATCTTGTCTATGAGACATTCCCGTCCTACGACCAGACGAAGATGACAGCCATCGCCGGTGCTCTTCGCCAGCTGCCTGAGGTCGAGGCTGCTGAACTGACCTACGTGACACCTTTGGCGTCAGCTTCCGGCAATAATATTACCCTTCCTGGTGACGACAGGGAACTCTTCAATGTCGCTGATGAATATGGCGCCACGGAAGGTTTCTTCAATATGATGGGCTTCCGGCTCGTCGAGGGATCCGCTCCAAAAGGACCGAATGATGTCGCTGTCAGCAAGTCCTTTGTGACCAAGATGGCGGCTTTCGCCAACTGGTCTGACGGAGCCGTTGGAAAGATTGTCGGCATCACCGAGCACGGGCAGGTCACGATCTGCGGAGTCTATGAGGACTATGTCATCGGAAGCGTCTCTGATCCGGACAACCGTCCGAGCGTGCGTTTCTGCTGGAACAAGGACTTCCTCACCGATGAGGAAAAGGCTGACTTTGACTGGTCAAGGCTGATGCAGACACTTGTCGTGAAGCTCACGGATGTCACTCCGGAGACGATGCGTAAGGTGGAGAAGACAATCCGGGAGGTCGCTCCTGACAGCGACGCCGAGGTGAAGTCTTACGCCGAGACGTTCAGGAGCCTATACGATCCGACGAGGCAGATGAAGAGAACCTACACCCTTGGAGCGTTGTTCGCCCTGCTGATAGCGGTGATCGGCCTGATCTCCTACGTCCGTGACGAGAACTATCGCCGAAGCGCCGAGATCGCCGTCCGCAAGGTCAACGGAGCGCAATCCTCGGAGATCGTGTCGATGCTCGTGATGGATGTGCTGAAAGTGGCTCTTGTCGCTGTCCTTATCGGTGACGCCGGGGCTTGGCTTGTGGCGCATTACTGGCTGGAGCAGTTCGCCCTGAAGATCACCCTGTCACCTCTGTTCTTCATCGCCGCCGACATCATCGTCCTGGCCATAATCGTCAGCGTCATCGTGATCGGCTCCCTGAGGATCGCTCACACCAACCCTGTCGAGTCCCTCAAGAACGAGTAGGGTAGTCCTGCTATCCCTGTCGCTGAGCGTGCCATCGTTGAACCCGTGGTTCGACAGCTCACCAACCATCGAAATGCGATTGCAGTGTCGTGGCAGATAACTATCTGTCAACTAATATAATAAGCAAGTACGTGGTGCATAAACCGGCACCACGTACTTGCTTTATTGTTTGATAATGAGCTACTTAGTTGCCACTCGCTCGGAATCAATGAGTGGCGATTAACCTGTTGATTGACAGTGAATAAGCGTTGTACCTTTGGTGGAAAACTACTGAAGGTAAATTATTATATTCTTGATAATGAATATGTTCCATCCCATGGTCCGCTTTGCGGCAACCTTCCGGACGCTAATGAGTTTTACTTGAATATCAGCGTGAAAACAGTCGCTTCGGAGTCCGAGCGGGTGAGGCGGAGGGTGCCGCCGTGCATCCTCATGATCTGACGGGAAAGGCTCAGTCCGATTCCGCTGCCCTCAGGCTTGGTCGTGAAGAACGGAATGAATATCTCCTCCTGGCTTGCCGCGCTGATAGGCGGCCCGTCATTGCTCACATTGATGATGACGTTGTCCCTCTTGTCAATCTCGGCAGAGATTTCGATGTGCCGCGCCCCGGCCTGAGCGGCGTTCTTGACAAGGTTGATGAGAATCTGTGAGATCTGGCTCTCGTCAGCGTACAGAAGCACGTCCTCGGTCTTTTCCACAAATCCAGCGGTAGCCCCGGCGGCGGTCAACACCGGCTGGCTCAGATCGATGACCTTGGCCGCGAGGTCGCGAGCGAAAAACGCCTTCCTGACCGGCACGGCCACGTGGGTCAGGTCCCTGTACGAATTGACAAACTTTATAAGACCACGGGACGAACTGGCGATGGTCTCCAGACCTGCCTTGAGATCCGGCCCGTCTGATGGCGGAGTGATCGTCCCGGCATATTCGGAAAGAGCCTCGGAAAGGGAGGCGATCGGTGTGACGGTGTTCATGATCTCGTGTGTGAGAACCCTGATGAGCCTCGTCCAGGACACTGACTCGTTCTCCTCGATGGCCTCAGAGATGTCGTTTACCGCGATGATTTTCACGTCCTTACGCCCGATGTGCGCCGATGTGGCGGACAGGGAAATGTTCGTCTGCGAGCTTTCCGAATAGATGGACGCTTTCTGGTCCAGACCCTCCTCGACTTTCTCAAAGGCTCCTCTTAATGAAGGGCTTACGATGTCAAGTTGCCGTAAGGTGCTCAGTGACGACACTCCCAGAAGAATCAACGCCTGCTTGTTGGTGTAAAGCACGGAATCCGTCCCGGACTCCAGCACGACGATGCCGGTCTTGGCCTTGTCCAACATCTGTCCGTAATATTCCTCCTGCTCCCGGATGTCGGCCGTCTCTTTCTGGAATATGGTACGGATTCGGTTCAGGGTCCGGTTGATCTTCCGGCTGCCCAAGCCCCCCCCCTCGTCGAACCTGAAATTGGTCTCCTTATCTTCCAGGGCATCAAGCATATAGGTCACTTTCTTGAGGATGCGGTGCCGTGTAAGAAGCACCGCAAGCAAAGCCACCAGCACCAGAACGCCGGCCGGAATCGCTATCTGAGGCCACGGAAGCATATTCATAAACTTCGACTAAATCCCGTATTTCTTGAGTTTGCTGTAGAGGGTCGGGCGGCTGACATTCAACGCCTTGGCAACCAGCGACATATTCCCGGAATATTTCTCCACCGCGGCGCGGATGGCCTTCTCCTCCACTTCCTCCAGCGTCGCCACAGAAGTCTCGCTTCCCTCGACCAGAGCCTCTGACGGCAGCTGCAACTCTTTTTCTGTCAAATCATTGCCTTCCGCCAGAATGACCGCCTTCTCGATGCAGTTCTGGAGTTCACGAATATTCCCGCTCCAATGGCAGTCCTTCAAAGCGGCCTTCGCCTCCGGATCGATGCCCTCTACCTCGCGGTGGTACTTCTCGTCGAACCTTTTTATGAATATCTCCGCGAGCGGAACGATGTCTTCCGGGCGCTCCCTCAGGGCCGGCAGATGGATGCTCATCGTGTTGATCCTGTAGAAGAGATCCTCCCTGAACGAGCCTTCCTGCACCTTCTGGCGCAGATCCATATTCGTGGCGCAGACAAGGCGGATGTTCACATTGCGTGGCTTGGTGTCGCCGACCCTCGTGATCGTCCTGTTCTGGAGAACCCTCAGAAGCTTCGCCTGAAGGTGTAAAGGAATATTCCCGATCTCATCCAGGAAAAGGGTTCCGCCCTCGGCCAACTCGACCTTTCCGGCCTTGTCGGCATAGGCGTCCGTGAACGCTCCCTTGACGTGTCCGAAGAGCTCGCTCTCGAAAAGGGTCTCCGGAATCGCTCCGGCATCCACGCTGACCATAGGGCCGTTCCGCCGCTCGGAATGATTGTGTATCTCTCTGGCCAGAAGATCCTTACCCGTTCCGTTCTCGCCGGTGATCAGTACCGTGGCATCGGTAGGGCCGATCTTCTCGATTGTCTTCTTGATTTCGGCCATAGCCTGTGAAGTGCCCCAGTACATCCCGGTCGGGCCGGTGGCATATTCATTAGACTGCCGGCTGTCCTTCCGGTTCTCCGTCACCGCCCTTTCCAGCGTGGCGAGCAATTTCTCGTTCTCCCAAGGCTTCACGATGAAGTCGAACGCCCCTCTTTTCATCCCCTCCACGGCCAGGGATATGTCCGCGTAGGCCGTGAACAGCACGACTTTCTGGTTCGGGTTGTTGTTGCGTAACTCGCTGAGCCAGAAAAGTCCCTCATTTCCAGTGTTGATGTCAGTGTTGAAATTCATGTCCAGCAGGATCACATCCGGCTGGAAGGCATTGACGGTGCTGATAAGCTGTGCCGGTGACGGCAGGATCTCCACCGCCTCGAACCGCATAGGCAACAAGATCTTCAACGCGGACCGGATCCCCGCATTGTCATCAACCACAAGAACTTTCCCGACTTTCTTCATCTTGGTCACGTTTTTTTTCAGTGAATCTATTCCGAGGCGGACTCGGTGACGGAGACGTTCTCGACACCGGCGGCTTTCAGGGCGGCGACAAGGGCATCCACCTGCGACTTGTCCTCGAACGGGCCGGCGGTGAACACCACGGCTCCGGCCTCGACGCTCTTGATGAGATCCTTGTCCGAATGCTCGTGGATCGCCGCGATGGCCTCCTCGGACAGAGACTGTCCGTTCTCCGGGTAGATCCTGACCATCATCAAGGTCCTGACCTTCGACTCAAGATCCCTGGCCTTCGACACGCCGATGATCTGGCCATTCTGGAACGCGTCGATCTGCGCGTCGCGGAACCCTCTCTTCTTCACCTTGTTAAGGTTGGAAAGAGCATCTTTGTAGGACTTGAAAAGCCCGACGGAATAGGCGTGCTTCCCGGTTGTCGTGGTCCTCTCGAACACAGGACTCAGGCCGTTGAGGTCGGAGACAGAGGCTTTTTTGCTGAGGGTAAATATTCTTATCTGATAGACAATGCCTTCCGGCAGGGTGTTGTTCTCGGCGAAACGTCCTTCCGGGAGGATCATGAACGAATAGTCGAACGAAGGTTTCGGCTTGAGGATCTCCAGATGAAGATCCGGGCCGTAACTGTTTTTGGAGAATGTGTAGCCGGAGGCTGTCCCGACAATATCCTTGTCGGCCTCGGCCTGGAGCCGCCGCGTGTCGATCACGATTCCGTTGGCCAGAAAATCCATCTCGATGTTCTGGAGCTCCTTTACCGCGGCGTTTAAGGAACTGTTCAAGGTCGGAAGCATCAATTCCTTGTCGGATATCTCGGCCGTGAGTCTGGCTTTTTCTTCCGCTGAGGCCGCCGCAAGTTCCGAGCGCATCTTGTCCAGATTCTTTCCGTACCTTGCCACCGAGTCACGCAAGGCTCTAACCTCACGCATCTTTTCCATGTAGCGCTTTGTGCCTTCATCGTGTTGCCCATCGTCCGGAACCGCCGCGTCATTGTCGATCCTGGAAGGATCCTTGGCCGGATTCAGGGCTGCCAGAGTCCTCAGCTCGCCTACATCGGTGACGGCTTTCCGGACAGGCATGCTGTCATATTCAAGTACATAGATTGTCACACTGTCGCGGCCGCACTCGCGGTTCGACGCGAAGATGGAATATTTCCCGTCCTCCGTGTTGACGAAAAGGAAGTCGTCGTAAGGTGATGAATATGGAAAGCCCATATTCACCGGCATGTCCCAATCGTTGGTCTCGCTGTTCCAGTTTGAGACATAGAGATCGTAGCCTCCCATGCCGTACAGACCTTTGGAGGCGAAGTAAAGTGATTGTCCGTCAGGGGACAGCATCGGGTAGATCTCGTCCGAGGAACTGGTCATCTGCTCGTTGATCAGCGCCGGTGCGGACCATAGGGAATCCGTCAGATGAGTGCAGTAAATATTCCTGATGCCCTCCTCGTCTTTGGCTGAGTAGTAGATGTCCTTCGCGTCGTCAGGGATGTAGATGGCGCGCGAGAGGTCGTCTCCGCCCAAAGAGTCGAGCTGGTTCGGGGTCTTCCTCCAGCTGAAATCCTTCAGCGGGTAGAACAAGAAGAAGTCCCTGAGCGGGAATGTCCGCTTCGCGACGACAGTCGGCTGGCTGCAGAACCCCATCATGTTCAGTCCATTGCGTGCCATCAACAATTGTTCCTCCGCCTTTGCCGAAGCGGTTGAGTCCAGAAGCTCGATGGCGCCTTCGCTGTACTTGACCGCCTCCTCGAAGCTGTAGGCCAGCCGGCACGAGTCAGCCTTGATCATGAGTCTGGTCGGGGAGACTTGCGCGTGAGCCTCTCCGTTGAATGTGATCTGCGCGAGCAGAGTTAGAATGCCGATGAATATTTTGTTTCTCATTCTGAAAAATCTCGGTGATTGCGTCTGCAAAAATAAGAAATACTTGGCAGATAATTTCTTTCTAAGAAAAAAATGCTAAATTTGTACCCTTATTTTTATGCGCAAAAATTAAAAACAATAATAAAAGTACACAATTATGCAAAGTAAAGGTTGGATTAGGCTTGTCGCCATTCTGCTTGCGATCGCTTCCATTTGGCAGCTTTCCTTCACGGCGGTGACTTCCATCCAGGAGAAGAAAGCGGCCAAGTTCGCTGAGAAAGCTGCCGTGGTGGCTCAGAATTCAGCGGCTTTCGCCCAGGTTCCTGAAAATGACCAGGCTTACTATCTGGATTCGATCAGGAAGGAACAGAACAGGGTATTCATTGATTCCATCTCTTCGAAGAAGGTATTCCTCTGGAACACCTACAAGGAGTGCAAAGCCAAGGAGATCAACCTTGGTCTGGACCTCAAGGGTGGTATGAACGTCATGCTGCAGGTGCAGCTTCAGGATCTTGTGAAGGCCATTTCCGGCAACAGCATGAATCCTGAGTTCCAGAAGGCTCTCGCCCTTGCCAAGGAACGCAGCGTTAATTCCAGAGAGGACTACATCTCTCTTTTCGCGGATGCGTGGAAGGAAGTGAGCAACGGTCAGCACCTTGCCCAGATTTTCGGTACTTACGAGATGAAAGACAAGATCACCCCGGCCTCCTCAGACGCCGATGTCATCAGTGTCATCCGTGACGAGGCTGAGAGTGCCGTCGCCAACTCGTTCAACGTCCTCAGAAGCCGTATCGACCGTTTCGGTGTGACCCAGCCGTCCATCCAGAAACTTGGCAACAGCGGACGTATCCTCGTCGAGCTTCCGGGCGTCAAGGAGCCTGAGCGTGTGAGGAAGCTCCTTCAGGGAACCGCTTCCCTTGAGTTCTGGGAGACCTATACCAGCCAGGAACTTTCCGGCTATCTTGCCGAGGCCAACGTCAAGTTGGCTGAGATTCTTGCTGGAGAGGCCGACACCACAGCGGTCGCCGAGCCTGCCGCCGAGCCTGCCGCTGAGAATGTAGCCAAAGAAGGTGTTGACTCTCTTCTCAATTCAGAGATCGCTCAGAACCAGGACAATTCCGCTGAGATTGACGCTTACAGAAAGGCCAATCCTCTCTTCGCTGTGCTGAGCCCTTCAGGATCTAACAATGCCTGCATCGGTTTCGCCGCCGCGATCGACACCGCCAAGGTCAACAGGTATCTCGCCATGCCTCAGATCGCCGAGATCTTCCCGGCCGAGTTCAAGCCTATGTGGTCTGTAAAGCCTTCCGAGTATGCTCAGGGCGAGAACATCTTCGAGCTCGTCGCCATCAAGGCCACCTCAAGGGACGGCAAGGCGAAGCTTGACGGAGGTGTGATCACCGATGCACGTGTCGTTTACGACCACGGTTCAAACGGTGAGCCTTCCGTTTCCATGAGCATGAACGCCGAGGGAGCCAATGTATGGGCCCGCATGACCAGCGACAACGTCGGCAAGCAGATCGCCATCGTCCTTGACGACATGGTATATTCATATCCTAACGTACAGAACGCCATCACGGGCGGAAGTTCCTCTATCACCGGTCACTTCACTCCGGATGAGGCCACCGACCTTGTGAACGTCCTCAAGTCAGGTAAGCTTCCTGCGCCTGCCACCATCATCCAGGAGCAGGTTGTAGGTCCTTCACTCGGTGCCAAGTCCATCAACGCCGGTATGATCTCCTTCATCATCGCGTTCCTCTTGGTTCTCGTTTACATGATTTTCTTCTATCAGGGCGCCGGTGTCGCCGCTGACATCGCACTCCTTTGCAACGTGCTTCTCCTCTTCGGAGTCCTCGTTTCATTCGGAGCTGTCCTGACATTGCCTGGTATCGCCGGTCTCGTCCTGACAATGGGTATGGCCGTTGACGCCAACGTGATCATCTACGAGCGTATCAAGGAAGAGCTTGCTGCTGGCAAGGGTCTGGGCAAGGCCGTAGCCGATGGTTACAAGAACGCCTACTCCGCCATCATCGACGGTCAGGTGACCACCCTCCTTACCGGTATCGTCCTTTTCGTGTTCGGTTCAGGTCCTGTCCAGGGCTTCGCCACCACGTTGATCATCGGTATCATCACCTCTGTCCTCACCTCTATCTTCATCACAAGGCTTATCTTTGATGACCGCATCGAGAAGGGCAAGAGCATCGCTTTCGAGAACAACCTCACCAAGAACTTCCTCAAGAACACGCATTTCGACTTCATCGCCGCACGCAAGTGGTCTTACATCATTTCCGGCGCGTTGATCGTCATTTCAATCGTGTCTATCTTCACCAAGGGCTTCACTTACGGTGTTGACTTTACCGGTGGCCGTACCTATGTTGTACGTTTCGACCAGCCGGTAACCGCCGAGCAGGTTCGTGATGCCGCTATCGTTGAGTTTGACGGTGCCGTCGAGGTAAAGCAGTTCGGTGGCGAGAGCCAGATGAAGATCACAACCCAGTACAAGAACGATCAGGAGTCAACTGATGTTGACGCCGAGGTTGAAGCCAAGCTCTACAACGCTTTGAAGCCGTTCTTCGCTGAGACAGACATCACACTTGACGAGTTCAAGTCAACCGTTGACAATCCTAACGGTATCATCTCATCAGACAAGGTCGGCCCTACGATCGCCAACGACATGAAGAGAGACGCCATCATCGCCGTCATCCTCTCCCTGTTTGTGATCTTCGCCTACATCGCCTTCCGATTCAAGGGCTGGACATGGGGCCTTGGTGGAGTCGTTTCACTTGCCCACACCGCGATCATCGTGATCGGTTTCTTCTCATTGTTCTCCGGAATCCTTCCGTTCAACCTTGACGTTGACCAGACGTTCATCGCGGCCATCCTGACCATCATCGGTTACGCCATCAACGACAACGTGGTTATCTTCGACCGAATCCGTGAGTACAGGACCCTGCATCCGAATGTTGACGTGAGGACCAACACCAACCAGGCCATCAACGCGACATTGACACGTACCGTCAACACCTCTGTCTCCACTCTCGTGACCATGCTCGCTATCGCGATCTTCGGTGGTGAGTCCATCAGAGGTCTCGCGGTCGCCCTTATCCTTGGTATCTGCATCGGTACTTACGCTTCCATCTTCATCGGTACACCAGTGATGTTCGATGCTACGATTTGGAACCAGAAGCGCCTTGCCGCCAAGAACGGCACCACAGCCAAATCATCAAAGAAATAATATCTTTGACAAATGAATATGCAAAAGCGCCGACCCGATAGGGCCGGCGCTTTCGATTCGCACAATAGCCATACACCCCCAGTCACTACGTGACAGCCCCGGTAAATAAATAATAATTTGAAATATATCGCGGCATTTTTGCTTATAATCTTTTTTGGACTTACCTTTGTCAGAGAGATTGTAAAACAATTTATAAACCGATAATATTGATTTATTATGAGCGAAGAGAAATTCAGGATTGAATCCGATCTTCTTGGGGAACTTCAGGTTCCGGCTGAGGCCTACTACGGTGTTCAGACACAGAGGGCTCTCAATAATTATAAGATCTCCAATACCAGGATGTGCGACTACCCTGAGTACGTCATCGCCATGGCCTGCATCAAGCTTGCCGCGGCACAGACGAACAAGGAACTCGGAGCTATGGATCCGAAGATCGCCGACGCGATCGTGGAGGCATGCCGCGAGATCATCGACGGAAAGTTCCACGACCAGTTCCCTGTGGACATGATGCAGGGAGGCGCGGGAACATCCGTGAACATGAACGCCAACGAGGTGATCGCCAACAGGGCTCTTGAGATCATGGGACATGCAAAGGGGGAGTACCAGTTCTGCTCACCTAATGACCATGTGAACTGCGCCCAGTCTACCAACGACGCCTATCCTTCTGCCTTCCGCTACGCTTTCATCAGGATGAACAGAAAACTGGAGAAGAGCCTCAAGGATCTCATCGACGCGTTCAAGGAGAAGGGTGAGGAATTCAAGGACGTTATCAAGATGGGCCGTACACAGCTTCAGGACGCGGTTCCTATGACCTCCGGCCAGGAGTTCCACGCCTATGCCACCAACCTTGAGGAAGAGGTTCTGAACCTTGAGAGAAACGTGAATCTTCTCTATGAGATCAACATGGGAGGCACCGCAATCGGTACCGGCCTCAATGCCAAGCCTGGTTTCGCAGAGCTTTGCGCCAAGAAGATGACCGAACTCACAGGCGAGAAGTTCATCGCTGCTCCGGATCTCGTGGAGGCCACTCCTGACACTGGCGCCTATGTCAGCTACTCTGGTGCCCTCAAGAGACTGGCAGTCAAGCTTTCCAAGATTTGCAACGACCTCAGGCTCATGGCCTCCGGTCCTCGCTGCGGTCTGAAGGAGATCAATCTTCCGCCTATGGCTCCAGGCTCGTCAATCATGCCTGGCAAGGTCAATCCTGTCATCCCGGAGGTCACCAATCAGGTTTGCTTCAAGGTTATCGGCAACGACATGACCGTCTCATTCGCTGCCGAGGCCGGACAGCTCCAGCTGAATGTCATGGAGCCTGTGATCGCCGAATCAATCATGGAGAGCATAACATGGCTTACCAACGCGATGAACACCCTGCGCGAGAAGTGCATCGAAGGCATCACCGTCAACAAGGAGCGCTGCTACGAGATGGTGAAGAACAGCATCGGCATCGTGACCGCCCTCAACCCTATCATCGGCTACAAGGCCAGCACCAAGGTCGCCAAGGAGGCTCTTGAGACCAACCGCTCCGTCTATGACATCGTCCTTGAGAAAGGCATCCTCACCAAGGAGGAACTCGACAAAGCCCTTGATCCAAAGAATATGATCAGATAACCATTTGATGAATATATCAAAAAGGCCGGCGGATTCTTTTCTCCGCCGGCCCTTTTTGTAGAATCTCCTATGACAATATATAGGTGAAATATTACTACCTTTGTGTCCGTTTTTATGATTGCAAGGCGATGAAAGCGATAGGGACAGTCCTCTTGTTGGTGCTATCCAACATATTTATGACATTCGCGTGGTACGGCCATCTGAAGCTTCAGGAGATGAAGGTCTCGACGAGCTGGCCGCTCATTCTGGTCATCCTCTTCTCCTGGGGACTGGCGTTTTTTGAATATTGCGCCCAGGTTCCAGCCAACCGCCTCGGATTTACGGGCAACGGCGGCCCGTTCAGCCTTATGCAACTAAAAGTTATCCAAGAGGTTGTCTCCCTCATCGTCTTCACTTTGGTTGTCACCCTCCTCTTCAAAGGCGAGGCTCTCCACTGGAACCACATCGCAGCGTTCGTCTGCCTTGTACTCGCCGTCTTCTTCGTGTTTCTGAAGTAGTTATTCCTGAAATTCAGACAGAAGCGAGAGCCATTTCCCCGCGGTGGTGACCCAGACTTCCTTGTAGCAGGCGTTGTTGGTCTGAGGCCAGTATGGGGAGTCGTCATCGTTCAGGGTGCGGATTCCGACGGGCATCTCACCGGTGATCTCTCCGCTGGAGAAACTGTCCATCTGAGGATAGTTGTGACCTTCGCCGTAGATCAGAGACTGGCCGAAAGGATTCTTGCCGACGGTCCAGTAAAGCTGCTCACGGGCGATCTGAAGCAAATCCTCGTCCCCAAGCATCTTCCCGCAGACAGCGGAGGCCTTGCCGGTCGAAAGGTGTACGGCGGAGTTGCCGTTGAATATTCCGAACCAGACAGGGAATCTCTTGACGAAATGCCTGTCGTCCAGCTGTACCCCATTCTTGATTTGACGGGAGTATCTTTCCTCGGCGTTTGCCGGCGGGAACAGATGAAGGGCGTAGAAACTTGCGGAGTCTTTCCATTCCTCAGCCTCGTAAACACCGCTCGGAATCATTCCGTAAGGAGCCGTGAAACGCATCAGATCCTTGATATATTCTCCGTGGAGACGCATCGCCCCAAGCCACTTGTCGTAGTCCGGGGACTCTTTCTGGGTCTGGCAGAGCAGTGCCAAGGCTTGCATAAAGACCTGATCCCGTGACTGATGAATGTAATGGACTATGGATTTCCTGGTCGTGTCCCTGTAGAAGAATCCTCCGGAGCACTCACCGACAGGCTCTTTCCGTTGGCATAATAGGACATATTCAATGGCCTCTGAGGCTCTGGCTGCATATTCCTTCTTTCCGGTCAGTCTGTAGAGCTGGCTGGCCGCCCAAGAGATTGTGGCTTGGAACTGGCTGTGTGAGGTGTTGTAGGTGTGCTCGTAGGGTTGCGTGAAGATGTCGTAGCCATCTTTCGCAAACTTCTCGGTTGCGAAACGGAAGTCTTCCTCGGCGATGTCGCACAGTTTTGCCTTCAATTCCTTGTCGGAGTCCGGAAGGGTCATAGCCGCGAACGCCTCGTAACCGGAATACAGGAAATTGTCGAACGCGTTGTTCTGCACCCTGACCGATGTGATGTCGTCGAATGTCCCGATGATTCCGTCCTGCCAGATCAGAAGCCCCATACTGCTGGCCCTGAAACCATCGCCGAAGCGGCAGCCAAGGATGAACGACAGTCCCCAGCGCGCCTCCTCAAGCATCCTTGCCGCCAGGATCGGGTTACGGTCTTTCAGCGATGAATATGCTTCCAGAAGGGAATATGTCACATCTCCTGTCTGGAGGGTTTGTTGGGAAAGGTCGCCGGCGTCGTGCCAGCCACCGGAATATCCAATCCTCTTCCCGTCGTGCGAGGCGAATAGATCTTTATGGCAGACTCCGTGAATCCCGGGCACTTCACTGCCGCAGCGTTGACTGAATATGTAGTTGAGAACCCGCCAGCGGGAATCGTCCCAAAGATTGTCCGAGATCCTGAAAGTGTCTGTTTCGGCATTTCCGGCCTTGATTCTGTAGGTTCCTGGCTTTGTGAGATCAGAGAAATCCAGCACTCCGAACCTGCCTGTGGTCGTAACCTCTTTCCTGATCCGTCCGGAACAGGCGACCGCTCCGGTTTCTGCGTCAACGACACTGAATCGTCCTTCGGCCCGGTAATCAGTGACGGCTGTTTTCTTGCCTGCCACACTGTAACCGGTTGTGGAATAGACGATTTGGCCTTTCATCGGTTCCCAGCCGGAGACTTTGTCGGGATTCCTGACTTTCAGGAACGAGATCCTGTCGATGACAAATCTGGCGGAATAGTCCTTCGCTCCGATGGAACTGCCTCTGTCTGTGGAACTGAACCTCAGTCCGAGGACTTGGTCTCTTTGATATTCATTAATCTCCAGAAAGCACCTATTCCAGATTCCGGGTTTCAGATTGACAAGGTGCGATCCGGACGGCCTGTTGTAGCCGGGTTTGGCCGGAACGTTCCCGTTGATGAAAGCCAGATCCACATTAACAATGCTCAGCCCCTTGCAGTCAGGATAGATCCAGAACTCGATCCGGTTGTAATCCTCCAGATTCCGTCCCCCCAAGTCGTAGGTGACCTGACAGCCTCCGTAGGTGGCATAGTCTGGATCTCCCGGGGAGCCTACGGCGCGGAATCCAGGCTTTTTCCGGAATTCCATCTCTATCGGGAGACCGGCAAGCGGGCCGGTCTCGGAGACCACAGCCTTTCGCCAGCCGTTAGCCTCATAGGAGTCAAGAGTGTCAACCGGCAGCGGACTGTGAAGGAAACCGCTTTCAATCAGCTGATTGCGGAGTCGCTCATCGTGGCAGAACGTAGTCTGCGCCTGTGAGAGGGCGCAGACCACGAGGCAGATCATCGTTGTCAGAATCCGTGACGGTCTCATTTTTCGGTCACCCAATCTATCGCGTTCAACAGAAGCGTCTCGAAATTATCGTTCTCCAGCAGTTTCGGACTGTGCCCGAATTGGAAATAGATGTTGCGGGCTTTGACCGAGGTGTTGGTCCAGATGACAGGGTGGTCGCCCATCCTGATGTCCGAGGCCGGACGGTAGGAATCCTCATCCACACTCGCCAGGACGTGGATATATTCAGTGTCCCTTGGATCCTTGTCGTAGGTGTACCACTCATCGTCCGGAATCGTGAAGACTGGGTCAACTCCTTTGAACAGAGGGTGTTCCGTGCTCTCAATGTGCACGGTCCCGTCGGCGAGCGGCTCGATGTAGCCAGCGAAGCGTATCCCGCCCATAAAATCAGAGAACCATTTCCACATCGGATAGCCGTCGAACTCTCCCAGAAGGGTGGCGTGATGGAAGCCGATGTAGCCACCGAGACCTTTTTCAACATATTCAATGAAAGCCTCCTGCGCGTCCTCAGGCCAGGTGTATGGAGGAAAGTCGAGCTGGATGACAGCGTTGAAGTTCTTGAGGAACTCCGCGTTCACATCGTTCATATTGTGAATGACGGTCACAGTGAATCCACGGGAAGCGGAGACGCTGTCCAGCCAAGACACAGCCACATCTGTGAACGGTTTGTGGTGTCCGCCGTTCTCGCTGACAACCAGAATGTTGGCTTTGGGGCTTGGGGCACAGGAACACAGTAGCACCATAGCTGCGGCCATTAAAGAGATAAGTGTCTTTTTCATATTGATTATGTGTTATTATTCAGCCGATTGCCTTACCCTGCTTCCTCGTACAGCGTAGTAAAGCATAAACAGTTCGCAGAATACCACTGCCAGCCAGGTCATCTTCCAGCCTCCGAGTATATCGGCCAGAAGTCCCTGCACGAGAGGCAGGACGG
>ULRG01022796.1_pt1 | contig 18545 bp, 17 predicted proteins | sample 1955211 | NCBI WGS metagenome assembly ULRG01 (sample SAMEA4835676, study PRJEB28245) | human gut metagenome | biome: gut microbiome; material: fecal sample | place: Denmark | collected 2008
ACTGGGGATGGAGTTGTATTGTCATAGGGGTTGGATGCTTACTGTATTTCGAATGCTGTTCTTGATAGGTTGTGTCGTAGTTTATGAGGCGATGTATATAGCAAGAATGTTGAAATAACAGAGAATATTATGAGCGAAGAACTATACAACGAATTGCTGAAAGCTTACACAAAGGAGGCTTTGGCAAGCATGATAAAGGCAGATATACACAGTAGGTTCCCTGAACCTTATGCAAGTATGTATTGCCATCAGTTTGATAAATTCAAGAATGTTGCAGATTTCTTTGAATTTGCAGCAAAGTTAATGAGGAGATAATGCAATGTGTAATTTCTGGTAATAAATGAAGAACCATTTGATAGAGTTCTTTCATTTGCCGGAGGTTAAGGATGATACAGTTTGGGAGAATGATAGAAATAAGTTTTTAAAATCATTAGAAAAGAAAAAGTAAATGTCAAATCAAGAATCAGAAAATAACAAAAGAATAGCAAAGAATACAATTGCATTGTATGTCAGAACGCTAATCACAATGGCTGTTGGATTATATACTAGTCGTGTGGTACTTAATGTCCTTGGTGTTGAAGATTATGGTGTTTATAATGTTGTCGGTGGTGTTGTAAGCATGTTTGCCATAGTAACATCTTCGTTATCTCAAGCTATAAGTCGATACCTTACTTTTGAATTAGGAAAAGGTAATCGGGATAAATTAAGAACCATTTTCTGTACTAGTATTAACATTTTGCTGTTGATGTCGTTAGTTGTAGTAGTATTGATGGAATGTATTGGAGTTTGGTTTCTAAATTCCAAAATTAACATAGACCATGACAGAATGTATGCTGCTAATTGGGTATTTCAGTTTTCCATTCTCACATTTATTGTCAATCTGATAAGTGTTCCATATAATGCTGCCATTATAGCGCATGAGAAGATGAAAGCATTTGCTTATGTCAGTATTTTGGAAGCTGGATTGAAATTGGTAATTGTGGTAGCATTATTACAATCTTCAATAGATAAATTGATAACTTATGCTTTTTTCCAGTTGATGGTATCAATTACTATTCGTATGGTCTATGGCAGTTATTGTAAACGACATTTTGAGGAGTGTCGCTATTCTTTCATTATGGATAGGCAGTTAATAAAGAGTATGACCAGCTTTGCAGGTTGGAGTTCTACTTCTTCCATTATTTGGATATTCAATACTCAGGGTATTAATATTATATCAAATATTTTCTTTGGCGTTGTTGTGAATGCAGCAAGAGGTGTCGCTACGCAAGTGGAAGGTATTGTAAAAGGATTTGTTGTTAACTTTACTACGGCAGTTCGACCACAGATTATAAAATCATATTCTGCTGGTGATAAGACATATTTGTTTAAGCTATTGTGCTCAAGTACGAAATACAGCTATTTTCTTATGCTGATATTCTTTGTTCCCTTTTTGTTTGAGGCAGAAGTTATTTTGCGTTTGTGGTTAAAAAAATACCCTGATTATGCACCATTATTTTTGAGACTTACATTAGTTTCCACATTGGTAGGGTTGCTGGGAGACTTATTGTTTACTAATATTCTTGCGATTGGTAAGCTGAAGCTTTATATGATTTGGGAAACAATAATTACGGGACTTGTATTTCCTGCCACGTATCTTTTCTTTTATATAGGTTATTCACCTGCTTTTCCGTATGTGTTCTATGCTTCGGCATATATGATTTTAATAATTGTACGTCTTTTCTTTTTAAAAAGAGAAGAGCAGTTTCCTGTAAAGAAGTTTTGGCTTAATGTGCTGAAGCCCGTACTTCTAGTTACAGTTTTAGCTTGTGTTGTGCCTTATATATTTAAGTTTCTCATATTTAAGTCAGACGATATATTGTATTCAATTGCTGATATTTTTATTTGTGGAATTAGTGTATTGGTCTCCATTTACTTTGCAGGAACAAATACAGAGGAGAAAATATTCATTAAGAATAAACTTCAGTTGGTTTATAATCATTTAATTTGTAGGAGATAAATGAAAAAAGTATGATTGATTTTGAAAAAGTAAATCTGAAATTGAATAGATTTAGAAATGAATCTATTCGATTTTTGATGGATAATTTAATTACTAAATAGATTATTATGATTTCACAGGAAAAATTTATTAAGGAAGTAACTGGTAAGAAAGAAGTTATCCAAAGAAGATTTGTTCGAATTTTGAGAACCATAAATTCATTCTTGCCTTTGAAAATTAAAAGTAATTTAGGTAAGACTACAGATTTTACCTATTTGACGATTTGCCGTCAAAGCGACTTTGATATGGTTGCTGCATCTCTTTATACCCTCTTTAAAACTTCAGAACTTTTACCTAATAATATAGCGATAGTTTCTGATGGTTCCTGGCTTCCTGAGGTTGGAGAAAAGTATTTTAGAAAGCATGGTGTCAATGTTACATGCGTGGAATGGCATAAATGTGCAGATTTTTATAGTAAAACTTGTCCTTCTTTAAAAAAATGGGCAGAGGGACACATTTGGGGGAAAAAGATGGCTGCAATTCTATATTTTTCTGAGAATCAGAAAGTTCTGTTTTCTGACCCAGATATATTATGGTATAATACTCCTTTGACATCTCTGGAATTAGCTAATTGTAAGTTGAAAGTTTCTATAGATAATTCTCATAATTATGATGATGAGTTTATTAAAACTTGTGGCTTTGAGCGTCTTTATGACAGAGGTGAGCCTATTAATTGTGGAGCAGTTTATATCCATGGAGGCTTAAAATTACTTTCACAAGATGCCCTAATGTGCATAGAATATGAGGGAGAGCATTGTGGGAAGTTTGCCGAACAGACAGTTTTCGCAATTATGGACTTGGAGTATAATACACGATGGAGTATGAAAGAAATTACTTCTGAGATATCGGATTTGCTTTATCCTTTCAGGGCAAGAACCATTAAGTATGATGGTATGATAGCACGCCATTATCTATGGAGGTTAAAATGGATTTATTGGAAGGATTATTTTAAATTACGATTTACAAAAACACGATAATAATGTATATTGTTTCTTTAATAAAGTCTCTCAAACCACATCGTCGAGAGCATTGGATAATGCTTTCAATACTTGTGTATTCCTTGGTTGGCGTGTTGAAATATTATTTGCCTAGCATGCTGTGTAATGTGTTGATAACGATAAGCGCATTTACGTTCATTATCGTGGTGTGCAAGCATGCGAGCGGATTCCACCTCAAAGGCATGACGGGACTATTTTACGGCATTCTTATCCTTTGGAGTTTGTGCCTCACGTTTCACATGTTTTTCATAGCTGACATCAAGAGTACATTTGTGGAGTATCATGGTATTACTACTTGGCTATTGGCATACTTCGGATCGTCAATGTTTCTCCCAAATCTCATCCCTTTTGTGATTCTGGTGTTCCCGCGAAACTACCAGTTTGATTTCAGATACCTTTGGCGAGTAATGTGGCTGTTGTGTATCCTGTATATGTGTTATTATCCTTTTGCCTTTTGGAACATGACACACTATTCATGGTCAATGGAGGAAGTTGCAGGCACCGAATGGGGCGACAAGGGCACGTATGGTGACTTCATCACCAACAGTACCATGGGTATCTCTGCCTTGGCACCGGTAGTCATTATGGTGTACTTCAAGAAGTACCTGACGCAGAAATGCTGGCAGTGGTTCCTGATAGCTTATGTGGGCGGCATCCTCCTTACTGCCTTTATGGCTCGTCGTGGTGATTTGGTCATGTCGGTGCTCTATCTTGCACTCGCCTGGGTAATGTATGCGATGAGTGACAAGAAAACATCCAAGTTCAAAATGGTGCTCATGGCAGCAGTAGTCATTGGCTTAGGCTATATGTTTTTTTCCAACATGGCAGATTCATTCTTTACCACATTGATAGAGCGTGGCGATGAGGATTCCCGAAGCGGTGTGGAGGAAAGCTTTTATGCTGACATGAAGTCGCAACTTGATTGGATATTTGGTAGAGGTTGGTTCGGACAGTATTATGAGCCTGCTTTTAGAACTTTTCGCTCATCTATAGAGACAGGATATTTGGCATTGATTCTTCGTGGCGGTTTCCTTTATCTGATTCCTTATGTCGCCATATTGGCTTTTACCGTCTTCAATGGTTATTTTAAGGCGAGGAACCTGTTTTGTAAGTCGTTTGCCATCATGTGTTTGATGCAGATTATAAGCCTGTATCCGTATGGTTGGCCGGCATTCAATTTCTTCCATTTCACCCTTTGGCTAGGAGTATGGATATGTAATATAAAGCCATTTAGAGAAATGAATGATAATCAGGCTTTTATAAAAATATTTAAATGAAATAGTTATGAGAATTTTATGGTATTCGTTGTCTCCTTGTGGCAGTGTTCGTCGAAGCGGTGAGCAGCGTGTCATACAAGGATGGATGATTTCGCTTGAAGATGAGATAAAGCAAAACAAGGACATAGATTTGCATGTAGCATACTTTTCTGATACAGAGAGAGAGTCCTTCGAGTTCGAGGGTGTGACTTACCATCCTATGTATATGCCTAAGGCGAAAACAAAAATAGGAAGAGTGTTGAAACGCTACAATTCGTTGGCCTCCGAAGACGAGAAGATGCTACCAGTGATGTTGGATGTCGTGAAGTCTGTGCGTCCCGATTTGATTCATATCCATGGCACTGAGGAACGTTTTGGCATGATTCTGAATTATGTTACGAATATTCCTATTGTTTTCTCTATCCAGGGATTGATAGCTCCCTACAAAGAGAAGTATTTTTCGGGATTGCCCGACAAAGATATCATCAAGTATGAAAGTTGGATAGGAAGAATAAGAAGAATTTCTTATCGTGACGAATACAAAGGCTTTGTTTACAGAGCCAAAAGGGAAGTCGGCTACTTGAACAACGCAAAGTATGTGATGGGGCGCACTTTCTGGGATAAGGACATTACGGGGATGCTCAATATGAAGAGAAAGTTTTTCGTGGTTGATGAAATTCTCCGCCCTCCTTTTTACAATAAAGTTTGGAATAAGACGGCTTTCTCTGAAGATAAGATTAGAATCATCAGTACTATCTCTGGTGGCATATACAAGGGATATGAGACGGTGTTGAAGACCGCCCTCTTGCTCAAGCAGAACACCAACATCGACTTTGAGTGGAAGATTGCTGGATATAACAAGAATTCGAAGTGGGTTCGTATCGCAGAGAACTACACTGGTATAAAGACAGCGGATGTGAATATCAAGCTGTTGGGGGCGTTGGATGCTGAATGCTTGTCAGACGAGTTGGTCGCCTCTGACATGTATGTCCATGTAAGTCATATTGAGAATAGTCCAAACAGCGTCTGCGAGGCAATGCTGAGCGGTATGCCTGTGATTGCCAGTTTTACGGGAGGTACTGCCTCCATGTTGGAAAATGATAAGGAAGGCATCTTGTTGCAAGATGGAGACCCTTATGTTTATGCTGGTGCAATAGTTGACTATTATTTGCATTTTGATAAAGCAAGGTCTTATGGTGAAAAAGCTCGTCAGCGAGCCTTGGTAAGGCATAATCCTAATAGAATTGTTGGGCAATTGTTGGATGCCTATAAAATGATATTGTCTGATAAAAAATAATTTATATGTGTAAGATTTCAGTTATTACAGTTTGTTGGAATTGTGTTGGAGAAATTGAGAAGACATTAAAAAGTGTCTTGGCTCAAACATATTCAAACATTGAGTATATTGTTATTGATGGAGCATCCACAGATGGTACTTTAGATATTATCAATAGATATAAAAGTAAGATCTCTATACTTGTTTCAGAACCGGATAAAGGTATTTACAATGCAATGAATAAAGGAGTTAAGTTGGCTACTGGTAAATGGTGCATCTTTATGAATGCTGGAGATAAGTTTGCATCAGATAATGTGGTTTCAGAAATGTTTGCTTCTAATTCTCCTAAGGATAGTACTAAGGTATATTATGGAAATACGACATATGTATATGAGGATGGAACTAAGCAATCATTAAAGGCTGCTCCTGTATATCCAATTATACAGCGATGTCAACCTTATTGTCATCAGTCTGCTTTTTTTTATATCGAAGATAAGCGTTCTCCATTCTTTGATGAACAATATAAGATAGTATCTGATTATAATACAAGTTTATGGTATTTTACTAAGTATGGTGAGGACGCTTTTGAATCTAGAAACATTTTGATAAGTGATTTTGCTGCTTTTGGAGGAGCATCTACATCTGAAAATAATAATCAAAGGAAAAGCTTGGAGTTCTTGAATGTATGGAAACATTATAGTGTTTGCAGAAAGAGATATTTAATAGAGCGAGTTAAGTATTTTATTATCTATCAGCAGCCAATTTCTATTTTAAAGTGTTTACTCAAAAAATATATTGATGGCAAAACAAAACAATCTATGACTCGAAGAGAAATCTAGTGTAGGAATAGATAGTTAGAATAAAACAGGATATAATATGATTATATGTAGTAAAGCTCCTCTCCGTCTAGGTTTGAAAGGAGGTGGCTCCGATGTGTCGCCATATATGGATAACCATCTACTTCTCTATATTGTCCGCTAAAAAATAAGTATAACCTTTGCTGCCGATTTAAAAATGGTAGCAAATGGAAAATAATAAGAAAGCAAAAGTTGATTACAAATGCTAAATCCAATCATTTTTTGTTTTTATCATCTCTTGATTCGCCTTTAAATAAAGTCGGTTCAGAGGGTGTATGGAAATATAGATGGTTACAAACTTTTTAATTTTAGGAGAATTTTATTATGGACATACAAATCATAATCATGGCCGGAGGCGTAGGCAGCCGCTTCTGGCCTATGTCAACCCCCGATTACCCAAAGCAGTTCATAGATGTGATGGGTGTCGGACGTTCCCTCATTCAATTGACAGTAGATAGATTGAAGCCAATCTGTCCTGTCGAAAACATGTGGGTAGTGACAAACGAGAAATACATTCGCATTGTCAAGGAGCAAATCCCTGATATGCCTGTAGATAACATATTAGCAGAGCCGGAGGCTCGCAATACCGCTCCATGTATCGCTTATGCCTGCTGGAAGATCCAGAAGAAGCATCCTAATGCCAACATCGTGGTGACACCATCCGATGCCCTCGTCATCAATACCTCGGAGTATCAGCGAGTGCTCAGCAAGGCATTGAGCTATACTGCCAATAAGAACGCCATCGTTACTATAGGTATCAAGCCAAGCCGCCCAGAAACAGGCTATGGCTATATAGCCTCAGCAGAGCCAACATCCGTAGATGAAATCTACAAGGTTGAGGCTTTCAAGGAAAAGCCAAACCTGGAGACAGCCGAGCAATACCTTGCCGCTGGCAATTACTATTGGAATGCCGGAATCTTCGTATGGAACATTGATACCATCAGCAAGGCAATCCGAACCTTCCAGCCTCAGCTTGCCAGCATCATGGACGAGATGGCTCCTTCTTTCTATACCGAACAGGAGAAAAAGGTAGTCGGCAAACTCTTCCCAACCTGCGAGAAGATAAGCATTGACTATGCCGTAATGGAAAAGTCGAAGGAAATCTATACCTTGCCAGCCGAGTTTGGCTGGAGCGACTTAGGCAGCTGGGGCAGCCTCCGTACTTTGCTACCACAGGATGAGGCTGGTAATGCCAAGGTAGGCAAGGACATCCGCTTGTATGAATGCAAGAACTGCGTGATTCATGCAGCCGATGAAAGCAAGGTGGTAGTTCAAGGTTTGGATGGCTATATCGTAGCCGAGAAGAATGGACAGTTGCTTGTTTGCTCATTGAAGGAAGAACAACGAATCAAGGAGTTCGGAAAGTAAACCCTTTGATTATGTGATATAAGAATATAAAGAAATAATAATATGGCGAAGAAGAAAATACTTTGGTTTACCGCTGATTTTTTTATAGATGTGGACCGCCAATTGGTACCATATCTCAGGAAAAATAGTGAATATGAAATTAGATGGGTGGTGGTACAGTCGTTTGTTGGTGCTAAAGTACCCGAGCATGCTGACTATGAAATTTGGAAAACGCATCATCGTGCCAAAGATCCCCGAACTTTCTTTGAACTGAAGAAATATTTCAAAAAAGCAGGTCTTGCTCAATATGATTTGGTTTATAGTGATGCGTTGGGTTTCTATTATTATCCTGCATTGTTGCATTGCATAGGAAAAACTCCTTTAATACATGCTGCGCATAATGTAAATCCATATCCTGTATGGCCGTGGGATTTGAAACTTCAGGTAAAATACATATTCCAGAATGGAAAGAATTTCCAAATGTTCTCCAAGCATACGGCACGATGGTTTAAGGAGCATTATCCAAAGAAGTCTTTCTTCTATGCACCGATGGTTGTGAAAGATTTCGGAAAGGTTCAGACCGATAATTATAAGGTAGATGAAAAGAAAGTAAACCTTCTGTTTTTTGGTAATGTGGTGGCTAATAAGCGCCTCGATTTGCTAATTGATGCAGTGAAGGAGTTGCCTGAGAATATACAGAATAAAGTACATCTCAATATTTGTGGCAACTCCAGAATGAACAAGGAGGCATTTTTGCAGCAGATAGGTGATTGCAGAAGCATCTCTACCTATTTCAAGCGCATACCTGATGAGGAAATTCCGGAGTTGTTTACCAAGCATCAATTCTTTTTGCTTCCTTATCAAGATGTGGCACAAAGTGGTCCCCACATGATAGCTTACAATTACAACCTTCCTGTAATAGCCAGTGATATTGACGGTTTTGCTGAGCGTGTTGAGGATGGTTTGAATGGTTTCTTATTCCGTGTAAACGACAAGGAATCATTGAAAGCTGCCATCACTAAAGCTGCGATGATGTCCACTTCTGATTATCAGAAGATGAAAGATGATCTAAAGACTTATGTGGCTGAAAACAATAGCTTGGAAGCTGTTTCTAAAAAGTATATTGAATATTTCAATTCTATCTTATGATTAAAGAATATTTAAAGAATGCGAAGTGGGTATTGTTCCTACGCTTATGCCATGAACGTTGGCAGGAACTCCTTATTGATACTAAATATATTGGTAATGGAGCACGCAATAAAAATCCGAGAAAAATGGAGACAGACTTGGCTATTCGTGCTCATGCTTTGGAAAAAGGCATGTCAATTGGAAGCGTTAAGGTTGGCTTCGGTAAACAGAAAGTGCGTAATCTGTTGAAAGATTTGCAGCATTATCTAAATATTGATGGTCATTTAGAGTTTGCATGTGATGTATGTACGGTTATTGAAAAATATATATTGTTCAATCAGCATGTTGGGGCAGATATGAATGATATAATATCATTGCTCGATGATTTCTGCAGGAAAAACGGCATACAGATAGATTCGAATGCAGATGCCGGCATCTATGTGAAGACATTAAGTAAACTTGCTGATGAAAGAAAATCCTCTTTTGAGGTTTTCTCGCAATCTCGATTCTCTGTTCGTGATTTTGGAAAGGAGAAAGTTGATTTCAATAAGATTCTCTCAGCACTTAAAATGTGTGAACGAACCCCTTCTGCATGTAACCGACAAAGCTACAAGATTTATGTATATAAGGATGAATTGTTGAAGAATAAGATTTTTGAAATGCAAGGTGGTTGTAATGGCTTTTATGAAGACATGCAAATTGCGATTCTTATTTGTGGTGATCAGCGTGGCTATAATATCAATGAATTACATCAAGTGTATGTTGATGGTGGTATCTATGCAATGAACCTTTTATATGCTTTGCATTATGAAGGATTAGCTGCTATTCCTCTTACGATGGGACAGAAGCAAGGTAAAATTTCTCTGATTAAAAAGGAAATGGACATTCCTAAGTATGAAATGCCATGCGTTTTGATAGGTGTTGGAACTTATAAGGATGAATATAAAGTGGCTGTCTCAAAACGCAAAGATTTTATGGAATATACTGTAATAAAATGATAAATGACTCTTGAGTAGAAACTTGATATATGAAAATAGGACTTTTAACATATTATGGTGACTTGAATTGTGGTACGAACATGCAGGCGTTGGCAACTTTTCAAGCCATTAAAAAAGCGTATCCTAAAGATGATGTGGAGATTATTCCATTTCATGGCTTTCGAGCTAGGGTTATGCCGTACAAGACTTTTTCTCTAAAGTTGATGTGGGATGACGTGAAGCGTTTCAAAAAGTATTATGACTTTAAGAAGAATATTTTGCATGTTCATCATGATACGATCATTAAGAATGTAGATGCAGCTTTGCGGTTTATCGCTTCCCGACATTATGATGTAATATATGTTGGGGCGGATACGTTGTTGGAATTTGATAAGCTTGCTGCTAATTATGATGGTATATCTGCTTATTGGCTGAAAGATATCAAAGCGAAAAAAGTAGTGATTGCAGGTTCTTCTAAAAATGTCTCATATGACCAGTTGACGGATAAGCAGAAGAATGACTTAAAAGTTGCGGCTCTCCAATTCTCTCATGTAGGAGTTCGTGATCGTGCTACAGTGGCTTTGTTTGAAAAGTTATTGGGTGATGGTCATAAGATTGATTATATCCCTGATCCTACTTTCACGTACGACATTGATTATACTTATATTGATACTTACCTGAATAAAAAGGGTGTCACCATTCCAGAGAAATCGGTCTTTTTACAGTTTTATGGGGATGACTATTGGCTTGCTGATGTTGCAAAGGATTTAAAGCAAAGAGGATATACATTAGTTACAAACAGGGGTGTAGCGTGGAGTGATATAGTTTTGGTTGATATGTCTCCGCTAGAACAGGTAGGCTTATACAAGTATGTTAGTTTTGTCATTACTCATCGTTTCCATGATGGTGTTTTCTGCATGAAAAACCATACTCCTGCCTTGATTTATGTGAAACGAGGTAAGGAGATGATGACGGGTGGTGAAAGTAAGCATATTTCTTTACTTAAGGATTTTGGTCTTTACCCTCAAGCCTTTTTGGGCGCACTTGATGCTAAAGAAGGCCTGAAAAATGTATGGGAAAGTTACAAAGAAACTCAGAAGGTGTTTGATAAAAATAAAATCGAAAAGACCTTACGGAAGAACAGGAATACATATATGGATTATTTGATGAGTACAAAATCATAGAAAGATGAAGACAAAACTTTTATTTGAAAGCGAAAAATCGAAAGAAAGTAGCGACTATTTTGTTACAATTTTCACCCCAACCTTCAATCGTAAGGATACTATTGTCAGAACATACCAATCGATACTACAACTAAAAGTGGTTTCGGGAGGAATAGATTGGATTATTGTTGATGATGGAAGTTCTGATGGAACAGAAGAACTTGGGTGTCAATGGTGTGAAGAAAACAAGTTAAGTATTCGTTATTTCAAGCAAGAAAACCAAGGAAAGCATGTGGCGATGAACTTTGCAGTTCAACAGGCTCGTGGTAAGTTTTGGTTGACTATTGATAGTGACGACACCATCCTTCCTGATGCGTTATTGAAATATTATAAGGCATGGAACTCTATTCCAGAAAATGAACGCAATGAATATTGTGGAGTTTCTGCCAGATGTATAGATTCGGAAGGAAATATCGTGGGCGACAAATAGCCTTATCAACCGATGGATGTTTCATTCACCGAGTTGCGTATGAAATACCGAATTGAAGGAGAAATGCTCGAAATGTTCAGAGTAGATGTGCTTCGCCAATATCCTTTCCCAGAATATGATTCACGAATGCGTTATTGTCCTGAGGCTATAGCGTGGTTTGAGATGGCCAAGAAGTATAAACTGCGTGTTATTAACGAGGCTGTGAGAACTTATTATTACGATGCCTCTGTTTCTATTATGCGAGAGCGTAGTGTAAAACGCTCGGCTGCCAACTATTTTTTATGGCTCTATTTAGTAAATAATCTGACCCAATATTTCTTCTCTTATCCTATAAAGATTGTAAAGGCCTATGTTGGCGTAAGTATGGACGGTTTTGTTTCGGGAAGGAGTATAAATGGTATCCTGAAAGATATTCATGGATGGAAGAAAATCCCAGCATTAATGTTGATGGGGTGTGGATGGTTATTGGCAAAGAAATAAATGTGGCATATTATCCCCCTCTTATGTCATTTGACGAACAAGAAGTGATCTTCCATTTTTAAGAAGTAATTATATGCAAGTAAAAATCCAAACTTTTCCGGTAGGCTCTGGTGATTGCATTACCTTGTTGTTAAAAAATGGCGACAAGGAAATGCATATTATGGTGGATTGTGGTCAATATAAACCAGAGGTTAATGACTATGTCAAGAATGAATTTCATGGTCATATTGATTATCTGATAGTTACACATATTGATAATGACCATATCAAAGGATTGATAGAAATGTTGTCTTCCAAACCAGACCTTACCATCAACCATATATTTTACAATTGCTATCAGCGAACATCCGATGATTTGCAGGAATGGGACGAACGGATGGTAGAGAATATGAAGAATGTGTACCATCATCTTCCTGTTGTTATAGATATGCTGGAGCAGAAGATTAATGCAGAAACTTCTATGTCTCTTGCAGAATTGATATTAGGAAACGAAAAATGGAAGAAGGTATGGCGCAGGGAGTATATCACAGATGAAAGTTCAATGGTTGACCTGGGGGATGATATGGGAAGGTTTATTTTTCTTTCTCCAACCAAGAAAGCTTTGGATGACTTGGATAAGGAATACAGGACATTGTTTTGGAAAACATTATACAAGCAGAAAAAAGAAGATTATAAAAAGGAGGAAACCATATACGAATCATTGATGCGTATAATGGAGCAAGAAGATAACGAAGGGTTTGATGAGGAGCCTGTATTGTCTAAGGTTCTTAACGAAAAAACATTGAAGTCATATTCTGATGAAAAATTAGGAAATCTTACTCCATCCAATGAAGCCTCTATTGCATTTATATGGGAGCATGAAGGACATAGAATCTTGTTTATGGGTGATGCTAATCCTGACCAGGTAGTGAAAAAAAATCGGGGATGTTTATAAAGATACCCCAAAGCCTGTATTGTTTGATGCCATCAAAATATCGCATCATGGAAGTGCGCATAGTACATCTAAAGAATTGGTAAGTATTGCCGATAGCGAACGTTATTTTGTAACAGGAGGTGCAAATGCCAGACCAAGTTACCAAGCCTTGTCTCGTATTATCATTGCTTCACTTCCTGAAGATTTATCACATCGGGAAATCAGATACAATAGAGAAAATGATATATTGAAGTCTCTTGCCAGTAACGAATCTTTGAAAGATAAGCTACATTATTCAATAACAGCTAATGCAAATGAGTATGAAGTATCCTATTGATATACGAAAGGCTATTTATGCTTCTGTTGTTCCTGTAAGATGTGACAATGAAAGAGGAACAGCTTTCTTTATTGCTCCGGATACATTGGTTACGGCTCGACACATTGTTGCGCAAAATGCAGTAAATGGTGTCCCCGTCATTATCTCTACTGATAAACAGGTGCTTTGTGATGTGGAGTATATTGCGGAAGAAGGTGTCAATGTGGATGTTGTGTTGCTAAGATGCAAGGATTATCAGCAAGAGGATCACTTAAAGTTGTTGGCTGCGGAGTTTAATGAGGACAGACAGCTTACTATAGTTGGTTATCCGAAGGAGTTTGGCAACTGTTCCGATATCATTAGCATGGAGGTGCAGGACAGACTCGGTAACAGAAAGGAAGACTATGATACAACTGTCGTAAGAACAGATTCTCTGGCTTTCACTTCTTATAAAGGCTTCTCTGGTTCTCCTGTCCTCAATGAAAAGGGTTCAGTGATAGGAATAACTGTCAACCAGCTTGGCGGCAGTTTGGGGTATGCTTCTATCAAAAGCCTTGCTACCCGATTGGAAAACCACAATGTGGTTGTTTCCAAGGATTGGCAAAGTGAGGACTTTTCGCCTTGTGGTAGAGGTACAAGCCAAAGGCAAGTGGAAAAGGCTGTTGGTTATGCGGCGTTGAGGTATAATAGAGATTTGCATGTTAGTAATGCTAAAATGGATGAAGCATTGGATTTGTTTGCTTTGAGGTTATCAAGGGATAATGTAGAGAAAGAACTGAAGCAAATAGAGTCAGATGCCTTAACTTATCATTTTGATTTTAGTGATATCTTACAAGGGTATCAAAGAGGATATTATGAAGACCTGTTGGAAAAACTATATGATTGGCAAAATGAACATGAAGAAAAAGAATTTACTTCGTTCACTCTAAAATTCTTTCAAGACTCTTTTTCAAAACTTCCAACACTTATTGAGCAGTGGAAGAGGAGTAAAAATCAGATGGTTCTTTTTCGAGGAAAGGCGGGAATGGGAAAGACACATTATGTGTGTGCCACAGCAGAAAGGCTCTGCAAAGAGATAAATGTTTATCTGATGTTTGGTAGTGGATTTTCTGAAGATCAAGATTTCGAAACCCAATTATATAGCATGATGGGTATTGGTGAGAATGCTCTTCAAAAACTCAACGACAAGATGATAGAAGAGGATTCCAACGCTCTTATTATTATAGATGCATTGAATGAGGGTGCTACGGAGAACTTTTGGAACGTGGCGATGAAGAGAATGGAAACCTTGCTCAAACAGAATGACAGGCTCAAACTGCTGATTACCTATCGTGAAGACGAAGAATTCGATTTGAGTATTCCGTGCAACATAATAGAACTCTGTGGGTTTGAAAATAATACGCAAGAAGCTATACAAAAGTATTTTGCTCATTATCAGATAGACGATACTGATGGTAATATTCAAAAGAGATATTTTGCGGAATTTAGCGAGCCTCTGTTTCTGACCATGTTTTGCGTTGTTGCAAGTCATGATCTGCGATATATGATGAATGACATCACTTATTCTGACCTTTTCCATCAATATATCAAATACCGTAATGACATGGTTTCAAAAGGCGTGGATGAGGATTCTCATCGCAATGTGACAGAAAATGCACTCATGAAATTCGCCAATTACTCGCTGTACTACAAACAATGTAGTGATATTTCCCGTCAGAAAGCAAGGCATTATGCTGATCAAATATGCAGAAACAGAACGTGGTCGAACAATCTGTTGAACTGGATATTGAAGGAGAACTTGATGTTATCTACGGGGCAACAGGGTGAACGGCTTATGTTTGGATACCAGAAAATGGGTGATTTTCTGATGGCAGATATCTTTATGCATAACAAAATGACTGATGCAGCCAAAGTAGATTTTATACTTGAGAAAGGTACGCATAGGGAGTATGCAAGCTATCGCCGTTTCATCATTGCTTTGTTATCTGAATGGGAACTTACTCCTCAATTATTGGAACGGAAAGAATCGAAAAAAATGTATCGTTCTATAGTTGACAGTTTACTACACCATGGTAAAAATAATCAAGCTATCTTTGAATGGATGCAGAAAAACAACATCTTTAGCGTAGAAATACTGCATAATTTTCTGCAAGACTTAACGTTAGAGGTCTTTATGGTTGCCCATCATGTACTAAAAAGTGCGGATATGGCTCATCGTGACAAGGCTTGGTCAACAATGGTGAACAAGGAATATTCTCATCGGTTGGATGCCCAAAGGTTTGCAGACTTCATTGCCATAATTCCACGTGAAGATACAGATGAAGGATGGAGTAAGGTTGTTATTTTGCTTTGTTGGATGTGTACCTCTCCTCATCCGTATGTAAGAGGAGTTATCATGAGAAAGTTGGTAGAAATATTCGGTAACAAACCTCAAATGGCTCTTTTCGCACTGAGTCAATTTTTTGACTGCAATGACCCATACGTTGTGCAAGTTGTCACATGTGCTATTTATGGATACTTGCTTAGAAAACGTGATGCAAAGGACGCAAATGAAATCGCTGATTTGATATTGCAGTTTTTCTATCAAGACCATAAAGCTCCAAAAGATATATTAGTACGCCAATGGACAATGCTGAGTTTGGCTTTGGCGGATGAATTGAATGGAGCAATTACTCACTTTGAAGCCATAAGACCACCTTTTGCATCTGAAAGTCCTTATGACTTGGTTGTTGATAAAGCTAAAAGTATAAATGACAAGTATTTTGGAGAGAGCAAAGGTTCTTGGAAAATGTATGAGACACTTTATGGATTTTCTGATTTCCGAAGATATATCATTGGAACAAATAGCCGTTCAAACAGTGATGTGTTTTTAACAAAAGATGGTGACAGTGTGCAAACACTTCCTCTTGCAGATATCATATTGATGGTTGCCAATATTGCCAAAAATGATTTCCACTGGAATGATGAATTGGGTAAGTTGGATGATAATGTTTATTCTGAAGGAAGGTACAATAACCTAACAGAACGATTCGGAAAGAAATATCTTTGGTTGGCTTTGTACAAGGCTGATGCGTTATTAAGCGATCATTTCAAGGTTGCTGATGGTTGTAACTATTTGTTTTCTCCGACAGAAAACGACATAGAGCCAACTCCTTATCCATGGCATACAAGAGAATATTCAAGGATAGATCCTACAATATTGAATGCTTCTGATGCGCAGGCTTACACTTCGTTTCAAGCTGACGAGTTGGAGGATGTACAGTCAGAAACGAATGAGCAATGGATGTCGAAAGAACATCAAATTCCAAAACCGAGATTAATGTTGAAAGATACTGATGGCTCTGAATGGATAGTGTTGACGTGCTATGATGGTTATAGGCTTGATGCAGAAGAAGACACTGTAAAGGATTTGTTTTTGTTCTCTAATGCTGCTTTTATCAAGTATATAGATCTTGATTTTTGGGGGAGATGGGCAGCTAAGCAGAATTTCCATGGGCGTTGGATGCCTGAACGTAGAAATGGTAGCATAGATTATCTTTGGAACGAATACCCTTGGGCTGAAACTTATAAGCGAACTCTTCGTGATGTTGATGATTGGGAAAATCCTGGTAAAGGAGCAACCTTTAAAATCAATCTTTCATACGAAGCCCAATTACAGGAAGAATGGATTGGGTTGGATGAAACGGAAATGTATTTGAAAGAAGTTAGTATGCCGAATCACTTTGTAATGGAAGCATTAAACTTATATACTGCAGAGCGTGGTGTTATCAGAGCTAAAAGTGATAATACAATTGTGGCAAGGAACTTTTCCATCGGCAAAATGAATGGATTGGCCATGAGAAAGGAGTATTTGGATCAATATCTTTCAGATAATAACCGTGCTTTAGTCTTCTATTCGCTTGGTGAAAAATATATAATTCAGAAAGGAACTTATCAAAGCATAGGACAAAGATATGATTTATCTGGAGCGTACTGCTACCATGATAAATCTTTTGAAGAGATACAGCCTATGCATATCAGTAATACTTTATAGAAAATGAAAGTACTATTAATCGACGTATATAATTATAATAAAGGTGGTGCGGAAACGGTTTGCTTCAATACTGGTAAACTGTTGGAGGAGCATGGACACCAAGTAGTTTACTTTACATTGAAATGGAAAGAGAATAATCCTTCGCCTTATAGCAAGTATTTCCCTGAATCGAAGGAAACCCGAAAGGGACCTTTGAAACAGGTGAAGAATATGGTTAACTATTTCTATCACTTTGAGGCTGCAAAGAAGATAGAACAGTTGATTAAGGACGAACGTCCTGATATCGCCCATATTCATCTGATGTGGGGACAGATTACTCCTTCCATCTTTCCGGTTCTGAGGAAATATCATATTCCAATCTTATTCACCGTGCATGACTATCGTATCGTGTGTCCAGCCTATACTTTCAGGGATGGCAGTGGTCGGATTTGTGAGGATTGTAAGGGTAAGTACTTCTATAAATGCTTTACGCATACCTGTTGTAAAGGCAGCAAGGTGATGAGTGCGGTGATGGCAGCAGAGCAGTATTTTCGCAATGCTTTCTTCAATCCTGCCAAGTATATCGACGGTTTCCTGTATGTGAGCAACTTTGCGAGGGATATACAGGAGAAGTATATGCCGGCAGTGAAGAAGATACCGAACATTACGCTCTATAATTTCTCTACTTCGATAGCAGAAACACCCAAGACAATGCCTAAAGAGAAATACTTCCTGTATTTTGGAAGATTGTCGTATGAAAAAGGTGTTAGAACGTTGCTGGAAGCTTTCAAGGATTTACCAGAGTGTAAACTGAAGGTGGTCGGTACAGGACCGAAAGAAGACGGGCTCAAAGAGTTTGTTCGTACTTATGGGATGAAGAATGTGGAGTTCCTGGGATACAAGCGAGGTAAGGAATTAAAAGACTTGGTTGCTAATGCTTACTTTGTGATTGTACCATCTGAATGGTATGAGAACAACCCGATGACGATTATCGAAGCTTATTCTGCTGGTACTCCTGTCATTGGTGCCAGAATAGGTGGTATTCCGGAAATCGTCGTGGAAGGTGAAACTGGTTATCAGTTTGAAAGTGGAAATAGCAAAGGGTTGAGAGAAGTTGTTGTAAAGGCAAATTCTTTATCAGCTGAAAATTATATGAATTATAGTGCAGGGGCAATCAAATTTGCTCATGATAAATTAAGTTTGGATAATTATTATCCAAGATTAAGCGCTTTCTATGAAAGCTTCCTGAAAAAGTAATCACTTGATTCTCTTATGATTGATAAGAAGCCACAGT
>ULRG01044552.1_pt1 | contig 18522 bp, 14 predicted proteins | sample 1955211 | NCBI WGS metagenome assembly ULRG01 (sample SAMEA4835676, study PRJEB28245) | human gut metagenome | biome: gut microbiome; material: fecal sample | place: Denmark | collected 2008
CCCCTTCGGGGCACAGGCGGTATGAAAAACAGATGAGAAAAGCGGAGAAGTGCGCGGTACATGTGGGGAAAGTGTGAGCCCCTCGCCGCGAATGACAAAGATTTCTCGCTTCGCTCGAAATGACGATACGGGAAAGTCTGATGTCTCCCAGTCTCCCAGTCACTCGAGGCCCCTAATCCCTAGCTGCCAATCACAAATTTCTAATTCCAATTTCCTTCATTTATGCTATAATGACTATGAGTGTAATCAGCAGGTTTCCTGCTGAAATCACGATGAGGAAACAGATATGAAAATTATTGGTGGAAAAGCCAAAGGCACGAACCTTTTGGCACCCGTAGGAAGAAATACGACGAGACCAACGCTGGGACGGGTACGGGAAAGCATTTTCAATGTACTTGCCAATGTGGGGCTCGTTGAGACGGATGTCCTTGATATTTTCGCCGGGACAGGCGCGATGGGGCTTGAGGCGCTCAGCCGGTATGCATCGTCTGCGGTCTTTATCGACAAGACAACGGGCCGCATCATCCGCGAAAATGCGAAGAAGTGCCATGCAGAAGATCAGGTACAGATCATATCGAGAGATGTAGGGGCTGCGCTGAAGTCTCTTCAGGGCAGGACCTTTGATTATATTTTCATGGACCCTCCGTATCGGAAGGGCTATATCAATGAAGTACTGGCGATGGTTTTCGACTGCGGCCTTCCTGCTGATCATGCGATCATTATTGCAGAACATTCTATATCAGAACCCCCGGATGTATCACTCTTTGCTGACCGGTGTGAAGTTTGGAAAGAGAAAAAAGTGGGGGCCATTGTTGTTACCTATCTGCTATGCAGATCTACAGAGGGAGAAGTGCAATGAAAATAGCGATTTGCCCAGGAAGTTTCGACCCGGTGACCTATGGTCATCTGGATATCATCAGAAGAAGCGCTTGTCTGGTCGATAAACTGATTGTGGCAGCTTTTTTAAACCCGACCAAGCATTATATGTTTACTACGGAAGAACGGTTGGATATGCTTCGTAAGACGACCAAAGACATTCCCAATGTCGAAGTGGATGCTTTTGATGGTCTTTTGAATGAATACGCAGCGAAGAAGAATTGCCATCTTCTGATTCGCGGACTTCGTGCGTTCAGTGATTTTGAATACGAATTTCAGCGGGCGCTCATGATCAAACAGATTGATCCCACGCTGGAGACCGCATTCTTCATGACGGATGGACGCTATTCTTATCTGTCGTCTACCGGCGTTCGTGAGCTGGCCCATTTTGATGGTGATATTACTCGGATGGTCCCGCCCTATGTACAGGAAATGATCAAGAAAAAGGTAGAGAATCGCTGATCGCTATCTGCTTTTTTCTCAAACTTCGAAAAAGAAATGAGGCTTGCAATTATGGACACAAGAAAACTCTTAGAAGAATTAGAAAATGTCATCAATAACGCGAGTGAAGTACCGCTCACCAATAAGAAATTGGTGGATAAGGATGAGATTGAACGACTGATCGATGCCATCAATCAGTCGCTCCCGAATGAACTCGAGAGCGCACGCCGCATCGTCGCGGACAAAGAGCGTATCATGCTCGACGCAGAAAAGAAAGCAGAGGACACGGTGGCGCAGGCGAAGGATTATATCGCCCGCATCACGGAAGAAAGCGAACTTGTCAAGCAGGCGCAGGAGCGTGCCAATGAAGTGATCTCTTCGGCCAATAAATCCGCTGATGAGCTCCGCACCAGCTCTGTCACCTATGCGACAGATGTCCTGAAGTATGTGGAAACAAATATGGAAAATGTCTTAGACAGCCTGAAAAAGAACCGTCAGAGCCTGATCGATTCCAATTCCGCCGCTGCCCGTCAGCAGGAAAAAGAAAATAAGTGATGAGGGGCGCAGTTTGGGGATCAGCAGCCGCTCCCCAATGAGTCCGTTGCATTCTGCGGCATATTTTCATGCGAAGACGGAACGCATGTTACGTTTCGCCGGCGTCATCAGATTGCTGGATGATGCTTCAGGACGCACCTTCATTCCTTATTTCTCATTCCTCTTTGGGGGAAGGGGATAAGTGATATTCCGGTTTTGAATGAAGCATACAGGAGGCCATTCCCATGGGACGAGAAGAGGAAAGCCGACGGATCCTTGTGATCTGTTTTGCGGCGGCTCTTCTGGCTCTGGGAGCGGCCTTTTTTCTCTGGCATACTGCAGGGGAGACGAAAGAGGAGCCGCTTCCTGTGGTCGAGCTTTCCGGCAAGGAATCTTCCCGGGCGCTCCTCGTCTATGTGACGGGTGCCGTGAGGCAGCCGGGTGTCTATGAGCTTCCTGAGGGAAGTCGCTTCTTCGATGCGGTGAAGGCTGCGGGTAATGTGCTGCCGTATGCGGTTATGGAAGATATCAATATGGCCGAGCCGCTTTCTGACGGGATGAAGATCCATATCCCGCTTGATCCAGAGCAGGTGGATGCACGGGGGAGCGGGCTCATCTCTATCAATGCCGCCAGCGCGAAAGAGCTCGAAGCACTCCCGGGCGTCGGCAAGGCGACGGCGGATAAGATCATCCGCTACCGTGAGGAGCATGGCCGCTTTTCCTCGAAGGAGGAGCTCAAACAGGTGCCCTCTATCGGTGAGAGCCGTTACAAGAAGATGGCGGATAAGATCACCCTATGATGATCCGGCTGGGGCTTTTCTGGAGTGCGCTTTTGCTGGCAGCGGGAGTTTTTCTTTTCGAGGAGCTTCCGCCTTTTCTGCTGCCTTATGGGTATGCCTTGCTGCTCCTTTCCGGTGTGCTTTTCCTTCTCTATGGTCATTTCCGTTGCCGCTTTTCCCTTGTCCTTTTGGGAGCGGCGCTTTCTCTTCTGACGATCGGCGCTTTCCGCATGGCGCTCTCTGATGCCCTGTGGCAGGAGCAGTCGCACTGGGCGAGCCGAAGCGCAGGCACCTATGAAGGTATCGTCATGGAGGAGCCGCTGGTACAAAAAGGGGAGGAGGGCTATGCGAGATATGCGCTTGCGCTCGTTTCCATCCGATACGCCGATGGGACGCTCCAGCCGCTCTCGGGGACGTGCTACCTCTATGATCAGAAGGAGATCCGGCATTTCCATCCCGGTGACCGCCTTTACGCCGAAGGAGAAATGAGCCCGATCCGCCTGTATCAGAATCCGGGAAAGATCGATCTTACGGGACGCTATCGGAGCCGCCATCTCCTTGGAAGGCTGTATCTCAAGGAAGGCATGCATCCCGCCTTTGCCGGTGAGAGTGGTACCTATCGCATAGAGAGATTCTCTTCGGAGATGAAGCAGTCGCTGAAAGAGACATTTGCGCCTTACATGGATCCGGTGCGCCTTTCGATCCTGATGACGCTCCTCTTCGGAGGAAATTATAATGATATTCCGGAAGAGGTCATGACGTCATTCTCCGCGACGGGCATCATCCACATTCTTTCTGTCTCGGGCTCGCATGTGGCGCTGCTCTTTGGCTTCCTGTACCTTTTGGGACGCTGGCTCTCGCTGCCGCGACGCCTTGTGATCCTGCCGGCCATCCTGCTTGTGCTGTTTTACGCGGTGCTCTCAGGGCTTGTGCCGCCCGTCATCCGTGCGGCGGTCATGGGGATCCTCTCTGTCGTTGGGATTTTCCTTGACCGGGAGAGGGCGACGCTGAATCTTCTGGGGGCGGCTGTCTTTGGCATGCTGCTCTGGGATCCTTACTATGTGTACGATGTGAGCTTCCAGCTCTCAGTCGGCGCATCCGCGGGGATCCTCCTCTTTTACCGTCCGATCCTCCGCTGGATGAGCCCTTTCCCAAAGCTGCCGAAATGGGTAAAGGAAGGGATCGCGCTGTCTTCAGCGGCGCAGCTTCTCACGATACCGATCATGCTCTATGATTTCCATCGCTTTCCGGTGTATTTCATCTTTGCGAATCTTTTCGTCACGCCATTTCTGGAATGGGTCATCATTGCAGGTCTTGTCGCAGCGCTCGTCTCCCTTCTTTGCCGTCCGCTGATGGCAGGGCTTCTCTATGCGGCAGACTATGCGATCTTTTTAGCCCTGCGTCTGAATTTCCTCCTCTCTTCGGCCAGGGGAGCGCAGCTTGTGACAGGCGGTCTTTCTTCTTTAGAAATAGCCTTTTACTATGCACTTCTTGCGGTGGTGTATTTCAGAAAGCGGCTTTCCGGTCGCTCTCGCATGGCTGCCGGAGGCATGCTGTCGCTTCTTTTTCTTGCCATAGCGACGGCTCAGCTCCTGGCGCCTTCGACCCGCGTCATCTGCCCGGATCTTGGCGGTGACCGCGGAATCCTTCTTGTCAATGACGGGCGAAACATCTTATACTATAAGGCAAGCCGCATCTCCTCACGCACCGCTGTCTGGGAGTGGAATTCCATTCTCGCCTATGAAGGGGTTGAGGAGGCAGATGTACTCATTCTGGATCTGGAGGATGTCGATAAGCCGCTTCCTCTCGTGATGGGGATACCTGTCAGGGAGATTTGGGTGACAGGCGGCGATCCGCGGAAATGGGCGACGCAGCTTCTGTCAGGGCAGACAGCGCGCGTGCGATGCCTGGGAAGGGCCGCACTTTCTTTGGATGAGCTGCGCTTTATTACCAATGGCAGCAGCTGGCAGATGGTGATGGGGGAGAAGGACATCTTCCTTTCCGGACGAAGACCCATGCCAAAAGCGTCTCCTCATACCCTGTGGATCACCGGCAGCCATGGCTTTCAAGAATATACGGAAAAAGACGCGGAGACCATGGCGCCCGAGCTGGTCATCTACGGCGGGACCCGTCTCGCCCATGCCTATGAAGATATGGAGCTTTTCGACTTCAAAGACATCCCATCCGTGAACCTGTATCAGAAGGGGATGCAGGAGGTCGTGTACAAGAATGGGTGGAAGTTGGTGACTAGTGACTGGTGACTGGTGACTGGTGACTGGTATTGCGATTTGTCAGCTTCTGGACTGGGTGAGAAGTCAGACATCAGACATCAGACGTCCCAGTCTCTTAGTCTTTCAGTCTATAAGTCTAATCCCTAATCCCTAATCCCTAGACACCAGCCCAAGTTACTCCCGATTCCCGGTTACATTTATATAAGGACGATCACTTATGCCTGCCAAAAAGTTAAATAAAAAGAACTGCTGCTTTCTCTATGGTGAAGATCTGGTATCCCTTGCCCTTCGTCGGGAGGGACTGCTCAAGGCCTATTTTGAGGGGGATCCGCCCGATCCCGTTCTGTTCGATGGAGAGGGAAGTCTGGAAGAGTATGAGAATGCCCTGGCAGGGCAGTCACTTTTTTCCAGTGCGACGGCGGTCGTGCTGCACAATCCCCCCTTCCTGAAGCGCATTTCGAAAGCAGAGAAAGAAGAAAAGGAGGCCCTCCGCTTTGTGGAGAGGCTCGAAGGTCTGCCGCCTGATATTTTCTGCCTGATCCAGCTCGATGGAAAGCCGGACAAGCGAACGAAGATCGTGAAAGGGCTGCTGTCTGTCTGCTACAGTGAAGAGCTTTCGCTCCTTTTGCCGCGTGATGCGGCAGGCGTGATGATACGTCTCCTGTCAGCAGCGGGCAAGCGTGTCGATTTCTCTGCACGGACTTATTTAGAGGATGTACTCTCCTCGTGGGATACGATTTCCCTTCCCCTTTTGCAGACGGAATGTGATAAGATGGTACTGATGTGCGGGGAAAAGTCCGTCGTGACGAAGGAGCTTTTGGAGCTTGCACTTCCCGACTACATGAATCAGGGGATCTTCAAATTCGTCGATGCTCTTCTGGACAAAAAGTCACAGCTGGTCTTAGAAAGTGCGGACCGCGTCTTCACGGATATGACCACCACGATCAAAAATCTCGGACTTCTTTCTTCCAAATTCAGAAAGATCAAGATCTTGAAGGAAATGGAAAGGAACCGCGTGCCGCCCACCCGTATCCAGCAGGCGCTGGGGGTGAGATCCTCCTGGCAGTGGCGGGCCGTGCAGGCCGAGGCCAGAAAGGTCACGGAAGAAGAAGCGGAGTGGTTTCTTCTGGAGATCATGAAGTACCAGCTCGCTTCCCGCCAAGGCGCCTCGGAGCTTGAACTCAAAGATTTGCTGCTGAAGTATTGTTTGAGGAAATAAGTGACTGGTGATTGGCGGCTAGGGATAAGACTAAAAGACTGGGAGACATCAGACTCTCGTATCGTCATTTCGAGCGTCAGTGAGAAATCTTTGTCACTCGCGGCGAAGCCGCCACCTTCATTTCTTCTTCTTCATTCAAGCGGGGCTTTCATCCCTAATCAAAGGGCTAATCCTGAACCCATACACCTTACACCCAAATGTCATATACGAAACGAAGGGACTATTATTGAGTAAAAGACGATACCGCTGGAAGCGGATATTCGGACTGGTTTTTACACTGGCTGTTATCGGCATCGGAAGCGCGCCGTTTCTCTGGATAAGTGACGACAGGGTCATCCCCGGCGTCACCATCCATGGGACAAAGGCAGGCGGCGCGACGGAGGAAGAGCTCAAGGAGCTTTTTGCCGTGAAAAATGCGGATCTTTTGCATGGAAAATTAGTACTTACAAAGGAGGATGCTCACGAAGAGATCTCCTTCCGCTCGCTCTCTGTCCGCTATGACGAGAAGGCCATAGAGAAAGCCATGGCTCTTGGACGGACGGGCGGGCTCTTCCAGCGCTGGTACGATCGCTGGCGGATCCTCCTCACCGGGCATAGTGCGGCCATCGATGCTTCTTTTGATGAGAAGCACCTCACCGAGGATATCGCCCAGCTGGCCGCCAAGTATGCGAAGCCTCCTGTCAATGCGAAGCCCCGGTTTGGGAAAAACGGATTCGTTTCCTTCGATGAAGGCAGGCCTTCCATGAAAATCGACAAGGCGGCACTGGAAGAAGCAGCAGCGCTCCAACTCAAAAAGGGCGAAAGCGGAGAGGTGGAGATCCCGGCCACAGACATCCAGAAGCCGAATATGACAAAGGAGGCTGCCAAGGAAATCAATGCGGTCCTTGCCGAATACACGACCACCTTTTATCCCGGGGGCAACCGCAGCGGAAATATCGAGATCGCTGCAAACAGTATCAGCGGCAGGTACATCGCACCGGGAGTCTCTTTTTCCTATAACCAGGCGACAGGCTCCCGTTCCAGCGCGAATGGCTATCTCGAAGCCCCTGTCATTATCAATGGCAAGGTCGAGCCGGGGACAGGCGGCGGCGTCTGTCAGGTGAGCACGACGCTCTTCAATGCCGTCATTCTGTCAGGGCTTGCCGTGACAGAGCGTACCTGCCACTATTCGCCGGCATCCTATGCGCCGATCGGGCGTGATGCGACCGTCGCGGAAGGCTCGCTCGATTTCTGCTTCCTGAACCATTTGAAGCATGGCGTCTACATTTATGCGGTCTACGAACCGGGTGCTGTGACCGTGCGCATCTTAGGAAATCAGGAAGACAAGCCCTCTTTCGTAGAAATCGCAAGGAAGAGCGATGAAATCCTGCCTTTTAAGACCGTGATCCGTGTCGACCCTTCGCAGGAAGAGGATAAAAAGGTCGAGGAAGGCCACGAAGGACACAATGTCCTCGTCACGCAGTCTGTCAAGTGGGCTGACGGCCGCATCTACCACGACAGCTTCTTCTCTGACTATGAACCGGTCGATACTGTCATCACCTATAAGGTGAAACCGGATGATCCTCCCCAGCCATCCGAGCCGCCCTCCCCTGAGGCAGTGAAGAAGGGAGCATGAAGTGATGAGAAATGAGAAATTAGAAATGAGAAATGGTGGAGCGGCGCATCAAAATATAGAAGCGCCGCGGAGCGTAAATCATGGCAATGCCTGACGGTGGCATTTAGTGACTAGTCACTAGTCACCAGTCACTGGTCAATTGGGATTTCTAATCCCTAATTTCTAATGTCTCATCCTAAAAAGTCGAAATGCCACCACCTGTGTTATCTATACCTCGAAAGGAGATCCTATGGGAAAGTATCGTCTGAAGTCCCGACAGGCGGGATCCGTCATCACTTTGATGGAGATCGACACCGAGAGCCGCGCATGGTACATCAAGGCCGACCATAAAGAAGCCGCATTGAAGGCGCTCAAAGATATGGGGCCGGCTTTGGCATGCGTGGAAACGATCTATATCAATGGAGATGATGTGTCGAGTGTGGTTTTTGCGCCCGCAGCGCCCATGATGGATCCGGATATGCCGCCGGTGGATTTCCCGCCGCCGGAAGAGCTCATGGAGAGCTACAGCCTTGCGCCGGATATCCCTGTCTTCCCGACTGCGGATGACATCGCCGCGGCGCAGGAAGCGGAAATGGCGGTACCGGCAATGGCAGAAGAGACACCGATGCCGGGGATCTCTATGCCGAGCAGTCTGCCATCTCTTTCGAGCGTCCTGCCGAAGAGTGCTTTCGTAGCGCCTTCGCCCGCTGCAAAAAAAAGCGGCGCAGTGAATGGCATATACCTTGGCAGGAAGCATATCACGGGAGAGGCCATCGAGATCCGCACTGTGAATGAAGAGAAGGATGGTGTCATTTTTGTCGGCACGGTGATCTCTATCGAGGTCCGCGAGCTTCGCAGCAAAAAGAAGCTCCTTCTCATGAATCTCGCCGATGAAACGAATGGCATCCCGTGCAAGAAATTTTTCGACCGCCCCGAGGAGGCAGAAGCTGTCGAGTCTTTGAAGCCGGGGACGACGGTCAAGGTGCGCGGCAATGTGCGCCTCGACAAGTACTCCGGCGGGCTTGTGCTGGAGCTGTCTCAGATGGAAAAGGGAGAGACAGTCAAGATCGACCACGAGGACAATTACGAGACGCCGCGCGTCGAGCTCCATCTGCATACGAAAATGAGCCTCGATGGTCTTATCGACAATGAAGAGATCATCAAGACGGCAGCAAAGTGGCATCATCCGGCGGTCGCGATCACGGATCATGGCGTCATTCAGGCATTCCCGAAAATTCAGGATCTCGCAGACAAGTATCACCAGAAGGTCATCTATGGCATGGAGGGGTACATGATCGATGAGATCCCTGCCGATCCGGACGCCGACCGCCAGCAGTACGGGCATATCATCATCCTTGCGAAGAACATCACCGGCCTGCGCAACCTGTACCGCATGGTGACACTGTCACACCTCAAATTTTACAGAAAACGTCCGCTCATCCCCAAGCCCATTCTGGAAGAGCTTCACGAAGGCTTGATCTACGGCTCCGCCTGCGTCATGGGAGAATTCTTCCGTGCGGTCCTTGCGGGGGAGAGTGATGAAGAACTCATCCAAAAAGCCAAGTTCTACGATTACCTCGAAGTCCAGCCGCTCGGGAACAATGAATTCCTCATCAATGACGACAAGTATGGCAAGATCAATACGAAGAAAGACCTGGAGGATCTGAACCGCAAGGTCATCGAGATCGCCGACAAGGCAGGCATGCCCTGCTGCGCGACATCCGATGCGCACTACATGTTTGCGGAAGACCAGAGAAATCGTGACATTCTCCTCTCAAACTGGGAGAAGCCGGGGAAGATCGAGTCCCATCCGCCCGTTTACATCCGTACCACACAGGAAATGCTGGATGAATTTAGCTACCTTCCCAAAGAAAAGGCCATCGAGATCGTCGTCACGAATACAAGAAAGATCGCCGAGCAGTGCGAAGTCTTAAAGCCACTCGCCGAAGAGTGGAAATCCTACAACCCGAAAATCGCAGGCGCGGATGAGAAGCTGGTCAAGATGTGCTACGACAATGCGAAGGCCATCTACGGCGACCCGCTCCCGAAGGTCGTACAGGACCGCCTGACGCTCGAACTCACGCCGATCATCAATCACGGCTACGGCGTCCTCTACTATATCGCGCACAAGCTCGTCAAGCACTCGAATGACCGAGGCTACCTTGTCGGTTCGCGAGGATCTGTCGGCTCCTCCTTCGTCGCAACGATGTCAGGCATCACAGAGGTGAATCCCCTCCCGCCGCACTACGTCTGCCCGAAGTGCCACTGGACCCATTTCTTCGAAGACGGCTCTGTCGGCGGCGGCTTCGACCTGCCGGATAAGAAATGCCCGAAGTGCGGGAGCGACCTCTCAAAGAACGGGCATGACATCCCGTTCGCCGTTTTCCTCGGATTCGACGGAGACAAGGTACCGGATATCGACCTGAATTTCTCCTCGGGAGACGATCAGGGCGTCGCGCACAAATATACCGAAGAACTTTTCGGCCGCGACAATGTCTTCCGTGCCGGCACCATCGCAGGCATTCAGGATAAAACAGCGTATGGCTTTGTCAAGAAATACGCGGAGAACCGCGGGCTGACATTCAATGATATTTTCATCGAAAAACTCTCCGCCGGTGTAGCTGGAGTGAAGCGCACGACCGGCCAGCATCCGGCAGGCATCATGGTCTGCCCGCGTGATATGGATATTCACAATTTCACGCCGCTCCAATACGCCGCGAATAAAAAATACCTGAAGGATGAGAATGGCAAGCAGATCCCCGGGACCATCACCACACACTTCGATTACCACTCCATCTCCGGCCGTATGCTGAAGCTGGATATTCTGGGCCACGATGATCCGAAGGTCATCCGTATGCTGCAGGACATCACCGGTATCGACCCGCTGAAGATCCCCTTCGACGACCAGAAGACACTCTCCCTCTTCAGCTCGCCCGAGGCACTGGGCCTGACGCCGGATGAGCTTGCGAGCGCGATCGGAAATAAAGGCGTCACCGTCGGAGCCCTCGGTCTGCCGGAATACGGGACGCCCTTCGTCCGCGGCATGCTCGAAGACACGCGTCCGAAGAATTTCTCGGAGCTGGTCCGTATTTCCGGCTTCTCCCACGGCACTGACGTATGGCTCAACAATGCCCAGGACCTCATCAAGAACGGCGTCGTCAAACTGGAGGATGCGATCTCTACCCGAGACGACGTCATGAACTACCTCATCCAGCATGGCGTGAAGCCCCTGACATCCTTCAAAGTCATGGAAAATGTCCGTAAAGGCAAGGGCCTCGAAAAAGGCGGCTCGAATAACCGCGCCGAGCTTGATGCCGCGCATGTGCCGCAGTGGTTCATCGACTCCTGCCTCAAGATCGGCTACCTCTTCCCGCGAGCCCATGCCGTCGCCTATGTCATGATGGCCTTCCGCATTGCATGGTTCAAGGTCTATCAGCCGCTGGCCTACTATGCCGCCTACTTCACCATCCGTGCCGAAGGCTCCTTCAATGCACCCGTCATCCTGCGCGGTCTTGCGTCCATGAAGCAGGAGCTGGCCCGCATCGCAGCGCTCGACAAGCCGACAGCCGTGGAAAAAGGAAATGCGACCGTCATCGAAGTCGCTGCTGAAATGTACCTGCGCGGCCTCTCCTTCTTGCCGATTGATTTGGAAAAATCTGACGCTTCGCAATTCCTCATGGTCGATGGGAAACTCCTGCCGCCATTCAACTGCATCCCTGCTCTGGGTGATGCGGTGGCCAAAGAGATCGTCCTTGCCAGACAGGATCATCCCTTCACCTCGAAGGAGGACCTCAAGAAGCGAGGCAAGGTCAGCCAGTCCATCATAGATACCTTAGACTCCATGGGCGTCCTCAAAGGACTGCCGGAAGAAGAACAGATGAGTCTCTTTGCGTTCTAGTCGAGTCGCTGGTGCGACGGGTTCAAGGTTCAGGTTGACAGGTTCAAGGTTGCGGAGCGGCGCATAAAATAAGTAGGCAATGCCAACCCCTTCCTCTGCGCGGGTTTTCCTCTTTTAGAGGAAGCGGATCGCGATAGTACTCCCTCCTTTCAGAGGAAGGAGGGAGAATTTGGAATGCGGGCATTGCCTCATATATACTCGCGGCGTTTTTGCTTTTTATGCGCCGCACCAACCCTGTTGAACCCTCTGAACCTGTAGAATCTGCTGAACCTCTTTCGCACGCAATCAAAGGACGGCAACGCCCCGAGGGGCTACCCCTGAACACTATTTCCCTTAGCCAATACGATAAAGGAGAACACCCCATGTCCCAAGACTCTCTATTTCACGCTACCACCATCCTCGCGGTCAAGAAGGATGGACACACCGCCGTCGCCGGTGACGGACAGGTGACCATGGGCAATGCGGTCATCATGAAGAATACAGCCCGCAAAGTGCGCCGCCTCTACCACGGCCGCGTCATTGCCGGATTTGCAGGCTCTGTCGCAGATGCCTTTGCCCTCTTCGATAAATTCGAGGCGCGCCTCTCCGACTGCAATGGCAATCTCGTCCGCGCAGCCGTCGAATTTGCCAAGGAGTGGCGTCGCGACCGCGTGCTGCAGAAGCTCGAAGCTCTTCTCATCATGACCGACGGCGAGCACCTCTTCCTGGTTTCTGGAAACGGCGAAGTCATCGAGCCGGACGACGGCATCCTCGCCATCGGCAGCGGCGGAAACTACGCTCTTGCCGCTGCGCGTGCTCTGGTTTCCGCGACCGACCTCTCCGCCCGTGACATTGCGGAGAGATCCCTGCACATCGCTGCCGACATCTGCGTCTATACGAATCACAATGTCATCGTGGAGGAAATCTGATGAACGAAAATACAAACCTGACCCCGCGAAAAATCGTGGAATATCTGGACCAGTACATCATCGGGCAGACCGATGCGAAGAGATCCGTAGCCGTCGCCCTCCGAAACCGCTGGCGTGCCAGCCGCCTCACGCCGGAAATGGCGAAAGAGGTAAGTCCGAAGAACATTCTCCTCATCGGGCCGACCGGTGTCGGCAAGACAGAGATCGCCCGCCGCATCGCGACCCTTACCCGCGCCCCCTTCGTCAAGGTCGAAGCGACCAAGTACACCGAAGTCGGCTACGTCGGCCGCGACGTTGAGTCCATGATCCGCGACCTTGCCGAAGAAGCCGTCCGCCTTGTGAAGAAAGAAGAGAGCAGCCGCCACGGCAAGGATGCGGACGAAGAAGCGATCCACCACATTGCGGAAGCCATGTGGCCCTCCAAGAAAGTCGAGACACGAAGCCCCATGGACATCATCTTCGGCGAAGCAAAGAAAGAGACGCCGATGGATGCAGGCGAGAAAGAGCGAAGAAAAGACCTCGAGACGCGCATCCGAAACGGCGACCTTGACGACCGTGTGATCGAGATCGAAGTGGAAGAGAAAGGAAATCCGGGGAACACCGATAACGAACAGGCGAACCAAATTTCCATGATGCTCTCCTCCATGATGCCGAAGAAAATGAAAAAGAAGAAAGTCACCGTCCGCGACGCGAAGAGAATCCTCGCAGAAGCCGCTGCCGATGAGATGGTCGATATGGAAGTCGTCAAAGACAAAGCCATCCACTACGCCGAAGAACGCGGCATCATCTTCATCGATGAGATCGACAAGATCGCAGGCGGCCGTTCCTCCGGCGGTCCCGATGTTTCCAGAGAAGGCGTGCAGCGCGACATCCTCCCGATCGTCGAAGGCGCGACCGTCAAGACCAAGTACGGCCAGATGAAGACCGACCACATCCTCTTCATGGCCGCCGGTGCCTTCCATGTCTCCAAGCCCAGTGACCTCATCCCCGAGTTACAGGGACGCTTCCCGATCCGCGTTGAGCTTTCAAGCCTCACCAAGGATGACCTCCGCAGCATTCTGACCGAGCCGCGGCAGGCCCTCATCCGCCAGTACACCGCGCTCCTCGAGACCGAAGGCGTCGACATCACCTTCACCGAAGACGCCCTCTCCGCCATCGCCGACATCGCCTCCCGAGTGAATACCGAGACCGAAGACATCGGCGCCCGCCGCCTCTATACGATCTTGGAGCGCGTCTTGGAAGACCTCTCCTTCGATGCGCCGGACCTTGAAGATAAGCACGTCACCATCGACGAGAGCTATGTGAGAAATAAGCTCGGTGATGTCACGGAGAATATAGATATTTCGAATTACATTCTGTAGCCCTTTGCACTTTGTGCCTGTCAAAAAACCGCCGGAAGGGGATCCCTTGAGGATCACCTTCCAGCGGTTTTTTTGATGTTGCAAGGTCATGCATCAAACGAGGATGAAGTAAAATAAATTTTATAATAACTCTGTTTTTGTCATTACATATGGTATATAATTAAAAATAAAATATGCAGGAGATGAGGAGGATGGAAATTATGAGACGAAACCATATGAAATGTGATTTAGCAAAGTACTTTGACCTGCCTGGAAGTCTTGTGGGCCGTTTATCTCCCTATTCATTTTATCATGCGTGTTTGTAGACGTTGATTTTCTATAAATGCGCTTTTTTAGTGTAGTGTTTTGAATTGGAGAGTGCGTGATGGAATTTATTCAGTTTTGTAAAATGTTTTTTTCTCAAACGATAAATTGGGCGTTCATTGTGGCATTCGTTACTACATTCCTTTTATATAAATACCATTTTGTAAAACCATTGGACGCTCGGTATAAAGAAATAGAGACATATCTTGATATATTGAAAAAAAATACAATCCGCAGAATGTCAATGTTTATTTTGAGTCATTATCTCAGGAAATGGAGAATAATGATCTCATAAAGGGGATTTGGAGAAAGTATCAGCGGACACTGATTTCTATCCCCGGAAAAGATGGGCTAGAGAAGTATTCGACTGTTGAATCGGAGTCCTATTTTTCAGTTGCAGCATTTACCGAGGGCATGAAAGGCGGACTTTGGTCGGGGTTAGCGGGGACTTTTACCGGTATCGGCATTTTAGGTACTTTTATAGGGTTGACTATTGGTCTGGCAGGTGTAGATACCAGCAGTACTGGCGCGCTTTCTTCCAGTATCAGTGGTCTTCTTGGCGGGATGAGTACTGCGTTTGTGACATCTATTTTCGGTATTGTGAGCGCTATTGTATTTGGCGTGTGGCATAGTCAGAATATGAAAAGGTTTGGCGATGCGGTTTCCCGTTTTACTGATGCACTGGATCAGGTCTTCATTCGCAAAAGCGTGGAAGAAATCCTGCTCGAAGAGCTGGCAGAAAGCCGGGCGCAGCGGGCAGCGATGGAACAGCTCAGCACAGATATGGCTATCTCTATTTGCGATCACCTGCCGGATGTGTTGGATCAGCTGGCGGAGAAGATGGATAGTGCCATGAAGGGCAATCTGGATACTATGCTTGTGGGACTTTCAGAAAGACAGGATAAGCAAACTGAACAGCTGATGCAGATTTCGTCCAATACCAGTTCCCTTGTAAGTGGCGGTTTTGACCAGCTGGGGGATGTTCTGAAAAAAGGTGTTGGTCAGGGGGCAGAAGAATTAGGAAATTCGCTGAAGAACTTGTCTTCCGATATTGCATCTCTTGCGGAAGGAATTCGGGACATTCTGGACCGCTCGACGAAGGCCTCTTCGGAAGCCAATCAGAAAACGCTGGATGCGTTGAATGAGGCGATTTCCAAAATGAATGAGACCATGGAAGGCATGGCGAACAAACAGACGGAAGAGACGGATAAAAATATTCAGAGGATGACAGCTCTCATGGAAGAGATGAAAACGACCATGAAGGATATTTTTGACGAGATGTCAGCGAGTGCGAAGGAACAGCGCACAGAAATTGGGAAAATCGCTAAAGACAGTGCTGACCAGACGAAAGAAAATCTGGGCGCTATCAATGCCAGTGTCAAGGAACTCATGGCAGAAATTGCTGATCAGATGCAGCAGATGCAGTCGATGGTGGATACGCATGAAAAACATATGCAGGAAACGCTCGATCAGATGCGGCAGGCGGTGTCCTCTTCTGGGAATGTAGTGAATGCGGCTGGTAAGACAGTAGAGGCGGCGGGCAAGACCGCCAAGGTATTCGTAGAAGCGGCGGATGATGTTTCTATGAAATTGAAAACAGCGGCAGAACCTTTACAAAAGGCAGCCCAGCCTCTGCAACAGGCCGCGGCTTCACTGGACAGTGGTGTGCAGGTGCTGGCGCAGTCTATCACAAAGCAGCAGGCGGAGGCAAAGAGCGTAGCAGAGTCGATGCAGAAGATTTCCGACGATTATATGAAATCTTCTCAGTATGTAAAAAATGCACTGGAAGAGACGAGGAACTCTTGGACTGCCTACGAAGCCCGTTTCAAAGGTGTCAGCGGAGAGTTGGAGAAAGCTTTTGCACAGCTGGATGATGGGATGCAGAAATATAACGAAGCCACCAATGAGGGCCTGATAAAGAAGCTGAAAGAATTTGATAATACGATTTCGGAGGCGGTCAATACATTGGCCGGCGTGACGGGGGATGTAAATGAGAACATTGAAGATTTGACAGATGCCATTAAGCAAATGAGATAATCGAGGTAAAAGTTCACTATGCGAAGAACTCGTGGAAATACACAAATGCAGGAAAATCATGAAAATGCCTTTAACCTGTCCATCAGTGATCTTATGGCAGGGATGCTCTCTGTTTTCATCTTGGCGGTCTGCTACTTCATGCTGAATTTGGGGCAGGTAAAAGATCAATATATGGGAAACAATGCCAAAAGAGACCAGCTGCTTGAAGAAATCCAAGAGGAGATGAGTGAGCGGGGAATCTCTGTTAAGATCGATAAGAAGCAGGGGGTTCTCCGTATTCCGGAAGGCGCACTTTTTGCACAGGGAGAAGCCGATGTCAAAGAAGAAGGGCAGCAGGTCATCCGGAATCTGGGGGATGTCTTGTACCAATTGCTCGATAAAAAAGAGTATAAAAATGTGGTAGAAACTGTCTTTATCGAAGGGCATACGGACAATGTGGATATTCATACGGATGAATTTCCATCGAATTGGGAGCTGTCTACGAAGAGAGCCATCAATACATGGAATCTGATGCGTGGGGATGTGCCGGAGCTGGATAGAGAAAAGAATGCCAATGAGCAGCCGATATTCTCTTGCTCCGGCTATGCAGATACCCGGCCCATCGTGGATGATGAATATGATGAGGACTCAGAAGAAGGCAGGCAGGCGAACCGGCGTATTGATTTGCGATTTACAATGATGCCTCCGGTAGATGAGTCCAAATGATGATTTTATTCTGATAAATGGGTGTGAAGAGGATGAGTGAATTAAGTCAAAGCATTGCTAGGCTCAACAGGAAAGCGAACACTTTGAGCCGTCAAGCGAGAGAAAGCAAAGAACAGTGGATTACGCTCTGCCTTCCTCAGATAGAAACGGTGCTTAGAAAACTCAGAGAGAAGGCAGATAAGATGATCCAGGTGGACCCCTTGGATCTACAAGTGCTGGTAAAAAAGACAGAACGTATGTACCAGGGAAGTCAAGAAGAGTTTACGCGAAGGGAAATCAGAAATCTTCCTTTCGTCATATTCTCTCCTGAGTTATCCATGCCAGTTGCTAAATTTGCTTTGCGTCAGGTGGATTTAGATAAAACGAGTTGTTTTCGGCGGTTGCTTTTTGCTTATTTTCGTGGCTATGAGCCGAAAGAAAGCAAGACGGAATGGATACGTACCGTGCTTTGGAAACAAATGCAGAGAAATGACAGGATGGGAAGAAGTATCCATTTTCTGCAGGATTTCCCGCAGCTTCTTGCCAAAGATGGTGTCTCGCAAATGGCAGAATTCTTCTCCGAAGGAAATCTCCGTGACGCCCTCAAAACATTGTCTTTTCCTCCCACGTTATCTGGAAGCAATTTTGTAAAAGCTGCTATAGTGAAAGCGTTTCAAATGGATATTGGATTGGATGCCAAGCAGGTGCTTCTTGAAAATTTGACGAAAGATCAGGTTTACAAAGGACTGGTTCCCCAGGTGGTGGGACCTGTCATCATCAATGTGGACGAAGAAGGCAGTAACAGTGCGAAGAATTGGTTGATGCAGCTTATTTTTCGGTACATGGGAGATCCGAGAGGGAATGATACGGCTTGGCTATACGTGGAAGAAGAAGCAAAGGAAATTTTCTTGCATTGGCTGGTCAAAAATGACTTTGCTGTATTCTTTCATATTATTGCGAGTACTGCAGATGCCAAGTGGAAGTACAGGCAGGATTTTTGGAGCGCGTACATGGATGAAATACGTGCTTCCCGCATCATCATAGGCCAAAAGGCAAAGCTCATGCTGAATGACCGGCCAAAAGAGGAGAAGAGCAAGCTAATGGCATATGATTATCTGGAAGGAAAATCTTCTGACACGAGTCTCTTGGTATTTACAATAGGACAGTATACTTTTATAGAGGTCAGTTATAACGGAAAGCTTCGTATCTATAGCCGCGAAAAATCACCAATCCAGATTTTTGCTCAGGGACACCGTACGATTCCTTACAGCCATTTAATAAATTCAGATACAGAGAAGGAGTTTGTTCATACCAATCCGAGGGGGAGAGGACCGAGTTGGCAGCCTAAGGTGAGAGACTGGATTTATGATTATTGCGGCATTTGGAGAGAGGAACAGCAATGGAAGGTGAAGGTATAGCCATGAATATATCCTACTGGACTTGCAGCGAAGAGGGATACCATTTTCATTGGGAGGGGGATAGCCCCCAGTGGGAAGATATCCATACAGAACTGGATATGTTGGAAATGGAAGGGAAGGCAGTGAAGGTGGGAGATTCCTATCGGATCTCTCACGAGACAGCTGTCTCTTTTTCGCGTGATGAAAGGGAGCTCTTGACGCTGCCTCCCATATTTCCCTATCCGTTGTTTGTAGGGAAA
>ULRG01032107.1_pt1 | contig 18477 bp, 11 predicted proteins | sample 1955211 | NCBI WGS metagenome assembly ULRG01 (sample SAMEA4835676, study PRJEB28245) | human gut metagenome | biome: gut microbiome; material: fecal sample | place: Denmark | collected 2008
GACTGTCCGCAAATCCAGGCACCGAAGTCATAGTAGCCCTTGTCAAAAATAGCCTGTTCGTCCCATTCGGATACCATGTCCATCTGCCCGATTTTCTCGTCGAGTGTCATTTGCCGGAGCAGGGCTTCGACACGTTCTTCTGTCGGTCGCGACGGATCCATGTATACGGAGGTGTCGACCGTTGGGTTGGAGTGGCATGCGGTCAGCAGACCGATGGCTCCCATCAGTAAAAACCTTTTCATAGCTTTCGTTGTTGTAGATTGTTTCTTTTTCATGTGTTTGACTGTTGCAAAGATACAGATTTTTCTTGGGGAAAATGGTAAAGGACATGCCGTCAAGCCTGTACTATTGGGGCCTGAGGGGAAAAAAACAGGGACAAATCGGAACGCAAAAGGAAAATGGCGGATATGTGCCTGCCGATAGGGGGATGGCGGCTTGCTCGTTCGGAAAAGTTTACGTACTTTTGTCAGGCACGGTGAGTGCCTTTTCTTTGCTACCAGAAGATATGAATCTGATATGGCGGGGAAACAGGGTGCTGCAACCATCTATATTCCGAAAAAGATAACCAATCGCGTAATTGATATGAGAAAATTGTTTTTGTTGTTGGGCTGTCTGGGGCTTTTTGTGTTTGCGCGTCTCAGTGCGGCTGTGGGTGACATTGTACCCAAACCTTCACATCTGACTGTGTTGAAGAAAGAGAGTTTCATGCTGGAGCCGTCAACGGTGGTGTATGCCACGCCGGGCGCCGAACCGGTGGCCCGTCTTTGGGCAGAGGAACTGCAACGCTCCACCGGATGGCAACTGACTGTGGAGACCAGCCGTTCGGCCGCCCGGAAAAAGGGAGTGTGCTTTGTGCTGACCGGTAAGGGCAAGGACTCGGAGGCTTATTCGCTGAAAGTGGACCCGAAATCGGTTGTTATCCGGGCTGAGGGCGTGGCCGGACTATTCTACGGTTCGCGCACCCTCCTGCAGCTGTTGCCCCCGGGCGTGGTGGGCCGTGAGCGGCTGTCTGAAAGTCGTCTGGCCGTACCGGCAGTGGAGGTGACGGACGCTCCGCGGTTCCGCTGGAGAGGCTACATGCAGGATGTGAGCCGCACGTTCTATCCGGTTGAAGTATTGAAGAAATATATCGATGTCCTCTCGCTTTACAAGCTGAATACCCTTCATCTGCACCTGACCGACGACCAGGGCTGGCGGGTTGAAATCAAGAAGTATCCGCGTCTGACGTCGGAAAAGGCCACGCAGTTTCCGCCGGAATACGGATTGCCGGCCGACCAGAGCGGATTCTACACCCAGGAGGAACTGAAGGACCTTGTGGCCTATGCCGCCGCCCGCCAGGTGCGGATTGTGCCTGAAATCGATGTGCCCGGCCACAGCTGGCCTGTGCTGATTTGCTATCCGGAACTGGCGGTGAACGACCAGTTCTTCCCGGATTACGTCATGCCTTTCCGCGAGACATATCATGTGTGGGGGCATCAGTTCACTCCCAATACGCTCGACCCCACCAAGGAAAGTGTTTACCGCTTTCTCGACGACGTCTTTACCGAACTGGCCGCCATCTTCCCCTGTGAGTATGTGCATTTCGGAGGCGACGAGGTGAACCATTCGCTTTGGGAAAAGGCACCGCATATTAAGGCCTTTATGGAAGAGAAGGGCATGAAGAGCGTGAAGGAGGTGCAGAGCTATTTCGTCACCCGTGTTTCCGAAATCATCCGCAGCAAGGGCAAGAAGCCTGTGGGCTGGAACGATATCCTTTCTGACGCCAAGAATCTGCCGAAAAGTGCGCACATCATGTCGTGGATAGGCGGTTCGGCCGTGAAGGATGCGGCCAAATACGGCTTCCCCACCATTGCGACGCCGAGCAGCCACGTTTATTTCGACATCCGCCAGGGCACTCCCGACGACGGACTCCTGGCCGACCTTTCCTATCCCTATGCCATTTCCCTCCAGAAGGTTTATGAATATGACCCCGCAGCCGGACTGAGCGAGGAGGAACAGGCCTATCTGCTGGGTGTGCAGGCCAACATGTGGCCGGCAGTGCCGCAGAAGGTGAAGGACATCAATGTGCAGAATTTCCCCCGTTTGCTGGCGCTGGCCGAAATCGCCTGGGCCGATGCGGAAAAGGATTATGCCGCCTTCACCCGGAGAATGGAGCCTCAGTATCGCCGGCTCGATGCCCTGAAGGTGGACTATTACCGTCCCGGCGGTCATGTCATCGCGGAGTGGACGCCAGAGAAGGTCAGCACGACCGACTACAGCGTCTGGACGTTCGATGTGACGGAAAAGGTGTATGCCAACGGATGCGCCATGGCCGGACTTTTCCTGACGAAAGGGGAAAATCCTTTGAACATCAGGAAAATGCAGTTGCTGGAAGACGGAAAGGTTATTGCAGAGGACTTGCACCGCGGATTTGCCGACCGTACTCGTGCTACCGGTGCGCGCAAGAACTATCTCTATTTCCTGGATGTGAAAAACTATAAGCCCGGTGCACGCTATACGCTCAGTGTGGAGGTTTCGGGCTACCGGGGTACTGATTCCTACGGCAATGTGATTTTCAGCCTCGCGCCCTATGAGCCTTTTACGAAGGTAGAGAGCGACAAGCGGAAATGACAGACAGACGAGAGAAGGGACGTGCAGCGCCATCGGGCAGATGCGCATCCCTTCTCTTTCCGTTTTCCGGCAGCGGCGACGGCGTCCTGACGGCCAGTGGTCCGCGCAAGTCGGCAGCGTGGGCCTGCATCCGATGGCAGACGGGCCGGTGCCGGTGCAGGGACCTGTGCTGCGGGCGGTTGCCGATGGCGGACGAAAACCCATTCCTTTCTAAAAAAATAAAGAACTGACTATGATGAAAACCTGTAAAAACTTATGGATGGCAGCGTGGGCCTGCTGCGTGCTCACGGCCTGCCATGTGTCGCCGCAATGGCAACTGACGTGGGAGGACGACTTCAACGCCGGTGAACTGGATACGACGGTGTGGAGCAAGATCCCCCGGGGCGGGTCGGACTGGGACCGCCACATGGCCGACTATCCCGACCTGTATCGGATGACGGACAGCACGCTCGTGCTTTATGCCCGCGCCAACCGCAGTCATCCGGCCGATTCGGCTCCTTATCTGACGGGCGGCGTGTGGAGCCGCTACAAGAAGGAATTCAAGTTCGGGCGTGTTGAAGTGCGTGCCCGCTTTTCGAGTGCGCAAGGCTTCTGGCCGGCCATCTGGATGTGCCCCGACCCGATACCTTATCCCTATGGAGGAGAAATCGACATCATGGAACATCTGAACTACGACGCATTTGTTTATCAGACATCGCACTCCCATTATACCGTAAACCTGAAGCGCAACACACCGCCCAAATATACCACTGCGCCAGTCCGTCAGGATGAATTCAATACGTATGCCGTGGAAATGTATCCCGACAGTCTGGTCTACTATACCAACGGAAAGCGCACCATCTGCTATCCGAAGGTGAACGGTGGCCGCGACGGTCAGTTTCCCTTTGCCTACGACCCCTTCCATTTGCGCATGGACTGCCAGCTTGGCGGCTCATGGGTGGGAAAGGTGGCTGCCGACCAGCTGCCGGCCTGGATGGAAATCGACTGGGTGCGCTATTACGAGCGGAAAAAATAGGCGGGTCCGGTCCTTGCACGGATGCAGAAAAAACAGTCAGTACTTTAGAAATTTCTAAAGTACTGACTGTTTTTTCTAAAGTAAGGATAGTTTTTCCGAAAGTACTGACTGTTTTTTCCGTGATTTGCGGCCGGCTTGTTCTGCAACCGGCGGTGTGTGGAGTCCGGCTGTTGGCGGTGAAAACGTGACGGCCGGATGAGCGGTCTTACCGGTTTTTCGCTTTCAGGATTTTGCCTACTTCTTTCAGTATTTTTATTGATTCCTCCGGCACGCGTCCGTTGCCGTCGGGCCCGATGTTGAGCAGCAGGTTACCGCCTTTGCCGTTGATATCTTCCAGCTTTTTCACGACATTGTCGGCGCTTTTCCATTGGTGGTCGCTGGCTTTGAATCCCCACGATTCGTTCAGCGTGTAGCAGGCTTCCCAGAAATAGTCGAGCGCATTGGCCGGGTGTTCCTGTTCGGGCGTGCCGAAATCCTTTTGGAACTGGGCGCGTTTGGCTACGCGGTTGTTGATGATGATGGAGGGTTTCAGACTGCGGATGTATTGGTAGAGGTCTTTGCCGTCTTCCATTGTCCACCAGTTGACCCAGTCGCCGTCGAACCAGAGGATATCGGTGTCATAGCGTTCAATCAGTTCCTTGATTTGATGCTTCATGTAGGCGATGTATTCGCTTTTACGTCCGGGCTTCATGGTGAGTTGTGCCCATTTGTCCCAGCCGTTTTTCCCGGCGGCATTGCGCATTTGCGAGGGGTGGTGCCAGTCGATGATGCTGTAATAAGTGCCGAAAACGATACCTTCCTTTTTGCAGGCTTCGGACAGTTCGGCGATGAAGTCGCGGCCCTTCATGGGCGATGCGGCAATGTCAAAGTCGGTGTAGTCGGAGTCCCACAAGCAGAAGCCTTCATGGTGTTTGGTCGTGATGACAAGGTATTTCATACCCGCCTTTTTGGCGAGTTTGACGATTTTGCGGGCATTGAACTTTGTAGGTTTCCAGGTGTTGATGAGGCGGGCGTATTCATCGGCCGCGATGTCGGCGCTCGACTGTATCCACTCGGCATATCCGCCCACTTCCTGGCCGTTGTAGATGCCGCCCAGCTGGCTGTAAAGGCCGAAGTGGATGAACATGCCGAAGCGGGCGTCGTTGAACCATTTCATGCGGGCGCGGAATGCTTCCGGAGTTTCTTTCAGATAATCGGTCGTGGCTTGTGCACGGGCCGTAATGCCGGGATGGAGCAGCAGCAGGAGCATCCAGCCGGTGAGGAGCAGAATACGTTTGGTTTTCATAGATAGTTAGGTATGAATGATTAAATGAATGTTGTCGGGATTACTGCCGGGCAAGGAAATGAAGCCGCAGGTGGCGGGCGATGTTCTGGTCGGCGGCGGCCCAGTCGGGCTCGTGCAGGCGTGCGGCCGGCAGCCACAGGCTGTTGTGGTGCTCCTTCAGCGAGAGGGTGCGGGCAGGGGCATCGCAGAGGTAGGCGGCCATGGTGATGCTGAAGTTGGGGTAGACATGGTGTACCGTGAGCAGGTGGCACACAATGCCGACGGTCAGGTCCAGCTCTTCCTGCAACTCGCGGCGCAGGGCGTCGCGGGGCGTTTCGCCCGGCTCCACTTTGCCGCCGGGGAATTCATATGTGTAACTGGTGTAGCTGAAGCGGGTCGGTCCGCGCTGCATGCAAAGGATTTCGCCGTTGTTGCGCACGACGGCCGCTACCACGTTGTAGTGAGGCTTCATGGCTGTTGGGGGTAGAGAAGAGGAAGGGCGTGCGGTCGGTCCGCACGCCTTTTTCGTGTTATTGTATTTCGATGCGGCTCCGTCCGCCTCCCGGCACCTTGACCAGGCGGATTTGCGGACTGATTTGTGAGCGGATTTGCTGGGTATGGCTGATGACGCCCACTTTGCGTCCCTGTGAGTTCTCCAGCCGGGCGAGGGCATTCATGACGAGCTGGAGCGACTCTTCGTCAAGATTGCCGAAGCCTTCGTCGATGAAGAGGCTGCCGATGGCCAGACTGTTGCCCGAAAGCGAGGCGAGGCCCAGGGCGAGGGAAAGGCTCACGACGAAGGTTTCGCCGCCTGAGAGCGAGTGGACGTAGCGGCGCTGGTCGAACATGTCGTGGTCGACGATTTCGAGGGTGAGGGTGCCGGGCAGGGTGTAGAGCTCGTAGCGGGGCGAGAGCTGGTGGAGATGCCGGTTGGCGTGTTCCACCAGATAGCTGAACGTGTAGCTTTGGGCCAGTTCGCGGAACTTTTTCCCGTCGGCGCTGCCGAAGAGGGCGTTGAGGCTGCTCCATTGCTCGAAGTCGTCCCTGGCGGCGGCCATGCGCGCTTCATAGGTGGCAGCTACCTGCAGACTGCGTTCATGGGCCAGAATCTTCAGGTTGATGGCTGCCAGTTCGTCGCGCAGTTCCTGGCTTTGCTGCTGCAGGGTGGCGGCAGTTTCGGCCAGTGCCTCGGGCGTTTCGCCCTTTCCGGCGTCGGGACGTGTGGGGGCGCTTTGCAGGCGGAGCAGTTCCTGTCGGGCCAGTTCGGTGTTGTGGCGGCTCAGCACCACTTCCTGCCTGTGGGCGTCGATGCGGCGGCGCAGGGCATTCCAGTCGCGCGGGTCGGAGAAGATGCGTTCGAGTTCTGCCAGTTGCACCGGCGAATGGCTGCCGTTGAAGCGGAGCATCCACAGGTCGAGTTCCGACATTTTTTCGTGATATTCCTTTTGTTTTTTCAGCCGGTTTTCCACGAGGTTGTGGTGGGTGCCTTTCGACAGACTGTAGGCGGCTGCGGCCGTTTCGGCCTGGCTGCGGGCCTGGATTTCCCGGCTGCGGGCTTCGGCTATGCGCTGTTGCAGCGTTTCCTCCTCCTGCTCGGGCGTGCCGTTGCCGAAGAGCTGGCGCAGTTCCTGCTGTTTGCCCGCCAGCGTCTGGGTTGCCAGTTCGGCGGCGTCGCGGAGATGGGCTACCTGGCGCGACATGTCGGCGGTGTTGGCTTCGGTGGAGCGCACTTCCTCGCCGAGTACGGCTTCGTTGCGCCGGCATTCCTCCAGCCGCTTGCAGGTGTCCTTCCAGTCTTCATTGAGCTGGGTGAGGCGCAGGCGGAAGTGGTCGGCGTTGTTTCTCCATTCGCTGAACCAGCCGGAGAGGGTGATGATTCCGTCGAGGTCGGCATACAGTTGTCCGCAGGTGCGGTCGGACAGGTTGATGGCATGCAGCAGTTCGTCGATGCTGGCCGTTATAATCTGGTGCTGGGCGCGGATTTCCTCCAGGCGTGCCTGGTCTTCGTTCATCTTGAAGGTGAGGCGCGCCGCGTCCTCGTTGAGGCGGTTGATGTGCTGTTGGTGCACGTTGAAGGTATGGAGTTCCTGCCGGGCCTCTTCGAGCGAGCGGCGGGTGCTGTCGAGTAGTGTTTCAATCATGAGGCGGCGTGCGTCGCGGCTCACGCTGGGGGAGCAGTCGGCAAAGGTGGTGTCGAGGTGAGCGAAGGTGTTCCACTTCTCCACGTCGTCCTTCTGCTGCTGCTCGCGCTCGTTCAGGTTTTCGGTTTCGGCGTGCAGGCGGCCTTCGCCGCTGGCCAGCCTTTCGCGCATCTCCTGCAGTTGCAGCCGTTTTTCCTCCAGTTGCTGGCGGGCCTCGTTGTGTTCCTTTTCCAGGTTGTTGAGCAGTTCGCCGAGTTCGCGTTCGGTTTCCGTGTGATAAGGGTGATGGGTGGCGCCGCATACCGGGCAGGCACTGCCTTCCTTGAGTTGCTGGCGCAGTTGCACGATGTTTTCGCTCTGGCTGAGCGTGAAGGCCACATTGAGCCGGTGGTAGGCCTCGTCGAGCACGTCGGCCTCACGTTGCAGGCGGGCAATGTCCTTTTTCAGCTGTTCCTGTTCGGCCATGTGGCGGTTGCGGTTGGCCTGCTTCTCGCTGATTTCCAGATATCCGGTGGAGATGCGCTGCCACAGAAGGGCTGCCTGCTCCAGCTCAACAAGGCGGCTGCGGCTGTCGGCAAAGCGTTGCTGGAGGGCCTCGCCGTCGCAGCCGCGGTTGGCCTGCTGGTGGATGCTCAGTTCGCTCTTGACAACGGAGAGCTGCTCCATGTTCTGCTGTTGCACCCCTTCCAGCTTTTCGCGTGCCTGTCCCAATTCCTTTTGCATGCGTTGCAGTTCAGCCAGTTTTTTCTGGTTCTTTTCGTTCTGCTGCGATTCCGTGTTGAATTGGCTGAGTTTGTCCTTCAGCAGGTCGTAACGGTCGAACATGACCTTGTGTACGGACAGCGCCTGGTGGTGGAGCTGTGTTTCTTCTATTTCCTTCTGAACGAGGCGGTAGTGGTTTTTCTTTCCGGCGAGCTGTGTGAGGAGCTGGTCGTATCGCTGCTGGGCTTCCTTGTATTCCAGTTGGGCCTTTCGGAGCTGTTCGTTGGCCTCGGATATTTCACCGTTGAGGGAATGGCCGCGGTTGATGGCCGGCCGTCGCAGGTTGAGCTGCTGCTCGGCGTCGGCGGTGCGGTTCTGCTGCTCGGCCAGTGCGGCGCGGGTGCGTTCCACATGCTGGCGTTCCTCGAGAATGCGTGCGGCGGTTGCCTCTTCCTGCTGTTTGAGGCGTGCGATGTCGGCATTGTGGACGGCAATTTCCTGATAAAGCGGCTGCACGCACAGCACGTCGTCATATCGCTCCAGCATGAGTTCCTCTCCGCGCAGGGCGACATAGGCTTTGTGGGCCGCGTTTTGGGCATCCTCACACAGGCGCACTTTCTGTTCGAGCAGCTGGTTGTCGCTGTACCACTGCAGCTGGGTTTCTATCAGCCGGCTCTGCTCCTCCATGGTCTTCAGGCGGGACTGGCGCAATCGTCGGCGCTCTTCGGTTTCGGCCAGTTCTTCCGGTCGAAGCCGGTTGGTAAATATGCCTTTCAGTTCGCTTTCCAGCGCTTCGTAGTTTTGCTGTGCCTGTGCCGTCTGCTGGTAGATGGCTTGGGAAATGCGGCCGTAGATTTCCGTTCCGGTCAGTTTTTCCAGAAGCTGCGATTTTTCTTCCCGCCGGGCTTTGAGAAAGTTGGAAAAACTGTTTTGTGCCAGCATGACCGTACGGGTGAATTGCGTGTAGTCGAGACCGATGATTTGCGTGATGGCCGTGTCGATTTCCTGCTCGGGAAAGTCCTTTTTTCGTGGGGCCAGGCAGCGCAGGGTGCGCTTCACGCGGTCGTAGTTGCCGGTGCGCTTCACACGCAGATACCATCCGGCTGCGTAGCGGGCACCGTCGGGGGTGGAGAAGACCACCTGCGCGTGGCCTTCTTTCTGTCCGCGGCGCAACATGTGGCGCACGTCGCGGGCCTGGAGCCGCAGGGCGCCGGGTGCCTCCTGTTCCAGGTCGGGAGCGGCGATGGTCTCGGCGTTTTCGAAGCGGGGCGCTTTGTTGTAGAGCGCCAGGCAGATGGCGTCGAGCAGGGTGGATTTTCCGGCCCCGGTGTCGCCGGTAATGGCAAAGAGGCTGGCCGAGCGCAATGGCTCTTGGGTGAAGTCTATGGTGTGCTCGCCCTCGATGGAGGTGAGGTTGCAGAGCGTGATTTTCTCTATTTTCAAGGTGTCGGCGTGTTAGGGGTGTGACGACGGTTGGAGGCAGATTTGTTCGGCCGTTTCGAAGCGCCGGGTCAGGGCTTCGGGCATCTCCTGTCCGTAGTGGGCGCTGAAGACGCGGCGGGCCATGTCGATGGGTGCCAGGCTTTGGAGCTGTTCGCCTTCGGCAGATGCGGACTGTTCCGCCGTCGCAATTTCGGGGCGGACGCGCAGCATGCGGCAGAAGTGGGCGGCGCGGTCGGCCAGCGCCTGCGTTACCTGATAAAGCATCTCCGGTTCGGGCATCGTTTCGAGCAGGCGGATTTCAAGGTAGGGCCAGTTGTCGCCGGTGTCGCCGGCTTTGCGTTGCGGCAGTTGGCCGATGGCAGCAAAAACTTCCTCTTTGCTTGCGGCCCCTTGGGCGGGAATGGAAAGAAGCTGGCGCAAGGGGCTATAGGGCAACTGGGTTACGGAGGCTGCGCCGTCGGCATCGATTTCCACGCGCAGCACGCCGTGACGGTAGCCGCGTTCGGAAAACGACATGGGCAGGGCGCTGCCTGCGTAGTGCATGACGCTGTTGCTGCCTTGGATGGGCTGACAACGGTGGATGTGGCCGAGGGCGGTGTAGCAGATGCCTTTGCCCACGACGTCGGCAGGCACGCAGTCCTGTCCGCCGACAACGAGGCGCTCGCTGTGCTCGTCGGCACAGATTTCGGCGCCCGCGGCATAGAAGTGGGCGGCAGCGATGACCGGCAGATTGCGGAAATCGGAACGGGCCAGGCGCTTCATCATCTCCTCGAAATAGTAGTGAAGGCCTTCGGCCGGACTCATCCCGGCGGGATAGTCGTAAGGGCGGAGATAGGGCAGGGCGAGACATACCACTCCGGCTTCCTCTTTCAGCCGTTCGCCGAGCGGAAGGATGAGATGGTCGAAGTCGGGAGTGCCCGTTTCTTCGTTGCGGCGGATGTTGCCGCGTACGTAGATGTTGTGGCGTTTCAGTAGCCGGGCCGGTGCGTCGAGGCGGCCGGCTGAGTCGTGGTTGCCGGCAATGGCAACAATCTGCAGTCCCTTGACCGCTTCCGTGGCCTGGAGCAGAAAGTCGTAGAACAGGCCTTCGGCCGCTACGGAGGGGTTGGCCGAATCGAAAATGTCGCCGGACACGATGAGAGCGTCGGGTTGCTCTGCCCGCAGGGTGTTCAGCAGCCAGTCAAGAAAATGCAGGTGTTCCAGATTGCGCTCGTGGCGGTGAAAGTTGTTGCCGAGATGCCAGTCTGCTGTATGCAGAATCTTCATAAGAGTGTATTCTTTTGTCTGCAAAAATACTGAATCCTGCGCAGAACTGCGTTGGTGCCCTTTCTTTTTTTCGCGGGTGGTGTTGACTTTTGCGTGGCGTTTCCGAAGCCTGGCGGGCAGTCTCTGTAACAGGTACAAACGAAACCGGTCCGCTCCGTGACAGGCACGTGGGCGGACCGGTTGTAACTCAGTCAGGACGGTGAAGGGTTATTTGACGTAGACCTTTTTGCCGTTGATGATGTACAGACCCTTGACAGCCTTCTGTACGCGGCGGCCGCTCAGGTCGTAAATCACTTGCTTCTGCTGTCCCGGTTCTGCTACTACGGTTTCGCTGATGGCATCCCATTCGCCTACGGGTTTCAACCGCCAGTAGTTGTTGTAAGCGGCAGTCAGTGTGTTGTAGGTGGTGATGTAGCCGGAAGTGGCGTCTCCGTTGGATACCGGGGAACCGGCCAGGGTAATGATTGAGGCACCGTAGTTGTGGACGAAACTGTAGGCTGCGGGAGCGTTGGCGTTCTTCTTGATTTCGAACGGTGCGGGAACACCTTCGTCGAAGGAGCCGTCTTCGTTACCCTGCAGACCCCATGGGGCGCACATGGCGTGTCCGTTGAAGCGGAATCCGCCGATGGGCAGACCGGGTTCGAGCGCAACAATGTAATAGGTGCTGTCGCTGGCGGTGCGGAAGCCGAAGTGGAATGCCTTGTTGCTTTCGTCGGCTACCTTCCATACGAGCGAATCGCCGTTTTCAACAGCCATTGCGTAGGCAGGAGCACCCGGCTGGCTGGTGATGAAGTTCTTGTATGCGCTGACAAAAATGTATGCCTTGTTGCTGTCGAAGGCAATGGTATCGGCCTCGGCCAGAGCTTCGGCGGCAGCCTGGCAAGCAGCCAGGTCCTTGTTGGCATAAGCCGCCTTGAGGTCGGCCAGCTGTTCGGCAGTCCAGCCGCCTACGCAATTCTCTGCCTGCAGATAGCTGATGTATTCGCCGAACTTGAGGGCATCGGCCAGTGCGTCGGTATATTCACGGAAAGTGATTTTGGAGCCAGCGTCGGTGGCTCCGGCATTGTTGGCCCAGAATTTCAGAACGCCGGCACTGGCGAAGTCGTTGACGTAAGCATTGGCTGTGCTGTGCAGTTTCAGGGAGAAACCGTCGTTGTTGAAGCTGATGTCGAAGGTGTTCGGTGCCTGAGTGTCTGCTTCAGGAGCAAAGAATACGGCTGTACCGTCGTTGCCGTCGCTGGCCCAGAGAATCTGGTCGGGTCCGGTCACCTTGTTGTAAATCTTAAAGCCGTCCTGCATGTTTCCGCTGAAGGCGAAGAGAGCGGAATCGGTGTATTCGGTCAGCGCCGTGCACTTGATGCCCAAATCGTTTTCGTTGTAGGAAAGATCTTTGGTGCCGCGTATCTTCATGAGATACCATTTGGTTCCGGGAGCGAACTGACCGTTTTCAACCGTTGTAGGCTCAAAGGGAAGGCCGCGGCCGTCTCTGCGGTATTCCAGGCGGATGGAGACGTCTTCGGTGATGGTGAAGTCGTCATAGCCTTCTGTGATGAGCGTGTAGCCGAGCCCCACCTGCTGGTCGGTTGGGAGCGGCAGCTTCTGGCCTTTCTGGATGTAGCTGGCAGTGCTGAAAATGAGTTCTTCGGTGTCGGCATCCACGCAATCTATGGTTACATAGGGCCAGGTCTCATATGTCAGGATGAGGTAAGGCTCGGAGCCGTCCACGATATAGGGGAATTCAATGTATTCATCCTTGTCGAAATCATAGGCTCTTACCAAGGAGTGGTTTTCCCAGGCCGGCGCTTGAATGGTGTCGCCCATGAGGCCCTGAACGGTGATTTCTCCGTCTTCTTCGCGTTCACCGTTTTCATCTTCCAGCAGCATGATGATGGCGTAGGTGTCGTGGGCTTCCGTTTCAGCCTTGTAAATCATGTAAAGAGAGTTGGCGCCCGGAGAGTTCCAGCCTACGAAGTTGGCCGAACCCGTTGTGGCTCCCTTGGGAATCTCCTGTCCGTTGAAGTAAACGCCGTTCTCGTCGAAGATGTAGAAAAGTGAGTCGGCTACTTCGGAGATGGTAATGGTGAGCAAGCCCGGTGTGCCTTCGTCCTGGGAAACTGTGCGTCCCATCCAGCGTGACCATTGTCCGTAAGTATCAAGGTCGTCAATGAAAGTGGGCAGATAGTTGCCGCGGGGACTTTGCAGGGAAAGCTGATAGCTGACTTCGTCGAGCTGTTCGTAAGAGAGAACTGTCCATACGTAGTCGCTGCTTTCCTTGGTGCCGACGCGCAGGTCGCGGCTGATTTTGATGAAATTGTCATCCACCTCGCGCATGAATGCGTTACGGGTTCCGTATTCTTTCTCGTTAGGGTCGGTCGGACCGTTACAGAACAAGAGAAGTTTGTCTCCTACGGCCAGCTGACTCATGTCCTTGACGGGACCGCTGTAGCTGGTAACAATGTCGATGGCTATGGCCTGAACGGTGCATAGCATCATCATAATCAATAATGAGTAGAATTTTTTCATTTGCGATTTTGATTAAAGGTTGGTTATAAATTACAGAAAAAAGTAAGGTCGGCTTTATTAAGTGATGTGTTTTATGTTCTGCTTTTTGTAAAAAAAGTGTTTACTTGCAAATATACTCTTTTTTGTTCTGCAAACGAATATTTCCTCTGAAAAATATGAGAAAAGGAGATGCTGGCGGGAATAAAATTGTTTGTGTATAAAAGGAAAAGACAGCAAAGGGTTGCCGGATTCCGACGGCAATCCTTTGCTGTCCTGTTCAGAGGCGAATCCGGGAGTGCCGGGCGGAAGTTGTTGTTGTTTGCCGCCTGCTTGATTCCACACGCCGTTTTCGCTGGCTTATTTTTTCTGCCGGTCGCTTTCGATGAGTGCCAGCAGTTTCTCCACGGCTTCTTCTGCGGGAATATTTTTCTCCACGCAGGTTTTCCCCCGGTACAGACTTATCTTTCCGCGTGCGGCTCCCACGTAGCCGTAGTCGGCGTCGGCCATTTCGCCGGGGCCGTTTACGATGCAGCCCATGATGCCGATTTTCAGCCCCGTCAGATGCTTGGTGGCTGCCTTGATGCGGGCGATGGTGCCGGGCAGGTCATAGAGGGTGCGGCCGCAGCCGGGGCAACTGATGTACTCCGTGCGGGTGGTGCGCAGCCGTGCGGCCTGCAGGATGGCGAAGGCTGTGGCGTCGATGGTGCTGTGGGGCAGCGGAGCCTGGCCTGATGGCGACTGGTTGAAGAGGAACAGTCCGTCGGTGAGTCCGTCGAAAAGCAGGGCGCCGGTGTCGGCTGCCGCCCGCAGCTGGAAGTCCTCGGTCTGGGCGCCGGAGCACTGGTAGTGCTGGAAGAAGATGACCGGTGTGGGGATGTTTTCGTTCCATAGCTCGTGTACGAGTGCGCGCAGTTCGCCGGTGCGGTTGGGATGGTTGCTTTGGGCGATGACGACGGTTTCGGGATGGTGGCGCAGGCAGGCTTTCACCTCATCGTTGAGTCCGGCGTAGCTCAGGAAGAGGAATTTGAGCGGAGCCGGGCAGGCCGCCATCGTAAAGAGCACGTTGGGGTTGTAGGCCGGGAAGGTGTTTTCCTCGCCGGTCCATGCGTCGGCGTCGACAATGTAGCCTGCGCCGGCAATGCGGTGGGCGGCGTCGGGGAACTGGCGGCCGCAGTAGATGTAGTCGGGGACAAGTTCGCCGGTTTCGCAGCTGCCGTCGAGCCGGTCGGCCACGACGACGGGCGGTTGCGTGCCGCCGATGTTGGCCACGGGACAGGTGGGGCGGCGTTCGGGCCGTACGTAGTTGAACATGGGGGAGGGCATGCCGGGGATAAAGGGATGCCCGGTGCGGCTGCCGGCGATGTAGGACGCGAGTTTGTAGGCCACGGGAATTTCACATTCGGGCGCTTCGCTGAGCGATACGCGCAGGGTGTCGCCGATGCCGTCGCAGAGCAGGGCACCGATGCCGACGGCGCTCTTGATGCGCCCGTCCTCGCCTTCGCCGGCTTCGGTCACGCCGAGATGGATGGGAAAGTCCATCTTTTCCCGTTTCATCACCTCGCAGAGCAGGCGCACGGAGCGCACCATTACCACCGTGTTGCTTGCCTTGATGGAGATGACCACGTCGGGGAAGTTTTCCCTGACGCAGATGCGGAGAAATTCCATGCAGCTTTCCACGATGCCTTCGGGAGTGTCGCCGTAGCGGCACATGATGCGGTCGGAGAGGGAGCCGTGGTTGACGCCGATGCGGATGGCCGTGCCGTGCTGGCGGCAGATGTCGAGCAGCACCTTGAACCGTTCTTCCAGCCGTTGCAGTTCGGCAGCGTAGCTTTCGTCGGTGTATTCCAGTTGCTTGAAGGTGCGGGCCGGGTCGATGTAGTTGCCCGGGTTGATGCGCACTTTCTCCACGATGGTGGCGGCCACGTCGGCCACGTTGGGGTTGAAGTGGATGTCGGCCACCAGGGGCTGGTCGTAGCCGCGTTTGCGCAGTTCGGCGCTGATGTTGCGCAGGTTTTCGGCTTCAAGGGTGCCCTGCGCGGTGAGCCGCACGTAGTCGGCGCCGGCTTCGATGATGCGGATGCTCTGTTCCACACACCCTTCGGTGTCGGTGGTGGCGCAGGTGGTCATGCTCTGGATGCGCAGGGGCTGGTTGCCGCCCAGGGGGCGGTTGCCTATCCGCACTTCGTGCGAGGGGCGGGGGGTATAGTTGAAAATGTCCATGGTTGACGGGATGGGAAGGGAGGGGTGATGAATAAAAAAGAAAGGGCCCGTCGCCGCCGGATGGCTGAGGACGGGCTGTGGGGCCGGCGACCCGCGCCGGACGGGCGCCGGGGTCAGTTGGTCTTGAAGTTGTATTTCACTTCGGCCAGTTCGGCGTTGGCCTTTACAATCTTCTGCTTGAGGCTCTCCTTGTAGGCGGCCAGCTTTTCAGCCACCCGGCTGTCGGAGAGAGCCAGCATTTCCACGGCCAGCAGGGCAGCGTTGAGAGCTCCGTTCACGCCGACGGTGGCCACGGGGATGCCGGGAGGCATCTGCACGATGGAGAGCAGGGCGTCCAGTCCGTCGAGCATGCCCTTGATGGGTACGCCGATAACGGGCAGTGTGGTGTTGGCGGCAATGACGCCGGGAAGTGCGGCGGCCATGCCAGCTGCTGCGATGATGACCTTGAGGCCGCGGCCCTGTGCGTTGCGGGCGAACTCTTCCACCTCGGCGGGGGTGCGATGAGCGGAGAGGGCATTCATTTCAAAGGGGATTTCCATCTCGTCGAGCAGCTTGGCTGCTTTTTCCATGACGGGCAGGTCGGAAGTGCTGCCCATGATAATGCTCACAATGGGTGTCATAAGAATTGTTTCTTTATGGAGTGTATCCAATCGGTTAATATATTCCAGTAGCGTTGTTGATTTCATATCGGTCTGGGCGTTTCGTTTCCTGCTGTGCGCAGTCCGGCGAAGGGGCCGGGCACCGCGGCATTTCTCAGATGAGGACGATGCTGAAGAAGCCGCACAGGATGCCGATGAAGGTGCCGAGCCAAAGGTCGGTCAGGGTGTGCTGCCGCAGGATGAGACGGGCCGAGCATACCAGGCCGTTGAGCAGGATGCAGACACACAGCGGCACGGTGGGGTCGAAGTGGAAAATCAGGGAGAAGGCCATCAGGCAGCCGATGACGCCGCCCGAGGCGGCCGCGTGGGTGCTGACCTTGATCCAGGAGTTGGTGAGGGCGCAGACTATCTGTATGGCCAGGGCTGCCACGATGAGTCCCATCGTGAAGCGCGGCATGTGCAGGTTGCGCATCAGCAGGAGCAGGCCCGAATAGCAGAGAATGGACAGCAGATAGGGCACCATGCGGCGCTCGCGCTTGCCCAGCTGATGGCGGGTCCAGCCGTTGATTTTGCGATAGAGGAAGATGCCGACCCACGGCAGCAGCACCGTGAAGCAGTAGACCATGAAGATGATTTGCAGGTTGTAGGTCCAGGGCATGTAGCTCATGTAGCTGAAAAAGAACAGCACGATGAAGGCTACCACCGGCAGGTAGAGCGGGGCAAAAATCAGTGAAACGGTTTGCGCGCCGAGAATGAGGACTTTGTTGCTGATGTTCATGGTCCGTAATATATGGGTGTATCTCTCTCAGTGTGAGTGATGTCGGCTGCATGCGGCCGGCGGCGGTCAGACTTTCCGGTAGCGGGTGGAGGCGATGCCGAGCTGGTCGCGGTATTTCACCACCGTGCGGCGGGCTATGCTGAAGCCTTTTTCCCGGAGCAGGCCGACGAGCTGGTCGTCGGTGTAGGGCTGGCTCTTGTCTTCGCCGTCGATGATTTTCTGCAGGGCGGTGCGCACCTGCCGTGAGGAAAGTTCTTCGCCGTCCTTCGAGGTGAACTGTGAGGAGAAGAAGAACTTGAGGGGATAGACGGCATGGTCGGTCTGCACGTACTTGCTGTTGACGGTGCGCGACACGGTGGAGATGTCGACGTGGGCCAGGTCGGCCACGGCCTTGAGCTTGAGGGGTTGCAGCAGCGTTTCGTCATCGTCGTCGAAGAAGGGGCGCTGCAGATGGATGATGGCGCGCATGACCGAGAGCATCGTCTCGTTGCGGCGCCGGATGAGCCCGATGAAGTTTTGCGCATCCTCCACCTTCTTGCGGGCATAGAGATATTCCTCCTGCTGCTTGCGGCTGAGCTGGTCGCGGTGGGCGGCATATTCGCGGATGGAGTCGCGGAAGGCGCGGCTCACGCAAAGTTCGGGCACGCTGTCGTTGTTGAGGCGGAGGGCAATGCTGCCGTCCACGTTGACGCTGACATAGAAGTCGGGGATGACGGTGGGTGCGGCGCTGTCGCTTGTTTCGCTGAAGGCCAGTCCGGGACGGGGATTCAGGTGGGTCAGTTCGTGGCGCACGTGCGTCATGGTTTCTTCGTCCACTCCGAGCTTTTGCTGCAGCACATCCCAGCGGCGGGCCGTGAAGTCCTTGAAATACTGCTCAATCACGCGTAGCGCCATGGGTGTCCAGGGGGTGCGCCGGGGCTGGCTCTTGAGCTGGAGCGCCAGGCATTCCTGCAGCGAGCGGGCACCGATGCCGTGGGGCTCGAAGGTCTGCAGCAGCTGGAGCAGGCGGTTGAGCTCGGCCTCGTCGGTGATGATGTTTTCGTGGAAGGCCAGTTCGTCGCAGATATTGAGCAGGTCCTTCCGCAGGAGGCCGTCTTCGTCGAGCGACCCCACGAGATAGGTGAGCACGTCGCGTTCGTGGTCGGTGAGCTGGTGCTCGCCAATCTGGCTGATGAGTTCTTCGTAGAACGAATGCGTGCTGGCCGCCGTGGTTTCCTGATATTCGTCGCGGCTGGCATCGGCGCGCGCCAGCAGATAGTCGGGGATGTCGTCGTCGGAGCGGTAGTCGCCCATGGCCATTCCGAGTTCCGTGTCGGGGGGGTCGGCTTCTGCCTCGCTGTTGTCGGCAAAGCCGCTTTCATCCGTTTCGGGCTCACTCTCGGTGCGCTCCTCCAGTGCGGCGTTGTCCACCATTTCGTCGCGGATGCGGTCGGCCAGGTCGCCGGCAGGCAACTCGATGAGTCCGGCCAGCGCCACCTGTAGCGACGACAGTGTCTGCGTCTGTATCTGTGTTTCGGTCTGGACGAGTTTCTGTGCCATGCGTTCGGGGGTTGTTTTCATGCAAAATTAAGAAATAAATGGTATATGCAGTCACAAAGTATTCCGTTTTTTCTTTCCCGTAATTTTTGGCGAATGCCGGACGCAGTGAAGCCTTGTGCCGAAAACAGATGCCGGACGGAATGGCAAGGGTAAGGGGGAACAATATGGGGGTACACCTATATTATATATAGGGATGAGGGTTAGACGGGTGGGCAGGGCTGAAGGCTGCCGGTGGAGGAAGGGGAACGTCCGGACAAGAAGGGGGGCGTCGTCTGCCGTGCACGTGCCGGCAGCTGCTCAGGTCGGTCCGCAAAAACACTTGGTAGTTTAGGAAAAACAATCCTTACTTTAGAAAAAACTCTCAGTACTTTAGAAAATTCTGTCAGTACTTTTGTTTT
>ULRG01028783.1_pt1 | contig 18393 bp, 13 predicted proteins | sample 1955211 | NCBI WGS metagenome assembly ULRG01 (sample SAMEA4835676, study PRJEB28245) | human gut metagenome | biome: gut microbiome; material: fecal sample | place: Denmark | collected 2008
GATTCCATCCTCTTTGCGAGCTCCCTTTGACATTCTTCACCCACATCGTAGGCGAGATGGGTATCAACCAGTTCCTGTGGCTTGAGAGAGAGGAAGGCTATGGCCAGGCGATAATGCAAAGCTGGAACTTCGACAAGAATGATCTTCTCTGGATCTTCTCGCACACCGGAGTGAACGCTGTCAACATTGATGTCGCCAATGAGGCTCACAAGCGTGGCATGAAGGTCATCGTCTGCGGATCGGCAGGCAGGACCGGTGACAAGAAACCTCGCCACTCAGGCGGAAAGAACCTTTTCCAGATCGCTGATTATGTGGTTGACACATGCTGCCCTCTTCAGGATGCGTCCGTGACTTTGAAGAATCACTTCGACAAGATCGGACCTCTTTCCACAATGGCTTCCATCACATGTGTCTGGATGATCATCACGACAGTCTGCGAGATTCTTGCGGACCGTGGAATGAAACTTCACATCAACCCGTCCCACAACATACCGGGCGACACCACCGCAAGGGAGCGTCTTGCCGAGTGTATCGCCGCCTATAAGGAAAGCGTGAAAGGCTGCTGATCAGGTTCGGAAAACACTGAAACTATTATTGAGCTCTCCTCTGTCTGTCCTGTCGGAACCTGAGTATTCCGGAAGGCTCCCAGGGACAGGGATAGGGGAGTTTTATCTTTACCAATTATATTCAACCCAAAAACAGTTGTTATGCTACACACAGAAAAACGCTCGCTCATTCCTTGGACACTCAAGGTCTGCGCCGCTGTGCTGTCGCTTTTCGGGATGAGTGTCATCCCCATGGGCGCACAGTCTGTTCTGAGCGGTACCGTGGTCACAGCCTCGGACGGACAGCCTATTGTAGGAGCTTATGTCCTTGTAAAAGGCACCACTGTGGGAACCACTACGGAAGTTGACGGTACCTTCAGGATTGAAGCATCCTCCGGAACCATTCTGGAAGTCTCTCAGATGGGCTATGTCACACGTCAGGTGAAAGCTTCGGATGGGATCAGGATCGCTCTTGATGAAGACCAGCTTTGGCTGGATGACGTTGTTGTCGTCGGCTATGGCGTACAGAAAAAGAAGCTTGTCACAGGCTCCACCGTGCAGGTAAAGGGCGATGACATCGCCAAACTCAACACCGTGGATGTCCTTGGAGCGTTGCAGTCGCAGTCTCCGGGAGTCAACATCGTCCAGAACAATGGCTTCCTTGGATCCGGCTTCAAGGTCAACATCCGTGGTCTTGGCACAATCGGTGATTCCGCGCCTCTTTATGTCGTTGACGGAGTTGCCAACGGCAGCATCTCCGCGCTCAATCCGTCCGACATTGAATCTGTTGATGTGCTGAAAGACGCCGCTTCAGCCGCGATCTACGGAGCAAGGGCGGCAAACGGTGTCATCCTCATCACCACCAAGAAAGGAAAAGAGGGACAGGCTTCTGTCACCTATGATGGATACTACGGTCTCCAGAATCTTTATAAGATTCCTACTCTGTTGAACGCCAATGAGTTCATGCAGATTCAGGATGAGTCCAGAATCATGGACGGTCTTGCTCCTTACAATTGGGAGAACCACATCGGTCCACGTCTCTATAAGGCCATAAAGGATGGCTGGACAGGTACCAACTGGCTCAAGGAGATCATCAATGAGGACGCTCCTGTCCAGAATCATTCGGTTAATGTCACTGGCGGGTCGAAGACGGGTACATATTCATTAGGACTTGCCTACACGGGGCAGGACGCCACGATGGGCGTGCCTTCATCCATTCCTCACCTTGACCGCTATAACTTCAGGGTGAACTCTGAGAACACAGTCTTCAAAAAAGGTTCTTTGGATGTGTTGAAGGTCGGCCAGACCCTTAACTACCGCTACCAGAAAACCACAGGATCCTTCGCTACGGAGGGCATATACTGGAACGGAGTCCACAACATGCTTGTGATGAGTCCGCTTATGCCGGCCTATAACTCTGACGGAAGCTACTATGTCTTTGAAGACAGGGTGGCAGACAGCTACGTCTGGGACACCGCCAACGGTGCGGCGAAGAACCCGATCGCCTACATGGACTATACCTCCAACCAGAATGTGTCCAAGAGTCATTATCTTCAGGCCAGTGTCTATGCGGTTCTCCAGCCGATAGAAAGGCTCAACATCAAGAGTCAGTTCGGTTACATGATGAGCTCTTCAAGCTACCGCTCCTACATGCCGGAATATGACCTCGACGCCACTGCCAAGAGGGAGATGGATCAGGTCTCACAAAGCATGTCTCTGTCTAACCGCTGGTCTTGGGAAAACACGGCCAGTTACTCATTCAATATCAATGAGCATCAGATTGACGCCCTTGTGGGAAGCTCTCTGGAAAAGTGGGGCTACGGTGAGTCTCTCAGCGCAAGCAATGTGGATTCCAATTTCGGAGACCTTGAGCATGCTTATCTTTCAAATGTGTCCACTACACCTTCATCAATGTCGAGCATCAGCGGATCACCTTCCCAGAAGAACTCCATAGCATCCTTCTTCGCCCGCGCGAACTGGAACTGGAAGGAAAAGTACATGGCTTCGGCCACGATGCGCGCTGATGGATCATCCGTTTTCGCAAGAGGCTATCGTTGGGGCTATTTCCCTTCAGCATCAGCTGGTTGGGTCATCACCAACGAAGACTTCTTCAAGGGGCTTGGACTTGACAGTGTGCTGGACTTCCTCAAGCTTCGCGCGTCTTGGGGACAGAATGGAAACTGCAATGTGACCGGTTTCCAATACCTTTCGCTTGTGACCTCGAACAACGGTTACGGTGGCTATGTCTTCGGTGATGTCATCGACAAGCGCGAAATAGGCTCCTATGCCTACAAACTGACCAACTCCGAACTGAAATGGGAAACATCAGAGCAAACCAACATCGGTTTCGATGCAAGACTGTTCGGGAATCGTCTCGGAGTGGAGTTTGACTGGTACAACAAACTTACAAAAGACTGGCTTGTGGTGGCTCCTGTGCTTTACTCCTATGGTGCCAACGCTCCATACGTCAATGGTGGAAATGTCAAGAACCAAGGTTTGGAATTCGGTCTGCACTGGAATGATAGCGTCGGAGAAGTGTTCTATGGCGTAAATCTGACCGGAGCGCACAATAAGAATAAAGTCACCAAGATCGCCAATGCCGATGGGATCATCCACGGAACGGGAAGTATTCCATGGGAAGGAGCCGAGGAACTCTATAGGGCAGAGGTAGGCATGCCTATCGGTTACTTCTACGGCTACAAGACTGCGGGAGTGTTCCAGAATCAGGCTGAGATTGATGCTTACAAGGGAGCTCTCCTGAACGGTGAAAACACAAACCCTGGCGATGTCATCTATGTTGATTCCAACAATGACGGAGTCATTGATGCAAATGACCGTACCATGATCGGAAACCCGCATCCGGACTTCACCCTTGGGCTTTCCTTCAATATTGAGTGGAAAGGAATCGATCTCTCAATCTCTGGTTTCGGATCGTTCGGACAGCAGATCTTCAAGTGCTACAGGGACTTCTCCTCATCTCCTCTGAACAACTACACGACCGACATCCTGAAGAGATGGACGGGAGAGGGTTCTTCCAACAAGTATCCTCGCCTTGCCAGCTCTTCAAACAGCAACTGGAACAGGATCTCTTCTCTTTACGTAGAAGATGGGGACTATTTCAAGGTGCAGAACATAACCCTCGGCTACGACATTGCCAAGGCGTTCAAGAAGTTCCCTCTCAAGACTTGCCGTGTCTATGTGACAGGACAGAATCTCTTTACATTCACTTCGTACTCCGGAATGGATCCGGAGATCGGCTACGGTGGTGGCAGCGGCTGGGCGCAAGGCATTGACTTGGGCTACTATCCAAGTGCCCGCACCATCCTTTTCGGAGTCAACCTCAAATTTTAGAAGGAGAAATGAATATGAAAAAGATCATAATCAATATTGTCCTTGCCGTGACCACGGTGTTTGCGCTGTCAGCGTGCGAGGACTTTCTCGACACCAAGAATCTTACCCAGAAGACAACCGAGAACTTCCCGGAGACAGAGAAAGACGCGCAGGAGATGGTCACCGCCATCTATGCCCATCTGCTTTTCGAGAGTCCTGAGACATCCTCTCAGTTCTATGTCGCCCAGCTTGCCGGAGACGATTGCCTTGGCGGGAACCTCTCGTACTCAGGGAACTGTGCCACGAACTTCCTCTTGTACAAGGACAATCTTAACGGGCTGCTTTCCTTGTGGGATCGCGACTACACTCTCATCAACAGGGCCAACAGCGCCCTCGCGTCATTCGGGAATGTGAAATCATGGTCATCCGAGGAGGAAATGAACCGCCTTATCGGCGAGACCTATTTCCTTCGCGCGTTTGCCTACAATGAGCTTGTGCAGATTTTCGGCGGTGTTCCGCTTAGGACCAACACCGAGACTGTCAACCTTCCGAGGGCAAGCGTGGAAGAAGTTTACACCGTCATCGAGAGCGATCTCCTCCAGGCCATAAGCTTGATGCCGGACAAAATCTACACCGCCGGCTCTCCGATGACCGGTCATGCCACCAAGTATGCGGCTGAGGCTATGTTGGCTCGTGTGTTCCTGTTCTACACCGGACGTTATGGGAAGGATACCCTTCCAGGCGGAACTACCAAGGCAGAGGTTGTCAAGCATCTTGAGGATTGCATCAATAATTCCGGCCATGATCTTGTGAAGGATCAGCGTGAGATCTGGGGGTACACCAACACGACGGTCAACAGCAACAATTCCGGCTACAGGTACCAGTACCCGATAGATCATGACCTGCACTGGGTCGGCAACAGCTGCGTGGAGACAGTGTTCGCCAACAAGCATAACCTCACGTCAAACTGGACCTACACATGGTTCTCCAACACCTGGTCCATGTTCTGCTCACCGTCAAATGACAACAGGGACATCAAGCAAAGCTATCCTTTCAGCTTCGGCTGGGGTGCAGGTCCGGTCTCTCCGAAAATGGTCGATGAGTGGAAGGACTGGGCCGCGAGGCAGTCTTACACAGATGGCTACACAGAGGATCCGCGTCTGACCGGTTCTATCTGGTCCTACACGGCGTACGATCCGAACAACAAGGGCAATGTCCTTCTTGACAGAAAACTCGACAAGGGAGAGCCTGACTATACCGTCTCCTATCGCTATTACGAGCAGACCGGCTACTTCCAGAAAAAGTACATCAATGTGGGTGCATGGGATGACGAGTCCAACTCTTTCAAGAACTCTTGGGCTCTTGTTGAGAATCCGGGCGTCACGGCCCAGACTTCCGCCCAGCTTGTGCAGACGACCGACCTCATCCACATCCGTTTCGCTGATGTGCTGCTGATGCACTCCGAACTTACCGAAACCGCTGACGGCATCAACAGGGTCAGAGAAAGAAGCCATCTGGCCCCGGTGTCCTACTCTCTGGAGAATCTCAAGAACGAGCGCCGTTGGGAACTTGCGTTCGAGTCTGTCCGTTGGTTTGACCTTCTCCGTTGGGCAGGTCCTTCTCTTGAGTCGGCCGGAAAGATCCTCAATGATCAGACAGGTTTCGACCTGATCAACGAAGGAATTGTCACCCCTATGGTGAGATACGATTACGCGGCACGTCTCAAACAGACCCAAGGTTACTGGCCTATCCCTCAGGATGAAATTGACATCGCGGGAGGAACCCTTGAGCAGAATCCGGGGTGGGATGCCTCAGCGGCATTTGTTGATTGGAACAATTTCAAATAGCAGATGAGAATATGAAAAAGATACGTATAATTACTGCCATAGCGCTTCTTGCCAGCATGGTGGCATGTAACCCGATAGAGGACAAGTCGTTGCGTGATGACTACATCACCAACGCTGGGACTCCTGTCACATCTGAGGAACTAACGTCCTATCTCCATGTGGATCAACCGTATCCGAACACGGAGACGGCTGTGGAAGGAGACCAGATCGTCTCCCTCAAGAATGATCGCCCTGAGATCGGAGGCGTGTGGCATGTCGTCACTTCCATGGGTGAGACCATCCTCAAGAGCGATAGTTGCACCTACACTTATGAGTCAAACGGTGAGTTCGAGGTGTACTATGTCGCCCTTTCCGCAGGAAAGATTGTCGAGTCGGCACATTTCCCGATCACTGTCACCAATGTCTTTGATCCGTGGGCCGGCTATCTGACCGGAGCAAAGGACAAGGCCGACAGGGGCGCGAAAAAGACTTGGGCCTGGAGAGAGGTCTCATGGGGCTCTGTCTGCAACATGGGAGCGCATGGTGGCTGGAAGTATGCTTCCGCCGGCTATACTCCCGAGTCCAACTTCTGCTGGTGGGGCAATGTCAAGATGAGCGATGTGTCCGCCGATGAGAAAATGGTTTTTGAATATGCGGGCAGCAAGATGACAACTTACAATGCTGACGGTTCAGTAAAAGCCACAGGAACATTCGGTTTCAACAAGGAAGTCCCTGAGGACGCGGTACTTGGCAGTCTGATCACCACCGCTCCTACCATCGGAGCAAGATTTGATGAGGTCGGGCAGGGACAGAACAACTCCTTCTACCTGCTGACTTTTGACAATGACTACATCACGATCTTCCATAAGACTCCATCCTCTGCCATGGCGGACTGGAGCGACTATGGTTGGTACGCTTATTTCAAGGCGGTGGAATAATAACGGCCATGTGTCTCCAAAGGACGGTGGGCCAGCCGGAAAACCGGTGGCCCCCTGGCCTTTGATATTCATAAAGTTTTTTCAGATGAAGATGCCCTCACATATCCATGCTCTAATGTTGGTGTTCGCTGGATTTGTCGCCTTTGGTTGCTCGCAAGGAACGACGATGACGATTGAAGGCAGCATTGACAGACGCTATGACGGTCAGACCATATTCCTTGTGCCACAGCCTTATCCCACTTTGGAAACGGTTGATTCCACCAAGGTAAGGAAGGGCAGGTTCCGTTTCACGGCGGATGCGTCCACGGTGAGGATGTGTGATGTCACCATCTCCAACAAAGCCCGCGCTCCGTTTGTCCAAAGGCTTCTTGTGGCGGTGGAGCCAGGCACGCTCAATGTGCGTCTGGACACTGTCAGCTCGGCCTGCGGAACACCTCTCAACGCTTTCCTGCAGTCCTGGAAGGAGGCACTTCAAAGGGGAGAGGATGTCGAGTCTGCCACCATGGACATCATACGGAATAACCCCAATCCGCTTGGGGGTTATCTGTATTACATGTACGACAGGGCGATGTCTGAATCACAGAAAAGAGAGTTGGACTCGTTGGGCATAAACACTTTCCGTCCAGATGTCAGCAGATAGATCCACAAAAAGGCAGATAGCGCTTGCAGGAGCGGCTTTCATCGTGCTTTGGACCGTTCTCCAGATTCTTTGTCCCTATCATCTTGCCTTCAAGGAGCAGGCGGATTATTTTCTGCTTGACCGCACGTTTGTCCTGTCATTTCTCATGAAACCGGCTTTTCTGAGCGAGTTGGCAGGCGGCTGGCTGACGCAGTTCTACATGCTTGTGGGATTCGCTCCGGTGGTGCAGACTTTGTTGTGTGCCCTGCTGTGGGCAGGAATGTCCGTCTTCCTGAAAAGAGAAGGCGTGTCCTCACCGTACCTGGCCGCTTTGGTCCCTGCTTTGCTGGAAGGGGCTCTCTCATGCCTTTTCGAATATCCTGTCAGCATGACCATCGGCGCTGTTGTGTCCGCCTGGGCAGCCGTGGCCTGCCAGTCGTTCAAAGGGCGGTTGCAAAGGCCTCTTGAGCTTTTGATGCTTCTTCTTGGCTATCCGCTGATTGGAGCCCCTGTCTTTCTCCTTTTGGTTCTGTTGCTTTACAAGAACCGCCGGAGTCCGGGCCATGTATCGCTCCTTGCCGTTTCCCTGACCGCTGAGATATTCCTTTTCAGGAATATCTACAGGCTGACATCCGCGCAGGCTTTTGTCTATCCGGTTGTTCCGGGCTATTATTTCGGGCGCACGGCTCTCATTTTCTACGTTGAGGCCGGAACCCTGCTCGCAGCCCTCGCAGCCATGTCGTCAGACAAGTGGCTGAGACGTTTTTTGAGGATCATTTGCGGATTGATGATCGTGTTCGCGTTCTGTCTCACTGTGACGCCAAAGGAGGAATGGGACATCAAGATCAGTTCTCTGGCCTATTATGGAAAATGGGACAAAGTAAGTGAGATGGGAAAGACCAATCCGTACAAGAGTGTGACAGGATCATATTTCTACAATGTTTCCTCAAGCCGCAAAGGCACATTGCCGGAGGATATTCTGGAGGTCTATCAGCCATTGTGGAAAGGACTGTTTCTGGCTATCAATGAAAATTCCGGCTACAGAAGGGTCTTCGACAGTGTGGAGGCTCTGATGGTTTGTGGCGATTTCGCCCAGGCGCAGCACTCCGCTTTGCTTGGCATGACTTTCACTCCGAGACAACGCTCGTCCAGAATGCTCCGCAGACTTTGTGAGATCGCTATGGCGAACGGTGACTTTGCGGCCGCGGGGAAGTACGCGGACATGCTTCAAAAGACATCGCTTCACCGCGGCTGGGCCTCGTCTGTGCTTACAATGATGGAATCATGCGAAAGACAGCCTGTCTATGGAAGCGCCGATGACATCCTTTTCAGTGCCAATGATTGGTTCGCATCCCTGCGCAATCTTGCGGAAGAGAATGATGCGGCTCTTGACAGGCTGTTGTGCCTTGACCTTCTTGTCAAGGACATAGCCTCTTTCAGAAAAGACTATGACACCTACTACAAGCCGAAGCACGCCTCTGCTCCGGCATTGTACCAGCAAGCTTTGATGATGACATTCGACGAGAATGTTTCTCCGTCAGAGCAACTCTCTGAATATGCCATATCCTCGGATGTGTCCGAAATGTGCCTTGAGTTCATTTCAAGACGCGAGGCAGGGGAGGTTTTGACCCCGGATTCAAGCTTCGGGAAGACATATTGGTACTACTATTATTTCGCTCAACCACAATGACAGGAAAAAACAAAATGATCATCGCTGCGATCATGGCTGTGATGACTGTCTTCGGATGCCGTGAGTCAGATTACGCGGATCATCCTGACGGAATTGTGATGACGCCAGACTACAAGGATATTGTGATTCCGTTCAACATCGCTCCTTTGAACTTTTCCCTGGAGGGGGTAAAAGGCAAGGTAGAAGTCACGGTCTCCGGTCCACGGAGGGACTACATGTTCAAGGCCAGGGCTTCCAGAGTAGTGTTTCCGTTGAGAGAATGGCACACAATGCTTGGCTGCGAAAAGGGGAACAAGTTACGGGTTACTGTGACCCACGGCGGGACTTCCATTCAGGAGTTTTTCTGGGATGTCTCTCCGGATCCTATTGATAAATATCTCAGTTACAGGTTGATTGAGCCTGCCTACGAAGTCTGGAACCTGCACTCGGTCGAGGAACGTGACCTTGAGGGCTACAAGGTCCGGATCCTCGGAGACAACAACACGACAGACCATTCGTGCATGAACTGTCACACATCGAACAAGGCTGATTCACCGGCCACGTTCTTCCATGTCAGGGGAAAGACAGGTGGTACTTTTTACGCGAAGGATGGGGCGCTCCGCAAATTGGACACGAAGACTGACAGCACTGCTGGAGCCGCTGTCTATGGAGAGATAGAAAAGTCGGGCCGTTTTGGAATATTCACAACGGCCCGGATAATGCCCATCCTGCATTCGGGACGGTTGGAGAGGCTTGAGGTGTTCGACACGTCCAGCGATCTGTTTGTTGTGGACTTTCAAGACAACACGGTCTCGGACAATCCTTCTGTCAGAGGAGATGAATTTCAGGAGACTTTTCCATGCTTTTCCCCGGACGGGAAAGCAATCTGTTTCTGCCGGGCAAAGAGTCTTCCTCAGCCGGAAAGTACCAAAATGATGCGGTATGATCTTTACAGTGTGCCGTTTGACCCTGAAACCGGTGTGTTGTCGGACTCTCTGACTCTTGTTTTCGAAGCCTCGGCCCATGGAAAGTCGGTGAGTTTCCCGAAATTCTCGCCTGACGGCAAACGTGTCCTTTTCTGCGTGTCTGACTATGGCACTTTCCCTATCTGGCACACCGAGACCGATCTGTGGATGCTGGATCTCCAGACATCGGAGGTGGACACTCTGGCTGGTGTCAACGGAAGATACTCGGACTCTTATCATAGCTGGAGCTCTAACGGGAGATGGATTGTCTGGGCCTCCAAAAGGGATGACAGGGTCTATGGCAGGCCTTATTTCGCCCATGTGGACGAGAACGGTTCGGTCAGCAGGCCTTTTGTCCTTCCGCAGCGTGACCCGGCCTACTATCTGAGCCAGAACAAATCATTCAACATTCCGGAGATATACCCGATGCCTGAGACATATTCTCATAGCGACATATCCAGGAAGTATTTCAATACACTTCCGGAAAAGATGACCTATAAGAAGATGTTTTGAACAATATTCATTATTTTTATCAAAACGACTGATTATGCGAACAGTGAGACGTACTCTGATGATCTTGGCCGGCTGCTTGGCCATCGCCCTTTCATCCTGCGAAAAGGATGACTATAAAAAAGGCGGCCTTATTCCGGGCGGGGGAGAATACACCCCTGTCCTCCTCGATAAGGTGCCTGGAAGAAATGTGGTGGCCTACTGTACCTACTATGGGAAATCCATTCCGGACGTGAATGCCGTGACGCAGATCAACTATGCTTTCGCGGAACTCTATGTCAAAGATGGAGAGTATAAAGGATTCAAGCTTCAGGGAGAAGAGTCCAGATTCCGGCAGATAGTTGATCTGAAGAAGAAATCGTCCGGTCTTAAAATACTTATCTCATTCTCTCATACGGTCGTCAATCCTGACAACGCTCAAGGTGGCGGCTTTTCAAAGATGTCTTCAACTGAGGCCGGGCGTAAGGCTTTCGCCAAGGATTGCCTTGCGTTTTGTCAGAAGTGGGGCATCGACGGAGTGGACATAGACTGGGAGATGCCGGGCGTCTCATGGAGCGGCCACGCCTGCGATCCGATGCATGACACGGAGAACTTCACTCTGCTGATGAGCCAACTCAGGCAGACTCTCGGAAACCGCTATCTGGTGACCTATGCCGGCTATGTCAAGAACAAGGTGTCAGATGACGATGGCTCAGGCAGATATTTTGACCTCGTGGCACTCAAGGACATAGTTGACTATGTGTATGTGATGACCTACGACCTTGACGCGGCCCCTCATCACCATAGCGCCATTGACGATCCAAGAGCCTATTGGGACTGGAAAAGAACTTTTGAGGAATATGCAAAAGCAGGCTTCCCGAAGGAGAAGATGATTTTCGGAGTCCCTTTCTATGCCCGGCACTCTTTCTCTGAGAATCCTACGGCGATCGACTACAAGAAAATTCTGACATTGGATGAGTCGTTGTACAAAATTGACAATTGGGATGACAAGGCTGGGTGTCCGTACATCTCGGTGAAAGCCTCCGGCGCTTTCTATGCCGGTTATGACAATGCCAGAAGCATTGCGGTCAAGGCTGAATGGGCGATGACCAGAGGTATGTCGGGACTGATGTGCTGGGACTACGATGCGGACGACGCGTCGGGCACCCTCAAGACGGCTCTTTGGAACGGAGTCATGGACAAAAGATATTAACGGAATGAAAAATAAGACAATAAAGATCATCGGTGGAAAGGTCTTCACCCCATCTGGAGCGAGGAAAGCCACGGTCATCATCAAGGATGGCTTGATCTCAGAGATAACCGGGGATTCAGTCGAGATCCCTGACGCGGAGGTCATTGACGCCAAAGGAATGAATGTGGTACCCGGAGGGATTGACATCCACATTCACGGAGGCGGCGGGCATGAATTCATAGAAGGCACAGAAGAAGCGTTCAGAACAGCCGTCGAGGCCCATGCCTATTACGGGATGACCTCCATCCTTCCGACTTTGCCGGCCTGCCCTGCCAGTACGATGACTGAATCCGTAAGAATCTGTGAAAAACTCATGTCCGATCCGGATTCACCTATTCTCGGACTGCATTTTGAAGGCCCGTACCTCAATCCGAAAAAGGTCGGAGCCATTATTCCTGAATATGTCACCCCGCCGATCAGAGGAGATTACGAATCAATACTTGACGGCACCAAGATTGTCCGCCGTTGGGACGCCGCCCCGGAACTCCCGGGGGTGGAGGAGTTCGGACGCTCCTTGGTGAATCATGGAGTGCTTGCCTCGATCGCCCACACAGTGGCTGAGTTTCCTGATGTGAGGAAAGCGTTCGACGCAGGATTCACGCACGCCACTCATTTCTACAACGCCATGACAAGTGTGCACAACGTCAGGGAGTACAAGCATGAGGGTACAGTGGAGAGCGTCTATTCCATCCCGGAGATGACAGTTGAGGTCATCGCTGACGGCAAGCATATTCCTCCAGTGATCCTCCGTTTGATCTGGATGATCAAAGGAGCGGACAGAACGGCCCTTGTCACAGACGCTTTGGGGTGTTCCGCGGGAGGTTCGGACCGCATTTTTGATCCAAGGGTCGTGATTCATGACGGGGTTTGCAAACTGTCCGACCATTCCGCCCTGGCGGGAAGCATCGCTACGATGGATCGTCTGGTCGGAACGGCTGTCGAGGCTGGAATCCCGTTCGGTGACGCTGTACGGATGTCATCTGAAACCCCGGCGCGTATTATCGGCGCCAATGACCGTAAAGGCTCCCTTGAGAAAGGCAAGGATGCCGACATCGTGTTCTATGACAACGACATCGAATTGAAGTTCGTGATGAGAAAGGGTCAGGTACTGAGAAACGATTTGTGATTATTCTGATAAAATATTCATTATAATGAGGAAGAGATATAATATCATGCTAATGTCTTGCCTTGCTTTTCTGGCCACCGTTCCGTGTCAAGGCCTGTCAAAGAAAGAGAGGGTGGTCAAAAAACAGATTCGCCCGATCATCGAAGCCATGAGCGTGCGGGATAAGGTCGCACAGCTTGTTTTCGTTGATGTTTATCCGGGAGGAGATTCCGCTTTTCAGGCCAAGGCTGACAGCATAATCGCGAAGGAGCAGGTCGGAGGCATCATCCTCATGGAAGGGAACATTGCCCGGACGGCCGAGACTTGCAACCGTTCGCAAAGTCTGGTGAAGGTTCCGCTGGCTGTGACCATTGACGGAGAGTTCGGCCTGGGAATGCGGATCAGTGAATTTCGTAAATATCCCCGTCAAGGTGTTCTGGCCGGGCTTCCTGATGACGGGTTGATGTACGAGATGGGGAGGCAGATCGCCAGGGACATGCGCTCCATGAAGATCGACGTGAACTTTGCTCCGGTTGTGGATGTGAACCTTCATCCTGACGTGAACACCATCAAGGACAGGAGCTTCGGTCCGGACAAGAACCTTGTGGCTGACTACGGATCAGCTGTTATGCGAGGGATGCAGGATGGCGGTGTCGTGGCATGTGCCAAGCATTTCCCCGGCCACGGAGACACAGAGGTTGACTCACACAAAGCCTTGCCTGTTCTGAAGTTCCCGAAGGAGAGATTGGATTCTGTAGAGCTTTATCCTTTCAGGAGGCTGATAAAGGACGGGGTTGAAATGGTTATGGTCGGACATCTTCTTGTCCCTGTGCTTGACACCCTTCCAGCTTCGGTCTCAAAGGTGGTCGTGACAGATCTCCTCAGAAAGAAAATGAAATTCAGAGGGTTGATAATCACTGACGCGCTTGGTATGGAGGGGGTTTTGGAGCCGTTCGGCGGATCAGGTGCGAAAGCCACGCTCGCTGCCTATAAGGCTGGGGTGGATATCCTCTTGATGCCGGATAATGTTTCGGAAAGTATAGATCTCATAGTGGACTACATAGGTGATGACCGCAGGAGACTCAAGGACTTGGATGCAAGAGTCTCAAGAGTGTTGGCTCTGAAAGGGAAATGTGGGAAGTTGACCAGAAGGGATGACTTGAGTGTCGATCCGGCTGCCGTGGACACTAAAGGCACCGATGCCCTCATCACCACAATAGAGGAAACGCTGGCCGCAGGAAGATGACCCTACACGCTGATGCGGTTCTTTTTGTACAGGTTCCGGTACTCTTGAGGAGTCTTTCCCATCCTTGACTTGAATATCCTGTTGAAGTTCGACAGGTTGTTGAATCCGCATGCCTTGCAGATATCAGCGATCCTGTCGGACGTGTCCACAAGACTTCTGGCGGCACTTTGGCACTTTAGGTCAATCAGGTACGAAGATAGCGTCATCCCGGATCTCTGCTTGAAGAGTCGTGCGATGCTTGTTGTGCTCAATCCTGTCAGTTCAGACAGTTGCGAAAGGCGGATGTTCTTGGAGTAGTTCAGCTTGAGGTATTCCTTGATGAAACCAATCTTGTCTGGATTAGCCCCGTGTTCCGGCTCCGTTGACGATTTGGATGTCAACAGCCTGTAGTCGGATTTGGAAAGCGTGTGTAGGATTCTCTCAAAGATGAGGAACTGCTCAAAACTGCTTTTCTCGCTCGAAATGCTGTCCAAGAGGGTGTAAACTTTGAGAATGGCGGACATCCCGAAGGTGATTCCGTGTCTGGAGTCCTTAATCATTTCCTTGATGGAAGCGAACTGCTTTTTCTCAATGAGATTTCCGTCGAACAAGTTCGCCGGAAAATGTATGGTTATTTCGCGGACATCCTCCGATGAACATTCTCCCTGTTCCCAGGCGTGCTCGATGTCCTCCCCGATGAGGGCGATCTCGTAGTCGCCGATTTCCTCACTACTGTCCCCGACAACCCTCCGTACCCCTTTTCCGTTTTGTATAAAGTTGAGTTCCACCGCTTTATGGCGATGCATCGGGTAGGTGAATCTTCTTTTGTGCCTTTCGACTATTCTAAAACAATCCTCAGAGGAGAATTCCGGTTTGACGGTTATGATTTCTGACATCCTTATTAAATTTGCGGATAAATAATATCTTCAATAAACTTGCGAATTTACAAATTAATCTGTTTCTCTGAAAATCTGGATTGACACGAATGATCGGGACGAATGATATAGACGAATGATCTGTGGTTCTGTCTGCGGTTTCGTCTGCGGTTCTGTCTGCGGTTCTGTCTGTGGTTTCGTCTGTGGTTCTGTTTGCGGTTTCGTCTGTGGTTCTGTCTGTGGTTCTGTCTGCGGTTCTGTCTGTGGTTTCGTCTGTGGTTCTGTTTGCGGATTTGTCTGTGGTTTCGTCGAACGTAAAGTTATAAACTATTTCTGAATATGTCGGCATTCTTTACGCTTCGAACCTCCCCGAAAGGGTAGCCGTGGAACGCAATGACTTGATTCTCTGTAAATAAGACATTCTTCTTTAGATGATATGAACTAAAGGATATTGCCTATCTTGCTCTTTATGAGGATATTACAACTTACTTGCTGAAGCTGGGTCCGGGTGGATGTTAATGCATTGTTCATGAGTATCTTAACGCAGTCTCTTGGGTGGAATCCAACTGAAGGAAAAGTGCTATGATATTCATAGGCAACGGTTTGCACTCCTCGTCGTGATTATAGACGACCCTTGCCGCAAGAGGCAACCGCCGGACTCCTCGATTGATGAAAGTGGCCTGAAATGTTACTTAAGAATTCAACTTTCGCAAGTAGGCAATTACCTGCTGTAAAGTACATTATCTCACGTTCGAAGGTGATTGCCCACCCTCATCAATTCACGTTACCCCCTTCCTAAATCCCTCCCCTCGGGGGAGGGACTTGCTTTCACTGCAAGCAGTGAAGAAGAGTGGTGTTTCGCAAATGCGAAACTTGAGTTAAGAAGAGATGCCGGAATCCTTGGGTAACGAAGATAGCGCAAAATGTTGCTGTAGGGATGGTTCCGGAGTTGTTGGGCGGTGGAAACGCGCGGAGGTGTCGCTCAAGCGCGCCGTGCTGCACCCTCGGGCAACGAAGATGTACGAAAGTGTTGCCCAAGAGAGCCGCGCTACACCCTCGGGCGACGAAGAAGCGCTGAATTGTCGCTCAAGCGTGCCGCGCTACACCCTCGGGCGACGAAAAGTATGGGTTTCGTTGCCGAGGAGTCCCATTCATCCTTACGTCATTCTGCCTTGCACCTTTCGGCAACGAAAATGGGCTGAAGTGTCGCCTGAAAGTGTCGTGCTGCACTCTCGGGTGACGAAAATGCTCGGAAGTGTCACCCAAGCGTGTCGTACTGCACCCTCGGGCGACGAAAATGCGCGACAGTGTTGCCCAAGCGTGTCGTGCTGCACTCTCGGGCGACGAAAATGCTCGGAAGTGTCACCCAAGCGTGCCGTGCCTCACTCTCGGGTGACGATATTGGGTTAAAATGTTGCCTGAGGTGGGGTGTGGGATCACATCGTAGTACATCACCGTTGTGACGCACCGTGGAACTGCACCGTTGGGACACGCCGTGGAACGGCACCGGGGCTGGCGATACTGGCTATACCATGTTGAGGGCGGTGAAGAGGCGGCGGTAGGCGGCGGCTTTTTGTTCCAGGGGTAGGGGATAGGCTCGGGAGGAGGATGGCATACGGTAGAGGCGCATCGGGCGGCCTTCGAAATGAAATTCTGAATATTCACCGGTGGCGGGGGCGGAGGTGCCGAAGGTTTGGCAGAGGGTGTCTGTGGCTTTCTCGCCGGTGGTTACAATGGCTTGGCACTTAGAGATTTCCCTTAACAGGGTCGGGATGTCGGTCGGAGTGATGACCTCCAGGAACTTGTCTGAGGCGTTGTCTTTCAGGCGGCGGACGGCGGTGGCGGTGTCGTACATCGCTATGCCGGTTCCGGTGCAGAAATCCACTATGTCATCCAGTCTGAATTTCTTGGCGGCAACGTCCACGAAACGGTTCTTGTCGTTGAAAAATATCAGACCCATAATCCGCCACATGTCGTTGATGAAATTCGGGTAGTAAAAATCTATGCTCCAGCGTTTGGATTGGGGCGGGAAACTGCCCAGCATCAGCACCTTGGCATTAGCCGGCAGGAATGGCTCGAAAGGATGCCGCTCAACGGGAATAGGATTGCGGTCTGGAAACGACTCGTATGTATTTAATCTTTCGATGGTTGAGCCTACATTTTCGGCCTCTGGTCTTGCGGTTTGGCAAAGTCCGCCAACCACCGAAGCGCCCGAAACAATGGTGTTGTTACGGCAAGTCGCTTTTTCGGCCTCTGAACTTGTCGAAGCGATTAAAGTTTCTCCGGTCACTGAGTCTGCTGAAGTGACCGGAGAGACAGCTTTCAATCCTTTTTGAATATTCATTACTTGGCGGCTGCGTCGGCTGCGCCAGTGGAACCGGCTGCACCTGCATCACCGGCTGCGCCAGCGGAACCGGCTGCACCGGCATCATCCGCTGCACCGGAGGCGTCGGCGGCACCTTCGACAAAGGCGACGATCTCACCTTTGGCGACCTTGTCACCCTGCTTGCCGAGGGTGGCCACTATGCGGCCGTCAACGGCGGGAACCAGTTCGTCCATTCCGTAATATGTCTGCACGAAGCCTATGCCCTTTCCGGCCTTGACCTCTGTGCCGGCGATCGGAGCTACGGAATCGTCCTCCACATCGACCTGCCAGAGAAGCTGACCCTTGGCCGGAGCCTGGACAGGAACTGCGTGAGGGTAGCGCCTGGCATATTCATCCACATCGAACTTCGGCATCTCGACCACAGGACGCACCACCTCGATCGGGGCGTTCGCCTTGGCCTTGAGGTCGGCCAGCTCGGCGTTGAAACGCTCTTTGGCCACGCCGCTCCGATAGTCCCTGTACTGGCGCTCGTGCATCGCGAACTCGAAGAGTTCCTCCTCGTCCTGACCTTCGTCCCAGCCCTCTTCCTTCATCATCTGACGGAATTTCGGAAGCTCGTCCGGGTACATCTCCTGAGGGTCGCCGGTGTAGAACTCCATGCCTTTCTCCTTGGCGAGCTGTACGATCTCCGGAGCGAGCTCTCCAGGGAGGCGGCCCATCTTGCCGAGGATCATGTTCCAGGTGTCCTTGTCGATCGTGGTCCAGCGAGGCTTGCCGTTCAGAAGGTTCAGGAGGTTCATCAGCGCGGTGTTCTTCGTGTACTGGCTGAACGGAGTCACAAGTGGCGGGAATCCGAGACGCGGCCAGACATATTCAACCTCCTGGAACAGCTTGACCATCAGGGTGTCGAGGCTGATCTCAGGACGGCCGTGAGCCCTTTCGGCGGCGTTGATCGCGCCTTGGAAGCCCTTGAGGTCGGCCATCATCGAGCCCATCATTCCGCCCGGCAGGCCGCAGCCCACGAGCAGCGAGCTCATCTTGGCGTTGGAAGGGTTGATCCAGTAGCCGAGGAAGTCGTCGATAAACTTCTGCGTGAGGCGGCGCACCTCCATGTATGCGTCCATATTCAGATCCTTCACAAGGAATCCGTCGGCCTTCAGCATCTCCCTGATGGTGATCACGTCCGGATGGACCTTGCCCCAGGAGAGCGGCTCGACGGCCACGTCCAG
>ULRG01004464.1_pt1 | contig 18300 bp, 12 predicted proteins | sample 1955211 | NCBI WGS metagenome assembly ULRG01 (sample SAMEA4835676, study PRJEB28245) | human gut metagenome | biome: gut microbiome; material: fecal sample | place: Denmark | collected 2008
TATTTAAAACTAATGCGATTTTATCGCACCAGTAGTAATTGATAATCAAACTTTTTCCGATACGGATAAAGCGGGCTGCCTCCTCCTGCAACTGCCGTTCGATAAGCCGTTGCATGTGCAACAGGTTGAAACTGAATACCTGTTCCGTGCGGTCATGGAAAGTGACAACAGAATAGTTTCCATCAGAAGTGATGTAAACCACACGATCTGGCCGTATCCGGACCAATTCGTTTACTGACGTTATCACAAGGACTTTTTCCATACAACCGACTATTTCGGTTGCAAAAATAGTGAAAGGCGAGCGCAGAGGCAAAACGAAAATGAAGTTTTCTGTACAGACTCTGCCGAGCCGCATCCTATTTTATGAAAAAATAGTGAAAGGCGAGCGCAGAGGCAAAACGAAAACGAAGTTTTCTGTGCAGACACAGTCAAGTCATACCCGATATTCCTAATAAAAGGAAAATTATGCCACTTCCCTTTTTCATTCAGGAAGATACACTCAGTATGGCGCAAATCCGGTTCATCGCCCCGCCCGGCGTTCAGGCCCCGCTTCAAATGTTAACGAAGGCCAAATATTTGTCTATCCGGTTTATTTTCGCCTTTTTTGTAAACACAAACTACCTTCTCCATCCAGGAGAATACGAAAATCAGTCTGTTTTTCCCTAAAAAACTATGAAAAAAGAAACATTACTGCTGGGCGCGCTTTCACTTCTGTGCGCAGCCTGCCACACCGGAACAGATGCCATCAAAGCAGACAGTCACTGCCCTACCGTCCCCATCCTGACCCATCGCGCCGCACACCCCGTATGCCAAGTGCAGTTGCACAGCCGTCAGCCCGGAACGGCCTTCACGCTGGAACAAATCGACCTGTCGCTCAAGGGCACGACACGGCTGCAAGATATCAAGAGTCTCAGACTATTCGCCGCAGACGCCCGCGGACGGATGGACACCTCCCGTCCACTCACCCCGCCCCTGCCACCGGCCCAAACCCTGCACATACGTCCGGACAGTCTGCTTCGCGACACCGCCGCCACCCTGTGGATAGCCGTACAGCTGAACGACAGCGCCGACCTCACCCACCGGTATGCCATCGCCTGCAAAAGTGTGCGTACCAGCAGCGGACGGGTGCAGTTGCCCAAACGGCAGGAAGCCCCGCTGCGGGCAGGAGTAGCCGTGCGCCAACACGGTCAGGACGGAGTGCACACCTCGCGCATCCCCGGGCTGGCCACTTCACGGAAAGGAACGCTGCTCGCCATCTACGACGCCCGATATGAATCGGCCCGCGACCTGCAGGGACACATCGACATCTGCCTGAACCGCAGCACCGACGGCGGCCGCACCTGGAAGCCCATGCAAGTGGTGCTCGATATGGGGCAATGGGGCGGACTGCCCGAAAAATACAACGGAGTCAGCGATGCCAATATTCTCGTAGACGAAAAAACGGGCGACATCTATGTGGCCGGGCTCTGGATGCACGGAGTGCTCGACCCGCAAACGGGTAAATGGCAGGAAGGGCTCACGGAAAAAAGCAAACAATGGAACCACCAATGGCGGAAAAACGGGTCGCAGCCCGGTTTCGGTGTAAAGGAAACTTCCCAGTTTCTCATCACCAAGAGCACCGACGACGGACTGACCTGGGGACCGCCGGTCAACATCACCCGCCAATGCAAACGGCCGGAATGGTGGCTCTACGCTCCGGCACCCGGCCACGGCATCACACTGGCCGACGGCACTCTGGTCATTCCCACGCAGGGACGCGACCGCAACGGAACGCCGTTTTCCAACATCACCTGGAGCAAAGACAACGGCCGCACCTGGACGGCCAGCCAGCCGGCCTGCGACAACGTCACCGAATGCATGGCCGCCGAACTCTCCGACGGAACCATCATGCTGAACATGCGCGACAACCGTAACGGAAAGAAAAACCCGGAAAACGGCCGGCATGTCTGCATCACCGACAATCTGGGGGCCACCTGGACCGAACATTCCACCTCGCGCAAGGCTCTCATCGAACCGGTATGCATGGGCAGCCTCCACCGTCACGACTACCATCGCAACGGAAAAAAGCACAGCCTGTTGCTCTTCGCCAATCCCGATTCGCGAACGGCCCGCAACCGTATCACACTGAAGGTGAGCTACGATGACGGGAACACGTGGCCCGAAGAAAAGAAAATCCTGCTCGACGAATATGGCGGTTTCGGTTATTCCTGCATCACGTCGGTCGACGAGAACACCATCGGCATCCTCTACGAAGGCAGCCAGTGCCAACTCATTTTCCAGCAGATTCCGCTCAGCGACCTGCTCCCCTGACCTCTCTCACCGTCTCCGCACACCTTTTTCCTGCCCGCCATCTGCCGGCCCCGCCGCGCACGGTGGCGGGCAGGCCTTCTTTTTCTCCGAAAACCTGCATCCGCCAGCGCCATTCCGACAGCCCGTTGTGCCTGTCGCAAAGACCGCGCGTGCCCCCGGCCCCGCCACGGCCCCGGCTTTTTCCACGCGCCGCGCATTCAAAAAAAACACTCAGTACTTTAGAAAATTCTCTCAGTACTTTAGAAAAAACTGTCCTTACTTTAGAAAAAACTGTCAGTACTTCTGTAAAAACTGTCTTACTTTAGATTTTCACCGGACTTTTTCCCGAAAACCGGCGGCACATTCCGGTCCGCCGGCATCCCTCCTCCATGACGGAAGCCGACCGGGAAGAGCCTCAACTCCGCCCCGCACGCCCCACCTTTTCCCCAACAAAAAAAGCGGAGCGACGCCCCGTGTTCCTTCCAAGGGGTATCGCTCCGATTTTTTCCAATCCGGAAACGGTCTGCGTTTATTCTGCGGCAGCGCCCAGCGGGGATGCCTGCGTGTAGGTGCGTGCAGCCAGTTCCTTGTCGAGCATATACAGTCCGAAGCGGTTGCCTTCCACCGCGCCACAGGCTGCAATCATATCGCGGGCCGATTCTTCTTCCTCCACCTGCTCGTCGATGAACCATACCAGCATGTTTGACGAAGCATAATCCTTGTCCTCGGCAGCTATCGACGCGAGCTCGTTAATCATGGCCGTCACCTTCTTCTCATGCTCCAGCGTGTCCTGGAACATCTCCAGCGGCGATGCCCACTCCGTGCGCACCTCGGCTATCGGAAGCAGCTTTACTTCCGCATCGCGGGCAATCACATAGTTCATCAGGATACGGGCATGGTCCTGCTCCTCGCGGAACTGGACATAAAACCAGTTGGCAACGCCCTTCAGGCCCTTTGCCTCTGCATTCAGCGACATGGACAAATAAAGATAGGCCGACCACATCTCTGCATTGATTTGCGCATTGAGCGCCTCGTGTAACTTTTTACTCAACATAGTCTGAAATAAATATTTTTTGATAAGATGAAAACTTCCTGCCTTACAGGTGAATTCACCCGATTAATAAGATGCATGAACATCTGCCGGCAAATACTCCGGCAGAGAGCCGGAACTGACGGCATGTCAACCGGGCATCCTGCATTTTTTCCGAATGCCAGGCATGACCTCACGACGCTCCGTCATTTATAGCCGCATTGCAAAAGTAGAAAGAATTTTTCAGACACATCAGCATTCTGCAAGAATTATGAGAGAGAACGGACGACAGGATGGTAACGTTCTTCCTCAACTGCGCTCCGCAGGGCACCAGTCTCCTTCGCTACAGCCCGAAATTCCGCCTGCTTCTGCTGCAAAAGGGGGCAGGATATTGTGATTTACGTTAAGAAAATATTAACTTTGCCAACAGAATATGAAAGAGCACCATTGATAACCTTTTCGTAAACTTCTGCACACGGAGATTCTCCTTTTGCACACATTTATATATAACCCATCCATACGATTCGTTCAATTCAACAACTATGCACAAATTACGTTTACCGATTTTGCGCACATTGCTCATCGCCATCCTGGGTGTAGTCATTCCGGGAAACCTTGCAGCGCAGCAACTCATCCCCGCTCCCAAACAACTCGTCAGGCACAGCCAGAAGTATGTGCAGGTCCGCACCATTGACGCACGCCTCCATTCGCGGGCCGATTTACCCGAAGAAGGATATACGCTCAGCATCCGCGGAACGAAGGCGCGCCTGCGGGCACGCACTGCGCAGGGACTGGTATGGGCACGTGCCACCCTGCAGCAACTCCGCCGGCCCGACGGCACCTATCCGGAAGTCAGCATTCGGGATTATCCGGCCTTTCCGCTCCGCGGCTTCATGTACGACTGCGGACGGACCTTCCGCCCCACCGAGCAACTCAAGCGCGACATCGATCTCCTGTCCAGTTACAAAATCAACGTATACCACCTCCACCTCACCGACCATCCGGCCTGGCGCATCGAATGCAGGGCGTATCCACAGCTGAACCTCCCGGAAAACCATGAAACCGGCCGGGATGAAGGCAAATTCTACACCTACCGGGAACTGCACGAACTCATTGCCTACGCCCGTGAGCGAGGCATCACCATCATTCCCGAAATCGACATGCCCGGCCACAGCCAATATTTCCAAAAGACCTTCGGCTGCACCATGGATTCCGAAAAAGGACAAAAGATTCTGGAAGCCTGCCTGAATGAATTCTTTCAGGAAATCACAGCTGACGAATGTCCCTATTTTCACATCGGTTCGGATGAAGTACACGTCAAGAAACCCGAAGAATTCATGGCATTCTGCGAAGCCATCGTCCGCAAGCACGGCCGGACTCCGGTGTGCTGGAATCCGGGACTGAAACCGTCGGATAACTGCATCACGCAAATCTGGAACGCAGCCATTGGCCAGCAACGCGCGCGGCAGGACGCCGGAAATCCTTATATTGACTCTTATCAGGGCTACCTCAACAACGGGCATCCGCTGCTCAATGCCGCCGACTATTTCCTCCACACGACATGCGGCCAACCTCAGGCCACAGCGCATGCGCGCGGCGGCATCCTCTGCCTGTGGACCGACATTCCGCTCCAACCCTCCGACTTCTTCGCCCTCAACGGCATGCCCGGATGCCTTCTGCCCTTTGCCGAACGGTTGTGGTGCGGCGGAGAAGGCATCGACCCCGCAGACGAGCATCTGCTTCCCGCCCCCTCCAGCGCCATGCATAAACAGCTGGCCGAATTTGAACAGCGAATGGCTTACCACCGCGACCACCTGCTCTACGATTATGACATCCGATGGGTTGCCAACTCTCACATTCCCTGGACCGTCAGTCTGCCTGCCGCCCGTGGCACCCGCCGCGAAGAACTCCGCACGGTAAAAGCCTGGGGAGCCGTCATACACATGAATTCCCTCTGCCGCAAACACGAAGTTCCCATGCTGCCCACCATGGAAGGCTGGATGTCTACGGAAATACACGTTCCCCACGACACCGTCATCACCGCATGGATCAGTTTCGACACACCCGTACGCGTAAACCGCCGCTCCCCCGGCATCGGTTATCAGGGACATTGGGAATCGGACGGCCGCGTTTTCGTCAATCAAAAGGAAATATTCCCACCCCGCTGGAAAGAACCCGGGAAATACCGTTACGACTACGACACCTGGTATCGCCCCGAAGCGAAAATCCCTTATACTCATGAGCAGTTCTGCTGGATGCGTCCCCCCGTACGCCTTCCGCTGAAAGCCGGATGGAACTGCATAGAGCTTTACTGCCCACGCACCATACCGGGCGGAGAATGGTTTGTAACCTTCCTTCCGGTTCACCCCGACGCCAACGGGCATGTATCGGAAGCCCGACAGCTGCAATACCGGTAAAAACCACATGGGCACCATCCTGCATCCCTGCCTGCGTGCCGCAAACGCAGGCAGGAAAACGCCCAACACCAACGTTTTAACCCGGAAAATTCCTAGGCACAGGACCCTCAAAAGGAAGAAAAGCTTTTCTATAAGGAAGAGTTGAACAAAGGGCCATGGTAGATTGCAGCAACGGCTTTTACCTGCATTGATGATAAATCAAGAAAACGGGAATGGGTAAAAGAAGAAAGGATTTTCCGGGAAAACAGAGAAAACCAGTGGGATTAATAAGTTCAGGCGGGTGTGCTTTTGCAGCACACCCGCCTGAACTTATCAGCCCTCTTCCGCATTGAGGACCAGCACGATTCGTTTTTGACCAATCACCTTTTCTTGCGCGTCAAATCCAGCCTTACAGATTAATTCTCACCGTACCCTTGACGACATCTCCGGCCTTGACTGGTTTCCTGTAAGGAGCATAATGTCCCGACAAGAACATTTCGTCGCCCGCCGTAACAAAGTCGGCCACAAGGAAACGAGTGTGCCGGCCGGACTTCCAGCAACGCCAATGCTGCTGCCCATTGGAGCGGACCGTAATCCGTGCCTGCTTGCAAGAATCCTGCAAACCGGCATACCATATGTTCCTGCGGGTAGCACGGAAATCGTTGCTGCCCAATTCATTGAAATCCTTGCTCCACGACCACAAAGGCTTCACACGCGGATGCTGCACCTCAGGCACCTCCTTGTAGGAACTCCAGGCTGTGCCCACCGGCCGGCTGATGTGGTCGGCCGGATAAACGCTCCACAGTCCGTCTCTTCTCCAGAACAACCGGTCATATCCTTCTGCCGTCTCGAAGACCAGTCCCCACTGCCGGGGATTCACATCGGCCAAGGCCTTGAATTCATAGCTGACATTCAACTCCCCGCAAGCGTTGATGCACAAGGTATATTCGCCAGCAAAATTGTCGTAGGCTCCCTCAACTCGGATGTAAACATCATCCCCTTTCTTTTCGGCAGAAACACTGGTACTTTTCCAGTTCTTGCAACAGTCATTAAAGATGGGCGTATGAGCATTATGATTCGGGTAGCATCCGCCTCCAGTCAACGGAAGCACCATCAGCCAGGGGCCACCGGTCATGACTTGTTCCCCGCCTTTCTCCACTTTTTCCAACTGCCCTGTGCTCCGGCTGATTGCGCAACGGAAATTCTCTCCGGTAATCAGATAGTGCGTACGGGTTTTCTTCAGCCGCGTCCGCTCCTTTACGGGTTCGGGCAACTGGTTCTGCACCTGTTCCCCCACTGGAATCAAATATTCGTCGGCCGTAAAACCTCTGGGATCTTCAAATTTCAGGGCCAACAGATTGGCTGCCTCCGGCCGGCGGACATGAATCTGCAGCTCTCCCGTCTTTCCCGGTTCCACGTTCAAGGCACACATGCCGGACTCTTCACCAAACTGCCAGGAAATCCGCAAGTCCTCCAGATTGGTAAACAAATACCGGTTTTCCACCTTCAGCGTCAGGTTTTCTGCCGGCTGCAACGAATCCGTCAACAGCTTTACCGGACTATATATTTTCTTCATGTCCCAATATTCCGGCTTTGGCCGGCGCCATCCGTCAATAGGTCCCCACGCCCCATAGCCCACGGCATTACCGTCGGGCAACTGGAAAATATCGTCGATGCCCGACCATATGGAGCCGCCCAAAACGCCCGGCGTCTTCAGCATATTCTCCCACATGGGTGCCAAGGCCAAGGCCCAGTCGCTGCGTATGCCAGGGTCGGTGACGAGTTCGCTGCGGTTATACACATTCAGATGGCAATATTCTCCGTAGGTCATCGGGCGCTCGCTTTTGGCCGCGGTTTTATACCCTCCGGGACCCGGATAATGGATATTGGCTATCGGCGCCGTACTACCCTGATTGTTGAAGCCGCCGTAGGCCTGGTCATGAAAGGCAAACGGACGCGTTACATCGGCCTTCTTCATGTATTCCGCCACCTGGGCAAAGTGCTCGTTCCAATAAGACTCGTTGGCCATTGACCAGAAGATGACGGAGGGATGATTGCGGTAGAAATGCACGGTCTCCATGTCGGCCTGCAGAATGTAGTCATAATATTTTTTGTCCTTGTAGTTCAGTTTCCGCCAATTCTCATTGGCATGATGTCCAACCCAACACACCGGTGCCTCCACTTCTACGAAAAGGCCCAACTCGTCGCAATATTCCAGGAATTCCTCAGCCGGAGGATAGTGGGACGTGCGGATAAAATTACAATTGGCCGCCCTGTACAGCATCGCATCGGCTTTCCATTCCGCATCCGTCAACGAACGTCCGTAGAGCGGATGCGCTTCATGGCGGCACACTCCCCGCAATTTCACCGGCACACCGTTGACCAGCAACCGGTTGCCCGCAACCTCTATTTCCCGGAAACCGATTCTCTTCTCCATTTGTGCCAAAGACACGTCTTCCTGGCACAAGTCGGCATGCAGGGTATAAAGATAGGGATGTTCGTTATTCCACAGCTCCGGGGCGGCCACCTCCATCTCCAGCCATCCGCTCCAGCTTCCTCCTGCCGCCAAATCGGGTAACCGCAACGTTCCGGCAGCCGGATGCCCGTCCAGCGTTACGTTCAGCGCCAGCTGTTTTGCCTCGCGCGGCGAACGGTTGGTGACAGAGGCGTAAATCCGCAGCATCGCGTCACGGTAGTCCTCATCCAGGTCGGTTACGATGCGTAAATCGGTAACGTGTACTTCGGGGACGGCAAAAAGAGTCACTTTCCGGGTAATCCCTCCCAGCTGATGGGCTGCATACTGGGTCAGGCTCCCCAACATGTCGGCTTCCGACTCACTCCTGACTTTCAGTGCCAACGTGTTTTTCCCCTCCCGAAGTGCAGACGTTATATCCACCTCATAAGGCGTCATTCCTCCCATGTGATAGCCCACTTCGCGTCCGTTGACCGACACATGATATTCGCTGTGCACTCCGTCGAAACGCAAAATCATATTTTTCCCAGTCCAATCCTCTGGAATCTCAAAATCCCTTTCATATCGGGCAAAAGCAGCCGAATCCACCTTAAATCCCTGCATACTCCATTGGCCGGGCACCTGAATAGCCGACCAGCCGCTTCCGCTTTCCTGCGGCGAGAACCGCCATACACCGTTCAGGGACAAGCGGTTGTTATAAACATTATTAACGGAAACTGGTATCGGAATATATTGCGGCAATACCTTCTCCACATCCACGTTCGTGTTCACCTTATAGGTTCGCACCGACTTCAGCGCCTCGCGCTCTTCCGCGGAAACGGCCGGCAACGGCCGTGCCTGGGTGGACTGCATCCGGATTTCGGACACCAGCGCATTCGCGCCTTTGGACACGGTCATGACCAGCACAAACTGCCCATAGGCAAAGGAATGACGGGGCAAATCAATTTCTTTCTTCAGCACTTTTCCTTTCGGCAAGACCAGGTCCTCACAGAGAGGATTACCGTCAGCAATCAGCCGGACCACCCGTTCGGCATCCGCCAGAAAGGTAATTTCCATGCGATACTTCGCCTGGATATCCATCTTGTCAAAAGCATAAACCACCTTATTGCCAAACGTACAGGTGCGCTCGGCCAGACTTCCGCCCAATTGGGAAGGCATCGTGTAATTCTCTCCCAAAACCAGATGCGGCTGTTTTCCGGGCGTTCCGCAATCGTCATAAGCCACTTCGGAATACTGCTGTGCCCACGCCGACAGCGCCGACAGCCAGAACACTACGGTCCATACAAATCTCTCCACTGACATACAATTTCTGTTTTCCATGATTTAAATCTATCCGTTTTTCATATTAACCGCCGCAACCGGCTGCACACACGGCCTTTGGCATCAGGCCCGGTGTCCTGCATTTCGGGCCAAAAGTTTCAGACAACCGTCACCGGCATTCTTTTTTTCATAATTCCGCTCTACCCCGGTTCTCGTTAACAAGATACTCTCCGGCAACTTGTTTCATATTTACAAAGGTAATCATTGGCCGACTGTTTTTTTTCAAATATATTTGCATATCCTTGTTGGATATTTGCCCATCGTCAAATGAATACACTTTTTCCCAAGAAAACCACCTTTGAACGGGTGGAAAAACAACACGGTTCTTCCTTTTCGGTCATAGCCTACAGCCATCCTTACTTCACGGCTCCTCTGCACATTCATCCGGAATATGAACTGATATTAATAGAGGAAGGCCGCGGCCGCAGTTTTGTGGGCGACGCCGTACGCCAGATGGAAGCGGGCAACTTCATGCTGATTGGCTCCAATCTGCCGCACTTGTGGCTGAGCGATGACGAATACAATGAAGACGGTACGCACTTGCGTTCCCGCTCTGTTTATACACAGTTCGACATCAACATTTTCCCGGGAAATCTGTTCAACATTCCCGAACTGTCCGCCGTCTATTCCCTGCTCAAGGCGTCGGAACGGGGTCTGCTGTTCAAAGGGGAGCAACTCGAACTGTGCAAGGATGAATTCAGAGCTCTGGTGCATCACGAAGGCTTTGACAAGTGGCACAGATTCTGCTGCCTGCTCCACCGGCTGGCCACGCTGTGCCAGCATGAACAGCTGACCAGTGCCGCCTTCCTCCCCGACAAGGACTGGGACAAGGACACCATCCTCACCAAAGTGCACCTCTTCATCAACCAGCACTATCAGGAGGAAATCAGTCTGGAAAGCATTGCCGCCTTTGCGGGAATGAACCCCAGTGCCCTGTGCCGTTACTACAAGAAACACACGGGGAAAAAAATCTTCGAATATCTGTCGGAACTGCGTATTTCCTATGCCATCAAACTGCTGGTCAACCGGAACATCAACATCAGTCAGGTGGCATACAACTGCGGCTACAACAGTCTGTCGCACTTCAACCATCAGTTCAAGTACATAACAGGACGCTCCCCTTCCGACTATGTGAAAAACGTTCTCCACGCCGAATGAACGTTGCCCGCTCCGCCTGCCGGGCAACTGCCACCGGGCGAAATGCCACAACCGCAGAAAAAGGACAGCCGGGAACATGCATTCAGCATGCACGTTCCCGGCTGTCAAATCCTCAGAGGCTGGTGCTATCACGCAGGGCGCAGACGCTCCCCTTCATACCTTTACGGCATGGCACACCTGCCGTTTTTTTATCGTTATCCGGCTGCCGGCCTCATCGGCCACAAACTTCTTCACGTGCCCCTGCCGGCTCGCCCGGAAATCCGTTGGCGCGAACAAAAGGCCTTTGACGGAGTTGAAAGGGATTCCGCCTCGGGAATCCCTTCCGCGGTCCGGATTTTACCAAATGTTCAGACGCTTCTCCTTGGGTATGTACAGAGAATCCTTCTCCGTGATATTGAAGGCCTCATACCACGCATCGATGTGCGGCAGAGCACCGTTCACGCGCCATTCGCCCAGTGAATGCGGGTCGCTCTTGGTGCGGTTGCGGATTTCCTCCTCACGGATGTTGGCAGCCCACACATTGGCATAAGCCAGGAAGAAGCGCTGTTCGGGCGTAAAGCCGTCCACCGTCTCCAGCGGCGCCTCCTTTGTGGCATTCTTGAAGGCGTGGAAAGCGATGTTCAGTCCGCCGTGGTCGGCTATGTTCTCGCCCAGCGTCAACTGGCCGTTGGCCTTCAGTCCGGGCAACACTTCAACATTGTTGAAGAAGTCGACCATCACCTGTGCGCGTGCCTTGAACTTCTCGGCATCCTCGGCTCCCCACCAGTCGGCAAAGTTGCCCTGCTTGTCAAACTGGCGGCCCTGGTCGTCGAAGCCGTGCGTCATTTCATGACCGATAACCACACCGATGGCACCGTAATTGAATGCGTCGTCGGCCTTCATGTCGAAGAAAGGCGGCTGCAGAATGCCGGCCGGGAAGCAGATTTCGTTGGTAGTCGGATTGTAATAGGCATTGACGGTTTGCGGCGTCATGTGCCACTTGTCACGGTCGACGGGCTTGTTGTAGTTCTCCTCAATCATCCGATTCCAGGCAAAAGTGCTGGCTTTCTCCATATTGTCCCAATAGCTGGCCTTGGGGTCAATCGTCAGTGCGGAATAGTCGGTCCACTTGTCAGGATAGCCCACCTTGACGTAGAAGGCATCCAGTTTTTCGACAGCCTTCTGCTTGGTGGAATCGCTCATCCAGTCCTGCGCCAGGATGCGCTCCTTGAGAGCCCCCTGCAGGTTCTTGACCAGCGTCACCATGCGCTCCTTGGCCTCAGCCGGGAAATACTGCTTGACATACATCTGCCCCACGGCCTCGCCCAGACAGGCGCTGACTGTGCTCACAGCCCGCTTCCAACGGGGAGATTCCTGCTGACGGCCAGACATCACACGGCCGAAGAAATTGAAATTCTCACCCCGTATTTCATCGGTCAGGAAGCTGGCAGCCTCGGTCATCAGCCGCCAGCTGAGATAAGCCTTCTGCTTGTCCAGTTCCACCTCATTGATGATTTTGACAGCCTCCTTCACCGCTGCAGGATGGTCAAGGCTCAGTTCCTTCAGCCCGGTCATGCCCAGCGCGTCAAAGTGTGCGCGCCAGTCCACTCCCGGCACTTCCTTCACCAGTTCGTCGAAGGTCATCTTGTGGTAACTGTTCATCGGGTCGCGCAGCTCCACCGCACTCAGCGAAGCCTGTGCCAGACGGGTTTCAATCTCCATGACAGCCTCCATGCTGCGACGGGCCTCGGCCTCGTCGGCTCCGAAGAGCTGGAACATGTTGACGATGTGCTGCTTGTACTGCTCACGGATATTCTTCGTATTCTCATCCTCGTCCAGGTAATATTCCTTTTCGCCCAGCGTAATGCCGCCCTGACACACGCCGGTCAGGTTCGACTCGCTGTCCTTCATGTCCGTGCTGACATAGGTGCCGAAATAGCCGGGAACGCCTTTCAGCATCATGGCGTCGACCAGCGGAAGCACCTCCTGCTTGTCCTTCAGCGCGCGGATGGCCTCCAGCTCGGCCCGCACCGGTTCGATGCCGTCCTGGTTCTGCCGGACGGAATCCATGACGATGTTATACAAATCCCCGATTTTCTGTTCAATCGTTCCGGGAGTATTCTGCTGAGCAGCCAGTCCCACAATCAGGTCGTTCAGCTGCTTGCGGTTGTTTTCGGCGAGCTGGTCGAAAGTGCCGAAACGGGCATATTCGTCCGTGAGCGGATTCGCCTTCATCCACCCGCCGCATGCATACTGATAGAAATCAGTGCCGGGAGCGGCGGTCGTGTCCAGATTGTCCAGATTCAGTCCCGAAGTCATCGCAGGCTTCTCGCTGCAGCCGGTCACACTCAGCATGGCCAGTGCGGCAAATGGTAAACAATTCTTTATTTTCTTCATATATATAAATATTAGAAATCTCCGCATCATGCGATACGCGGGTACAAAGATAAGCGTTTCACACAGAAAAAGCAACCGCTTCCTGCCTGCGGTTTTCAATGCCGCAGCAAATAGGGCCGGCAACCGTCGGCGTCGAAATCGACTTTCAGCTGGTCAAAACAAATATCTGCGTCAATCGCATAGAGCCGGAGGGTGTGGCGCCCGGCCGTCGTAAAGCGGTAGGGTACCTCCGTCAGAACCTGATTGCGCAAAACGTTTTCCGTCCAGCGGTCCGAAAGGAATCCGGCCTGCAGGGAAACCACCGCCGGCCGGCCGCCGTCCACCGAAACAGCCATCCGCACCTCCCCGCCGTTTCTGGCCGGATGCACGGGAATGGTGCCTACCAGCAGGCGGGCGTCGCCGGGAACAGCAACATGCACTTCATATTCCAGGAAAGGCGACGTTTTCTTCACCTTCCCCGCAGGCTCAACCGCCACTGCGCGCCCGCTATGGCCCAGTCCTTCAAAAACGGTGACACGCCCGCGTGAAGCGGTAAAGTCGGCAGCGGCAACAGATTGCGAGCGGTTCCGCGCCACGGTGTCCCCGTTGACCGAAAGACAGACCTGCCGGCCGCCCACGCAAAGCCGCAAGTCGCCGGAGGGAACGGAGCTCCCGCCGGTTGCCGGTGCCGCACTGATGCTCAAATCGATGCGATGCAGGAAGCCGTTGGGCACTTCGCGCACGTTCACTCCCGCTGGGCAATGCTCCACCTCCCATGCCATCCAGCGGCCGGAAGCACCAAAGAAGGAAACCAGCACACCGTCCGCCCCTGCGGGCACGTGCAAGGCAAGCGGTCCGGCGGCATTACGCAGCACCGGCACTCCGGGCAACTGCACTTTCAGCGAATCGGAACTGCGCACGGCCATTTCGCCGAATACAGGTGCCTGAAACACCGGCAGACCGCGCGGACAGAAGTCCATCATGCCGTTCCATTTTCCGTGCAACAGCCCCCGGTTGTAGCGGTGCGTCAGTCCGGCTATGCGATTATAGGCGGCCTGCGAACGTTCCGCATATTCCAGCGCCACCGGCAATCCGTAGCGGGCATACGTGCGGGCCTGCTGTGCATAAAGCAACTTTTCGTTCATCGCCGCGGCGGCTGCCACCGGATATTCCACCAGTTCGAAAAAAGCCTCGGCCCGTCCGGCCGGTATCCGCGCCCGGAGGCGGTCCACCCGCCCGGCCAACGCGGCATATTCGGCAATGCGCGCACGCGGCTCGTCGGTCTGGCCGAAACTGTTGAATTCCGTATCTGCCACCGGCGTCAGACCGCGAACGGCACCGGGCCGTGCGCTCTCCACGTAGCTCCAGCCCATGTGCTCCGGCTTGCGCTCTGCCGCCAGCCGGTAATATTCGCGCATAATCCGGTCTATCTCCCCACCGGCAGCCTCACCGAAAATCGACGAATACCACTCCCGCTGGTGCGCATAAAGCGTTTCGGGTTTCACGCAATCAATGTCCCAGGCCAACGTGAGGAAAAAGTCGGTGAGATATTCCCCCGGCTTGATGTCCCCCACATTCAGCACCCAGAGGCGGCGCGCCTGGCAATCCCATGCCCGCTTCATTTCCTTGTACACCAGCGCGGGCTGCGTGGAGGCCAACCAGAGATAGTCGTGAGGTTTGCCCCAATAGGAAACATGGTAATACACACCGGCCCCGCCGCTCCGCCGCTGTTCGTCGGGCGAGCCCAGACGGGTGATGTAACCGTGATTGTCGTCACACCACACGAGCGACACGTCGTCGGGCAGGCGCAAACCGTTGTCATAGGCCCGGAGCACTTCCTTATAGGGAACAAATATCTGCGGAATGCGGTCGGCGCTGCGGCCAAAGGCCCCGGCAAGCATCGCCCGCTGGTCGGCAATGACGCGTTCGAGCATCGCCGTTTCCTCGTCCACCCCCTTCACGCCTTCCATGCGTCCGTCGTGCACCCCGCGCAGTCCGACGGTAAAGATGCACTCCGTCTCCTTCACCTGGTCGAGCCGCTGGCTCCAGTATTGGCGGATGCCCCCGGCATTGGTCTTGTAGTTGTAGGCGCCCATGGTTCTGCGGTCCCATTCGCCCGCGCTGTTACGCATCATCGGTTCGCAATGGGACGTGCCCAGCACGATGCCATACTTGTCGGCCATGGCCCGGTTGCCCTCCACCTGGAAGAACGGCACCGTGCACTCGTGCATCGCCGGCCAAATGGTATTGGCACGCAGGCGCAACAACAATTCAAATATCTTCTCATACGTGCGCGGCCCGATGCGTCCCGGCTGTGCAGAAGGTTCGAAGTGAGCAGAACTCCAGGGATTCAGTCCCCAGTCTTCATCATTGAGGAAAATACCACGGAACTGGACGTCGGGACTCTCCTCAATCACCAGTCCGTCGGTCAGCCTCACCTCGTTGCGCCGCTCCGGACGGACATCGGCCCACCAGGCCCAGGGAGACACGCCGATCAGCCGCGACAGTTCCAACACCCCATAGGCTGTGCCGCGCGCATCGCTGCCGGCCACCACCCAATAGCGCCGGCCGTCCATCTCGGCCTCCTCCAGATGGTAAGCCTCCCACTTGCCGCGAAGATGCTCCAGGCGCAAGCCGCTCCCGTTCACAAAGCGGTCGAACGCGGCATCCTGCCCCAGCGTCCCGACCATGATGCACATGGGGCGGGACGCCTGCAGCATTTCGGGCGCATTCCCACTGACCTGCCGGGCATCGGCGGCATAGAGCGACAAGGCCGTCCGCACCACCTCATTCCCGCCGGAATAATACAGCGGCGCGGGGCGTCCCCCGCTGATGAGGTCGAACGAGGCATAGGCAGCCAATGCGTGGAAAGACAGGCACAACGTGCAGGCCCAGCCCCGCCATCCTTTCAGTTTATGTTCTTTCATTTTGCTTTTGTTTGTCAATCAGTTCTTCATCTTCGCCGCAAGCGCACCTTCCCGGTCTGCCGGATTATCGGCGGGCATTCCGCCGTGAGGACAGGCCCTTGCGGAGCACGGACTTGCCCGAGAGGTCGAGCACCTCCAGCTGCAGACTGTCGGCCGAGGCTTTTACCGTCAGCACACTGGCATTGGAGTTGATGAGCACAGGGCAATGAACCGCCCCGTCGGCCTCATTGTAGCGGGTCGTGTGCAGATGCCCGCAAAGCATCACGTCGGTGCCCATGCGGTTGAGTGCCGGCACGAACTTTTCCAGCACCTCGCGCTGCCCGTGCCACATCTCGCCCTCCGACGGCGGCATGTGGAAAACCGCGACCACGAAACTCGCCTCCTTCAGCCATTCGCTGCCGGCCAGTTCCTCCAGCCATTTCTGCTGCTCCGTGCGATAATTGTCATAATCGGTGATGCCGCAATATTCAATGTCCGTGTCGGGCTTGTCCTCACCCGTGTCCAGCACCACAAAAGCCACGGGACCGTGACGGAACGCATAATAGAGCCGGGGAATCTGCGGCGAGAAATACTGCTGGAAGGCGGTGGCGAACTCACCACGCGTCTCGTGGTTGCCGCGGGCGTAATACATACCCTGCTCGGCGGCAAACATACTGACGGCCTTCGACATAAATCCGTCAAACACCGTCTGCTTGTCGCGGAAGGCCGTCACCATGTCGCCGTTGAAGAAAATCAAATCCCGCTTCTTATAGTCGCCCAGCTCCAGCAGGCGGCCGGCGATGCTGTCGCGTCCGTGAATATCGTTAATCATCAAGAACGAGAACTCCTGCTTGGAGGGGTCGAGCGTGGTAAACTTCAGCGGACGGCGCTGCCACACATCCGTTGCGGCAATGTCGCCATAACGCATACGGGTGCCTTTGTGCGAAAGCACCTCCTGCACATACACACGGTAGCGGTAGGCCGTGCCCGGCTGCAGTCCGGTTATCCGGACCGAATGCAACGTCGACACCCGTTTCACGCCATTCTCGGTGTCATACCGGCGCGGACGCTCAGAAGCATAGAAGTGCGTACCGTCGTCGGGAGCCAGCTCCACCCAACCCACCGAAGGCTGGTTCGACTCCCACACCACCGTGACCTCGCGGTCGTAAAGATTCTGAAGATAAGGTCCGTAAAGTATGCGCACCTGCGCACACACGGCGGCGGTCCATCCCACCATGGCCAAAAAGATGACCCAACGAAGTGTTTTCATAAGCATTACCGTATGAATGTCAACCATTTTACAAAACAGCCTGTGGCACAGCCTACCTGCCAGCAAGCGGCAAACGCGCGGATGGCAAGAAAGAAAACCGCAGGTCCCCGTCCTCGCGGCCCATGCAGCCGCACCTGTCAGCACCGGAAAGAGGGAAAGCGCCGGCGCGCAGCCTGCCCGCACGCCCGAGGTCCGTGGGGGAAAAACAGCAGAAGGCAAGTGGCTTCAGCCCCTTCAGTTTTCTACAAAAATACGGAAAATATCCGGAAAACACGGGGCGGAAGAAACGGAATGTGGGACGGCTGCAATGCGCACAATAACGGCCCATGCATTCCGACGCCGGTACATCACCTGCAATGCGTCGGCACGGAAAAACGAAAGTACTGACAGTTTTTTCTAAAGTAAGGATAGAAATTTCTAAAGTAAGGATTGTTTTTCCTAAAGTACTGACTGTTTTGAAGAGTTAGGAGAGAGATTTCCGCTAACGTGAATATACCCGTCAGAACGGACACATTTGAATGCATTTTTAGTTAACTCTAATTAGCCAAATTCAACTGCTACACAAATGACCAAACTTGTGTGTAATCAGGCACAGAGTTACAATAGGGGCAACCTCTTCCAATCTTTATCATATACAATTAATAAAAATTGCATCCTTGCATTTTAATATGTCTCAAACTTAAACTTCTGGGCATAATACCCCATTTTCTTTACTGCTAAACTTTTAACTCTGGCAGCACCGTATTCTGGATGATTCGCAATGACATTTAATAGCCAAAGTTCAAAAACAAAGCTATCAATAAAATCAACATCTTTCCTATACCCCGTAATCATTCTCGCTTTCGTCAACCTTTTAAATTCCTTGGCCTTCTCTTCTTCAATGTTTAGCGTACTGCAACAGCCAAAATGCACATTCTTTCCCTCAAAAATTCCCATATGCTCTTTTGCGAAATCCATTATGTCTATTTTGGCACCACAAGCCAATGATATACTGGACTCAGAACCATGAAAACACAAATAAACCATATCATACGCTTTATACGAATCGTAATTCAAATGATTAATACCCGTTGGCGGAATTAAATTAGTGCATATTTAACTCT